>Ga0100391_1005298_pt1 | contig 12067 bp, 10 predicted proteins | sample CryGeymeta201515_FD_81541 | JGI IMG/M metagenome (GOLD analysis project Ga0100391, IMG submission 81541) | Groundwater microbial communities from Crystal Geyser aquifers in Utah, USA - Crystal Geyser metaG 2015-15 | ecosystem: Environmental > Aquatic > Deep subsurface > Groundwater | place: USA...
AGCAATGCTGTTTTTAGAAATCATAGTAGCTTCTTCCATTCCCACAGAATAGGAAGTGTCGCTATTGGAAGAAGATTCGCCTCCGCAAGCTAAAATCATACTAAATATAAAATAGCTAATTATTTTCATCGGGCTTTTGTGTATGGGTTTGTTTTACAAATTCATTTAAAAGGTGTTGCATTTTATTTTCTAACAAATGAAATTCCGGTTTGTCTTTACTAAGATACAAAAAGAGAAACGCAAATTGGGAGTTAATATTTTCTGCAACAAGATGCTTGTTCAGCCTATAAGCCTCTCTAAGCAGGCGCTTTACTTGATTTCTTTTAGGAGAGGTTTTAAAATTGCGCTTAGAAACAGAAACCCCGGCTTTTATTTTTATGTCTTCTTCTGTACTAATGGGAAGGTAAAAAAGTTTAATAGGGTATTTAGAAATAGATTTCCCCTCCACGAACAGTTTTTCGATGAGTTTTTTACTTTTAAGCTTTTCTTTTTTAGGATACTTAAAATTCATAAGGGTAAAAGTAATAAATCCTGCCCCAACCTTTTTAAAAGAGGAGGTAAAATAAAACCCTAGTTATGTTTTCCCTAATTAATTACTATTTTCAGAGCTGTTCGTGGAGGATTCATATACGTTGTCTTCCAAATGAATATCTGCCATTAATTGGGAAGCATCAATCATCATTACTACAATGTTTGCTTTTGTCGTATTAATTTCGAAAGTATAGGTTGGATATGCCCACGCCCAATTGGATAGGACGGTTCGCTTTAATTGTGGGTATGGATTTTCTTTCACACCGCGCATCATTTGCAATGGAAGGTAGAAAGACTCGCTAGTATTGTCTTTATAAACCACATAAAAATCAATAGGCATTGGCATAAGCCCTTTTCGCTCTAGGGTAATTAGTGTTTTGTTGCCTTTTTCTTCGATGTTTTTTATGGCATAATCGATGGTATTTGTAGTTTGTGTCCAGTCGAGTAGATACCATCCTAATTGAAATCCAGATACTTTTTCGGCGGTACGAATAAAGTCGTTTGGCGTAGGGTGAGTAAATTTAAATTCACGGTAAAAACGCTTTATGGTTTTAGCCACATTCTCTTTACCGATGACATATTCAAGTTGGGCAAGAAACACGGCTCCTTTGGAATAGGAAGAGGAAGAATACACTGCGTTTTTTTCAAATCTATCGGCATGAGTGGATTGTGGTTGTTCCAAGCCACTAGTTGCCATATTAATATACCCGGAATAGGATCTTTCATGGGGTAATTCCTTGTTTTGCTGCATGATTTCGTTCATCGCAAGGGTACTAATGTAGGTGGTAAATCCTTCATCCATCCATTCGTGTTTGGACTCGTTAAAAGCCAGAACAAATTGAAACCAGCTATGTGCAACTTCGTGAGCGGTTGTTCCCATAAGGCTATTAAAATTGCGGTCACCGGTGATTAATGTTGCCATGCCATATTCCATACCTCCATCGCCGCCTTGTATCACGGAATATTGTTTGTAGGGATAGTTGCCAATGTTTTTGTTGAAAAAGTCAAAAAGGGCAACTGTTTTGGGTTGCAGTTTTTTCCAGTTTTCTATAATTTCGGGTTTGTTTTTATAGAGGAAATGTATGGTCATTCCATTAGGACCTTCTATTTTGTCGTGCAGGTAATTAGGGTCAGCCGCCCACATAAAGTCGTGCACATCAGGTGCTATAAAATGCCAAGTGAGTTTGTTGCCTTTTTTGTGATTAATTTCATTGGAAACATCATCTTGATAGCCGTGACCTATTTGGTTTGGGTTTTGTAAGTAGCCGGTTCCGCCGAGGGTGTAGGTGTTGTCAATGGTTATTTTCACATCAAAATTTCCCCAAACGCCATGAAATTCTCTAGCGATATATGGGTCGGCGTGCCAGCCCTCAAAGTCATATTCGGCGATTTTAGGATACCATTGCGCCATAGATAGGGCGACACCATCCTCACTGTTTCTGCCACTACGGCGAATTTGCACGGGGATTTGTGCGTCAAAGGTCATAGAGAAAGTTGTTTTTTCACCGGGCAGGATAAATGTATCCAGTTTTACCTCCAATATAGTTCCTACAGTATTGTGAGCTATGCGTTTTCCGTTCTGTAACAAGCTTGTTACTTTAATATAGCCTATTTCGTCGGGTTTTAATTTTGAAATTCTATCGCCTACCCTTCTGTCAGGATCTGCGATAGTTCTTGAGCGCACATCCATTTCGCTACCGGGTTGAAAAGCATTGAAGTACAGGTGGTAAAAGACTTGGCGTAGGGTATCCGGCGAGTTGTTTGTATAAACCAGTTCTTGTTTGCCTTTGTATTGGTAGTTTTCAACATCTACATCTACGTCCATTTTGTAATTGACATGTTGTTGCCAGTAATTGGGTCTGTCCACTTGTTCTAAGTAGTTGTGGTATTCCTGGGAGAAGATGGAAAGGCTAATCAGGTAAAAAGCAAAAAGTAAGAAGATTAATTTGTTCATTATATTTAATTTTTTGTGATTCTCTCAGCCAATAAAAACGCATTATACATATTCACCATTTTCCCGGATTTAGAAATTTCTGAGAATTTACGAGTATTATCCTGTTCGCCACCCAAAATAACGGTTGCGCTGCTGCTTAGACCACTATCCATAATAATTTGTTTTACTTGTGCTGCACTTAATTGCGGGTAATAGGAACGCAACATTGCAGCTATTCCTGTAACATTTGGGGCTGCCATAGAGGTTCCTTGTAAAAATTCATACTCGTTATTTGGCGTTGTTGCCCAAATTTTATCGCCGGGAGCGAAAACGTCCACATTGGATTTACCGTAGTTTGAAAAATCGGTTACCATGCCGCTACCATAGGTATAGGTTAATGCGCCAACACTTAAAAAAGTATCGGATATTTCGGTTATATTATTGGTTTGGTCATTGGGATATACATTTACACCGTCATCGTCTAGATCTATGCCATCATTTCCAGCTGCGTTAACGATAAGAACATCTTTTTCTGCAGCATATTTAATGGCATCAAATACCCACTCGGCATTAGGAGAGTAGAATTTTCCAAAGCTGGTGTTGAGTACTTTTGCGCCATTATCTACTGCATATCGTATGGCAAGTGCCACATCTTTGTCGTACTCATCGCCATCAGGAACGGCTCTTACCACCATTATTTGCACATTTTGAGCAACACCGTTCATTCCAATACCATTGTTGCGTTGTGCTGCAATGATTCCGGAAACGTGTGTGCCGTGTTTCACATCTTCCATTTTGGGGTCTGGACCGGAAACTTGATTATTACCATATTTTGTATCTGTAATATCATAAGGATTATCACCCAAAACTGCTCTAAAATTGGCGTCTGTATTGAAATTGTTGTTTAACCTGCCTGAAAAATAGGTAATACCTTCGCCTAACTCTTTGATGATTTTAGGTATGTTGTCAGCAAATGAAAACATTTGGTTTAACATTAAAACTTCTTGTTGCAGGGAGCTATCGTCTTTAAGGGTTTTTAGCTCTTCTTTGGTATAGTTTTCCTTGCCTAACTTTTTAGAAACCGCAGCATGAGCAGGGGTAATTTGAGATAGAATACTTTCATATTGGGTTTTATTGGCAAGGGTTTCTTGTTTTTCTTTTAAAAATTCAGCGCGTACTTTTTTATAGAGGGCATAGTCTTGTCTGTCTGCTGTGCTTATGGCACTCTCTTCTTTGTTTTCAAATTTAGGCGCAAGACGTCGCATAATGCGCACATATTCCATATTTTCTCCAACAATATCTCCTAAAAAGTTCCATCCGTGTATATCGTCAATAAAACCATTGTTATCATCATCTTTACCATTGTTAGCAATTTCGTTTGGGTTTGTCCACAGCACATTTTTTAGGTCTTCGTGTGTGATATCTACACCACTATCAATAACTCCTACAATAATCGTTTTTCCTTTTCGGTTTTTTATGATTTCGTCATAGGTTCTTATCACGCTCATTCCTGGAACGGTATCTTTTACTAGATCTAAATGTCCCCATACCTTGTATTGGTCTTCGGTTAAGGGGGTTGCTTTTAAAGGCATCGAGTCGATATTCTCGATTGGGGTTGATACGAGCTGTCCTACGCTTCCACAAGCCATAAAAATAGAAGAAGCAGCAATAAAAAGAAGAAATTTAAAAGGTGTTTTCATCAGTTGATATTTATTTGGTTTTTAAAGGTCAGACCTGCCTATTCCGGCAGGCAGGTGGAATGCCCTTTGAATATAACAGATGGTTTGACAAATCCGTTAATGGGCATTTCATATTGTTATTCATTAAAAAGTTGATTAAAAGTAAAGCAATCTTTTAGACGGACTCCTTTTTCGGTATGTTCTACGGTGATGATTTCGTTATGTGCGTCATGTTCTAAAAATAAATAGTAATTATTATCTGCCGCCGTGTTTAAAAATTTTTCCTTTTCGGTTAAGGTTAATAAGGGTCTTGTGTCATAACCCATTACAAAAGGCAATGGCACATGACCTGCGGTGGGCAATAAATCGGCTACAAAAACTAAGGTTTTTCCTTGGTATTGGATGTGTGGTAGCATTTGTTTATCGGTATGTCCATCGGCAAAAAACACGTCAAAACCAAGAGGTGTTTTTTTTACAAAATCGGAAACAGGATCTGCAATAAACTGAAGTTGCCCGCTTTCTTGTAGGGGCATAATATTTTCTTTAAGGAAAGAGGCTTTTTCCCTTGCATTTGGTTTTGTTGCCCACTCCCAATGTTTTTCGTTACTCCAATAGTGTGCCTTTTTAAATGCCGGTTCGTAGCCTGTTTTGTCTTTATTCCATTGTACACTGCCTCCACAATGGTCAAAATGCAAATGGCTTAAAAATACGTCGGTAATATCATCGGGATGAAAGCCTGCTTTTTTAAGGGAATTGTTTAAGTTGTGATTTCCCCAACGGAAATAATAATTAAAAAATTTTTCGCTTTGTTTTTCGCCCATACCGTTGTCAATCAAAATAAGTTTATTGCCATCTTCCACAAGCAAGCAGCGTGCGGCAATGTCAATCATATTATTTTCATCCGCAGGATTGGTTCTGTTCCATAGGGATTTTGGCACGACTCCAAACATAGCACCTCCGTCTAGTTTAAAATTTCCGGCCTCGATGGGATATAATTTCATCTTTTTTATTTATTTGATTGTCATTTCTTAAATAGGATTTTCTAAAAACAGGAGAGTTAGTTTACCAAAGCTATTAATAGATATTACACCGAAAAATTTAAAGAAACCGCAAATTAAGAAAAGCTTTGTATTTTTATGGGTTCAAAGAAATAATTTGTGCGATTTTTAACAAATTAGCAGTTATACGAAAGGGCATTCAAAAACCGTTAGGTATCTTTGTATTACAATCAATTTAAGTTTATGAAAAACCAAATCCTATCTATTTTAGTTTGGAGCCTAATTTTTTCTTCCTGTAAAGGCGATGGGAATCCTTCATGCATTACCTGTGATGCCGAGTTAACCAATTCTTTTGAGCTTTGCAAAGAAAGTGATGGCACAGCATCGGTTAATGGAGAAAACACGGGGGTATCTTATTCTATTTATTTAGACGGCCTTTTGAATGAAGGAGTAACGTGTAATTAATCATTCAATTTCAACACGGCCATAAAGGCTTGTTGCGGAATTTCTACATTACCCACTTGACGCATTCGTTTTTTCCCTTTTTTCTGTTTTTCAAGCAGTTTACGTTTCCGCGAAATATCACCACCGTAACATTTTGCGGTAACATCTTTTCGGAGGGCTTTTATGGTTTCTCTAGAAATAATTTTAGCACCAATAGCTGCTTGAATAGGAATATCAAATTGTTGTCTTGGAATAAGTTCCTTCAGTTTTTCGCACATTTTTTTCCCGATATTATGTGCGTTATCTGCATGAATAAGAGAGGAAAGCGCGTCAACGGGTTGTGCATTCAAAAGAATATCTACACGCACTAATTTTGAAGCTCGCATTCCAATTGGTGAATAATCAAAAGAAGCATAGCCTTTAGAAACGGTTTTTAAACGATCGTAAAAATCAAAAACAATTTCTGCTAGGGGCATATCAAAACTTAATTCTACACGTTCGGGAGTTAAATAGGATTGATTGGTAATAACGCCTCTTTTTTCGATACAAAGCGACATAATATTACCTACATAATCAGACTTGGTGATAATGGTAGCTTTAATATAGGGTTCTTCCACACGGTCTAAGCTAGAAGGGTCTGGCAGGTCTGTGGGGTTATTGACAATAATTACTTGGTCTTTGTTTTTTGTTTTAAAGGCGTGGTAAGAAACGTTAGGCACCGTGGTTATAACTGGCATATCAAATTCTCGTTCCAACCTTTCTTGTATAATTTCTAAATGCAACATACCCAAAAAACCACAACGAAAGCCAAAACCAAGTGCGGCAGAACTTTCCGGCACAAAAACTAAGGAAGCATCGTTTAGTTGAAGTTTTTCCATGGAGGTTCTTAAATCTTCATAATCTTCGGTGTCCACAGGATAAATTCCGGCAAAAACCATGGGTTTTACATCTTCAAAACCTGCAACTGCGTTAGTAGTGGGATTTGCCGCATCAGTAATGGTATCGCCTACTTTTACTTCTTTAGCTTCTTTAATTCCGGTGATTAAATAGCCCACATCCCCGGCTTTTATTTCTTTTTTAGGCACTTGAGTAAGTTTTAGTGTGCCCACTTCATCTACAAAATAATCTTTTCCTGTGGCAAGAAATTTAATTTTTTGTCATTTTTTTATGGTGCCATTTACTACCCTAAAAATGGTTTCTACACCCCGAAAAGGATTGTAAACCGAGTCAAACACAAGTGCTTGTAGTGGGGCGTCTTCACTGCCTTTTGGCGCAGGAATACGCTCAATAATTGCGGCCAAAATTTCGTCTATTCCTTGACCTGTTTTTGCACTTGCGGGAATAACATCTTCATAATTGCAGCCTAAAAGTTCTACGATATCATCGGTTACTTCTTCCGGATTGGCGCTTGGTAAATCTACTTTATTAAGTACAGGAATAATTTCTAAATCATTTTCTAATGCCAAATACAGGTTAGAAATGGTTTGTGCTTGAATGCTTTGGGCAGCATCTACAATAAGCAAAGCTCCTTCGCAAGCAGCGATAGACCGAGATACTTCATAGGAAAAATCGACGTGACCGGGGGTGTCAATTAAATTTAATATATAATTTTCGCCTTTATAAATATATTCCATTTGAATGGCATGACTTTTAATGGTAATGCCACGCTCTCGCTCCAAATCCATATTGTCTAGCAACTGTTCTTGCTTTTCACGAGAAGTTACAGAACCTGTTGCGTCTAATAATCTATCTGCAAGGGTGCTTTTACCGTGATCAATATGCGCGATAATGCAAAAATTCCGTATGTTTTTCATAAATATATACCTCTCATTTCCTGAATTTGCAAATATAATTTATTTAAATTCAATACGTATAACAATTCTGTTTATAAGTTTTTTTGCAGTTTAACAAAAAAAAACGCATGTTGTCGTTGTTTTTTAAGTTTTTATTAACATATTTGTAGGGTATTTTAGCCGCCGCTCCAGTTTCCCCGAACAAAAGCAACTAGTAATTAAAGCGCGTCCATAGCGTATTTTAATTGGCAACTTATGAGGATATCTATTTTTTTCTTATTTACCCTGTCTCTTGTTCAGGCGCAAAATTTTCAAATTGAGGGTCAGATAGCTGATGTGGAAAACGTGCCATTGTCTTTTGTTACAGTGGTATTATTAAAAGCTAGCGACTCTACGTTTGTGTCCGGAACTGCAACCAGAGCAGACGGTCATTTTGTATTCAATGACATTCCTCAAGGGGCTTTTGTGTTGAAGGGCAGCATCATTGGGTTTGAGGATTTATTTAAACCCATAGAATTAACTAGAGATATAGATTTAGGAGATCTTATACTTCGGGAAAATCCTGAGGAGCTAGAAGATGTTAACTTATACTATCAAAGACCCACAATTCAACGGGAGATTGACCGTCTAATTTTTAATGTAGAAAACACTTCTCTTTCAAACGGAAGTTCTATGGATATTTTAAAGAGAACTCCTGGTGTAATTGTGCAACAAAACAGCATTACTGTTCAAAACCAACAAGCAACTATTTATATTAATGACCGTAAAGTCAACATTTCTCCTTCTGACATTCAAAGTTTACTTGAAGGGTTTGCAGGATCAAACGTCAAGAGCATTGAAGTGATTACTAACCCATCAGCTAAGTATGATGCAGATAGCGGTATGATTATCAATATAGTTACAAGCAAAGCATTAACGCCCGGTTATAAAGGAAGTGTGTCAGGAGGTTTTGAACAATCCATTTTTCCAAAATACAGTGCAGGAACGAGTCATTATTTTAAAAACGAAAAGCTCAACATATTTGTAAATTACAATTTCAGAAAGCGTAAAGAACACAAAAACGACTTGAGTGAAATAACTTTTTTTGAGCCAGATAACTCCATTAATTCTTTTTGGGAAACAGATTTTCAAAGAATAACTCGATCAGAAACACACACTGTAAATTCTTTTATTGATTATTCACTTAGTGATAATACCACTTTAAATTTTTCTTCGCTTGTATCATTAAATCCAAAAACTACTTTTTCAAACAGTGAAATAGCTGAAATATTTAGTGCCCAAAGGCAGCTGGATTCATTGTTTACCACAAAAAGCAGTCTTGACTCAGAAAAATACAATATAGCTTTTGATTTTAGCATGAATCACAACTTTAATAAAAAAGGAACTTCGCTAAAATTTAATGCACATTATACAAATTTTGAACATACCCGATTTCAGGACGTCAACACCAATTATTTTTTACCAGATCAAACTTTTTTAAGAAACAACACTTTTTTTACAGACGCTAATCAAGATATAAATATTTATGTGGGACAGCTTGATTTTACAACCAAGCTCCTCAAAATTCCCTTTGAGATGGGAGTCAAAGCATCGTCTATCAACACAGAAAGCGGCATAGACTTTTTTGACTATATCAATGGAGAACAACAATTCAACCCCATACTATCAGACAATTTTAAATATGAAGAAAATGTTTATGCAGGTTATTTCAGTTACTCAAAAAACTGGGAAAAATGGAAATTTAGAGCCGGATTGAGAGGAGAATATACGGAAACAACAGGGATTTCAGTCACCTTAGCTCAAAAATCTAAAAACAATTATATGGATTGGTTTCCAAATTTGATTTTAAATTTTATCCCCAATCAAGATCACAGTATAAAAGTGGCATACAAGAGAAGTATCCAACGACCAAATTACAGTCAATTAAATCCTTTTAGTTATTTTATCAATGAAAATAATTTTAACACAGGCGACCCAGATTTGCAATCGGCTATCACAGACAAATATAGTTTGGAATATGTTGCAGAAAACAAATACACCTTTGAATTTTATTACAGAACAACACAGGGGGCGGTTGATGTGCTTAGCTTTCAAAATAATGAAAATCGCTTTTTAAGAAATGTTTCTACAAACATTGAGAACAATCAAGGCGTGGGCTTTGACTTTAAATATTTCAAATTTATTAAAGATTGGTGGTCTTTCTTTCATTACAATTCACTTTTTTATGAAGAAAATTCTTTTATCGCCATCGAAAGCAACAACGAGCTTGTGACTGTAAGTTCTAGCGGCTTGCTTTTTCAATTTATTAACTCTTTTACAATATCCAAAGACAAAACTTTTACTGGAGATTTAACTGTATTACATTTAACGGGGTTAGCAACTGGCAACTACTTAATGGACGACTTTACGCTCGTATCAGCGGGATTAAGAAAAACAATTTGGGACAATAGAGCTTCAATTTCGCTAACTGTAAATGATATTTTTGACACCTTTAATAGAAAATTACAGTCAGATTTTCTTAACCAGCGCAACAGTTTTTTTGCAAATACAGAATCGAGGTATTTACTTGTAGGCTTTATTTACAATTTTGGCAATTTCAGATTGAAAGACAATGCTAAACAAATTATAAATGAGGAACGAGAAAGAATTTAATTTATATGATTTATTTCAATTAGGCATTAATTATAAAATTGTTAATAAAAAATGAAAAAGTAAAACGGGTCATTTTTTATATTTATTTGTTGAAATAAATATTAACTAAAACTTTTAATCATGAAAAGTTTATCAATTTTATTTTTATTCATTTTTGCCATTAATGCGAATACTGATTTATCAAAAGCAGATTCAACAACAATAGCCTCTTTTATTCCACCTGTTGGAGAGGAAAGGTGTTTTACATACCCTGACGGGCATACAATTTTTGTCTTAATTGAGGTTCCGCCACAAGGATAAAAGTAAATTAAGCGGCTTTTTTCTAATTAGATAAAGAAAAGGTATATATAAAAACTACAATTTTTTGGTGTTTTTAAATATGTATATTTGCACCAAAAATTATAGTTAATGGCTAAAATTGGTGGCATAGATGTTGGCGATTTCCCATTGTTACTTGCTCCTATGGAGGACGTGAGTGATCCGCCTTTTCGCGCATTGTGTAAAGAGCAAGGAGCAGATGTCGTTTTTACCGAGTTTATTTCCAGTGAAGGTCTGATTCGAGATGCCGTAAAAAGTAGAATGAAGCTGGATATTTATGAAAAAGAACGACCTGTAGGCATTCAAATTTTTGGAGCTGATTTAGATGCTATGCTTCAGTCTGTTGCCATTGTTGAAGCATCAAATCCAGATATTATTGATATTAACTTTGGTTGTCCGGTAAAAAAAGTAGTTTGTAAAGGTGCAGGTGCGGGCATTTTGAAAGACATTGATAAAATGGTAATGCTTACCGAGGCTATGGTAAAGCACACCAATCTTCCTATTACCGTTAAAACCAGGCTAGGTTGGGATGAAAACTCCATTAAAATCAAGGAAGTTGCAGAACGCTTGCAAGATGTGGGATGCAAAGCCATTTCCATTCATGGCAGAACACGGGTACAAATGTATAAAGGCGATGCCAATTGGGCACCAATAGCCGAAGTTAAAAATAATCCAAGAATGCATATTCCTATTTTTGGAAATGGCGATGTGGATACACCGGAAAAAGCCTTGGAAATGCGCGATAGATATGGTCTTGACGGCGCAATGATAGGCAGGGCAAGTATTGGATATCCTTGGTTTTTTAAAGAAGTGAAGCACTACTTTGCTACCGGTGAACATTTGCCTCCACCCACGATGCAAGAACGAGTGGAAGCAGCAAGGCGGCATTTACAAATGGCTATAGGCTGGAAAGGAGAAGCTCTTGGAGTTTTTGAAACCAGAAGACATTATACCAACTACTTTAAAGGCATTCCTCATTTTAAAGAATACCGTATGAAAATGGTAACTAGCGATGATGCAGCTTCTGTATTTGCAGCTTTTGATGAGGTTTTAGAAAACTTTGAAGATTTTGTATTTGTTTAATTAACCACCATGTTTTCATTCACTCTTCCCGAAGCAATTTTAGATGCCAGAATACCTAATATGGTAATTGTAATAAAAACGACAAGGACATTCACAACATCTAATTTTACGGGATAAGGAAGGGAATTAGTTATCATTACTAAATTAAATTGCATTTGAAGCATAACGATGATGACGCCAAGCAATATGCCTAAAATTCCACCCAAAAGAGTCATTAAAACCCCTTGCATAAAAAATATTTTCCGGATTTCAGAAATTGTTGCGCCAAGGTTAAATAAGGTTTTAAGATTTTGTTTTTTGTCAAGAATCATCATAATGATACTACCCACCACATTAAATAATGCAATGATTAAAACTAATGTAAAAATCAAATAAACGGCTAGATTTTCGGTATTCAGCATTTTATACAATGCATCGTTTTGTTGTATTCTATTTTTAAAGACCAATTCTTGGTTTAAGATGTTTTGGATGGAAGAAGTTACAACTCTTTCATCAGCAAGAGGGGTTAGTTTTATTTCAATTGCACTAACCTCATCTTCTGAAAGCGACAGTAATTTTTTAGCTAAATTAAAGGGGGTAAAAACATATTTAGAGTTTAGCTCTTCATTTACGTGGTAAATGCCGGAAGCCATCACT
>Ga0100391_1005301_pt1 | contig 12065 bp, 3 predicted proteins | sample CryGeymeta201515_FD_81541 | JGI IMG/M metagenome (GOLD analysis project Ga0100391, IMG submission 81541) | Groundwater microbial communities from Crystal Geyser aquifers in Utah, USA - Crystal Geyser metaG 2015-15 | ecosystem: Environmental > Aquatic > Deep subsurface > Groundwater | place: USA...
AAAAAAAAAAAAAAAATCCCCCCCCCCCCCCAACCAAACAGACAGACACATAAATAAAAGACAAAGTAGGAACGACAGAAAAAGTTAGACAATGTAAATTTTTATTAATCCTTAGTGTACGACTATAGAAAGAAGCTGTACAATATTAAAATAGATTGGGAAACAAAAATCTAAATACAAAGTAACATTAAATTATTCATTCTGAATATAAGCATAAAACATATCCCGGGATTTTTCAACATCCCGGAATTGGTGATCACTAAATCGACAAACAAGCCCGGGATTTCGATATCCTGGAAAATAGGATACACAGCCCCGCCGGGAATGGTGATAACACATAAATAATTAATAATTATTAGTCTAGACTACTACTACGCAACAACGGGAGTTCAGAATGGACTGCAAGCCCTAAAAATAATAATAGTTGATGGAAGAGCATTCTTAGGTACCTCAGGTTGGGACATTCTAAAACCGATTATATGTTCATTAGTCTCTAATTGTGAGTGAAATCAAATGGTACGACACCCACCCCCACCCCCTCCCCCAATAAAAAAGGTCCCGCATGTGTTGTTATCGGCTCTGCTTTGGTGCTCGTCCGTACGTAATACTACGCTGACATCGCTTGATGATATCGTCAATAGCTGTTGAAACAGATGATTCTGAATAACTACTACTGGCTGATGGCGACATGATTCTGTCGTCGTCGTCGTCGTCGTGATAAACCTCGTTGTACTGGTTGGGTGATTCGAATGTCGAAGCACTATCAAAGGTGTGCTTCGAGCGAAGCAGTTTGGCTTCGTGCTGAGCGTACGCTCTCTTTCTGATGCCTTCTTCCATTTCTGCTAGTTGTTGCCTTTCCCGGATGGACATGCGCTTTCGAGGGAATCCCGTGTTCGCGCCGCGCTCTGTGAGCGAGGACAAAGTCGAATCCGTGTATCGGATCGACCCGTCGACTGCTCTCGACTGAGAATACAGAACGCCAGTTGTCGTGTTTGTTTTCTCAGTTGTCTTTGACTCTAGTAGCAGGTCTTTGTGCGATGGTTCCTCATCTCCTGGAGATGACACCCTCCTCAGCAAGTGTTCACTTTTATCCGAACTTTTTATATTACTGGAGGTGGACCACGAGTCGAGGGTGTCGTTAACACTTTGGACACGTGGAAGCAAGTGAACCGGGCGTGTGTTGGAGGCATCACTGCTACCGCCGTCACTGGTGTTCTTTCTGTAGTTGCTACTACTAGGTTCGCACTTCTTCCTCGTTGAAAAGGAAGCTTCTGGGTCGCTCTTTCTATAGGGTCGTGATAGTTTAATGCATCTTTGACTTTGTCCACTGCGTACTTTGCTGGCTTTTTCGTATTTTCCAAGTAGTTCGGCCTGAGCTATAATTGCTGCAACTTCTTCCTTGCTGTATTTAGAGTACCCGTCGGATACTTGCTGCTCTGGATCTTTCCTTTGTGAGTTACATGAATCAACAGCGCTGAATTCTTCTCCTCTGTATTCAAAAGGCTGTAAGGATCCTGGAGAGCTGCATCGAGAATTAGATGCGCGGCTTGAATGGGCATCTCTACTAGGACCATAAACCGAGCCTTCATCTGGGTCTCGCTGAGGACCGTCGTTCGAGACGGGAGGATCAGAGCGAGCTCCGCTAGGGTCGTTGCCACTTTTTGATCGGCGGTTGTCCTGTGCAGCCTCTTTGATTGATTGAACAATGTCAGAATCAAGTCGACTCTTTCCCGTTTTGTTTATCAGTGTTCTCCCACTTTCCGGAAATGGGGGAATCGGCGCAACCGATGGTGATGGTACTAGTTGAGGTTGTTCTACTGGTGACTGTGATTTACCACTACTAGCTTCAGTCGTCAAGGTCGTCTTTCTCTGCAACGACAAGTCCGAAGATCCACTTCGATGGACAAAGGGAATGCGGCTCTCGCCAACAGACGATTGTTTGATAGACTGGCGATCGGTTGTTGCTTTTTGGGACGAAGTAGACTCAACAGTTGAAGCAGCTGTTCGGTGGGGTAATATTTTACTGTTGCCTACAGAGGCTTCCCGAAGGTGGCGAAAACTGCTATCCTGAAGCTCGGAATCGTAGCCTGAACTGCTTATAGACGACATTGTCATGAGTGGATTATTTCTCGCGGTTCTCGGCATTTCTTCCGTTTCTTTCTGCTTTTCGTAAGGACGAAGCAATGCCGATCCTGGTCGACTGTCAATTATTGAAACTGAGCTAGCATGTGACGCTGGACTAATGGGCCTTGCCGGTGGCTCAGAAGGCGCGTCCACGACAGGCGTGATCCATGTTTCCTTTGTCTTGAGATACCGGTGTTGTCTTTTGTTGTCACTCCCGTCAAAAGTGGAAATAAAACTAGATGTCAGGTCTACCACGGGTGGGTGTTCGTCTGATCGCTCCTGAAGTTGTGCCAATGGTCCCATTTGATACGAAGATGCCGATGGACTATCACGATGCTCTTGTTGGTTTTGCCGTTGTGCATACAGTTCTTCCCCATCGTAGACACCGTCATTTTCCATTCCTCGTGCTGACGTTTGTTCGTCACCAAGATGACAGGATCTCAGAGAGCTGCAACTTTGGCTACGAATTTGGGATATATGAGGATATCGTTCATTATGACCATGATCCAACAAATCCATTTGTATTGGAGTTTTCTGTTTCAGTGCTGAAGGGAGAGACACAGAGGATTTCGGAGATGGCATTCCTGTCTTGTATTTAGGAGTTCTAGACAGACTAGGAGTCAATCGACTTTGCTTTGGGCCCATATTCATATTAGCATGAGCAAACAATGCCGGAGAGGACGATCGACTTCTTCCCCTTAGTAATCTCTGTTTTGTGATAAGGCAGTGATCGGCTGTTAAAAATTCCTCATCGTCCCTCGACACGTTTCGTCGCAGATGATATGCCGGTCCAAGGTCTGTACCATATTTAAATGTGCCTGGTGGTGCCTGAAAACTTTGCGAGGGTTCATTGATATCGAGACTGGTATGCAGACTGCGGTAGTTGTTTTGTAAGGGATGGTAATTATCCTCATAATCGTCTCGCTGTTCGTGTTCGTTAATATCCGATTTTTTGTCATTCCTCTGTGTCGTTGACCCTCCTCTTCCAGCGCGCAGAGTCGGAAGTAGTTGTTGCTGTTGTTCGTAAAGAGCCTGTTGCTGCTGTATATACATGAATGCACGTGCTTCATCGTCCTCAAAGCGAACTTTAGAGGACGAACTACTTCTGCCTCTGCTATGTGTGTGCTCCATTTTTTTGGAGAATACCATTCGTCTTGACAGTAACTCCGAAACTACGCATTTGCTATCACCGAAGAGTTCCGGCCGTGCCAAGAAATCCAGAATGTCCTGAAAAAGTGTCTCGATACCCTGCTGCTGCTCCAATCGTATCCGGTAATGTCCAGCCTCTGGAAAGACTTCAAGGATTTCGAGTACTTGGTCCTTTGTGTACTCTAAAGAGCGCCGATAGGAGGACTTTCCCCCCTGTTCCTTTGGAGCCTGGGAGGAGGGCTCGAACTGTGGCTGGTTCTCGTATCCTTGGTAGTAGGAATGCATGGTTCAGAGTTCAGAGAAGTAGTAGGAGTTGATGGGGTTTTCCAACTAGGCGCAGCAATTCTTAGTTCCTACTCTACAGCACGTTGTTATCGTAAGTCTTTGTAGCAATATTGTGGAAGATGACAGCTCAGTTAACGGAGAATAACCGGATGCTCTTGGTCTGGATTCGGGATTCGGGGGGACAAAAGAAGATGCTTCGAAGCGATTACCGTAGATGTAAGATCACTTCCGCTCACAGTTATTGGAAAAGCGCCAATAGTATCTCGATCTACAGTTTGTCGTACTCGTAGATCGAACTATGGTTCTAGTACTCTACTAGAAGTAGTAATAGAGTAGCTCAGTAGCGTTCCAAAAAGCACACAAGAAGTAGAGTCTACCAATTACCAATAGACCTACTGCTAGCAAGTAGTAATAGAGTCTCTAGACTACTGCAAATTCATAATGATGAGTATATTTTTTACGTAAATCATGAGCGCCTATGTGGATCGCAGATTTGCCAGGATTGAATGTCAATTATTTAGATGTCCACCTCGCGTGTTAAACCACTCAAAGCGAAAATCGCCTGAGATCCAGCCGATACTTTCAGTTGTCTTTCCATCACATGTTTCGCTGAATTATCGAATCAAGGCAACAAGCACGTCGCATGCACCAAGACCCAAGACAACGCGAGAATATTCTAGGTTACTGTAATGAATGAATGAATAGGTTCACGACGTTTTAGTAATCAACAACTACTCTCTACAGTTGCTCACTTTGGATATTATTACATACTGTGCGGTGTGTGTCCAGAAAATAATACTAGTAGAATAGCCAGCAAACAGCAAACTACATCAACAAAGATGGTCTTTCACTGTGGCAGACTGGATCGGGATACTCCACTCAGTATTAGCAGTGCCGAGGATGAGTCGACCAAGGCCCTGAAGCAAAAATTACAATTACAGCAACAACAACATAGTTCACGATCACAGAGACAACAACGACAGCAACCAGACGTTGATAGTTCCGAAAGCGTTGGCAGCGCCACTAAAATGCTGTCTACCATACGGACCAAATCGTCCAAGCGTTCTTCAGCCTACTCCAAAGAGCAAATCGAACAGCTCATTGATTTATTTCCTGAAATTTCTCACATAAGAGGATGTCTCTCTTCCAGAAACGGCAATAATAGTGTGGAGGAAAGTAGAGAAATCGACGAGGATGACGACGATAGCCATCTTGCACAACTCTTTCCGGAAGCTTTAGCCGAGCTGGTGCAAATTTTGGGATCTACCAAAAAGGTTGAAGCCGAACTATTTCGACGTAAGGAGATACGAGAGAAAGAGGCTCAAAAAGCAGCTGAAAGAGAACAGCGGCAAGCGGCAGGGGTGAGATTCGCAACCAACATCAAGACAGTCAGTAGCAAAGATGGTTCCAAGAATAGTCGAGGAAACGATCCAGTGATGGAGTGTCTCGAAGGTGAGGCATTACGGAGAGCTGGCATTGCTGAACAGGCTCTAGCAAATGCCAAAATGGCTCGAGATAAAGTGCAAAAATTGTACCAGGGTCTAATGTCAACCACGGCCAATACCAACTTGGATGACTTGTCCATTTCTGCCAACTCTACCATCAGCACCAAAACGAATGCATCTCACCTGCATGCCTCCAGAGTGGAACAGCACGACACACGTCTACCGTCCCATCTCTCACAAACGAGCAAATCAAGCCACCAACAGTCCATTGATGAACTTGCGCCCAATCCATCCGTTGGCAGTATCAGCAAAGAACGCTGGGAAGCACTTCGATCGGAAGCCCGTGTTATTATTACACGAAGACTCTTAGTCGGGTGGAAGATGACATCAGCGTCTTGTAAGGGAGACCAATGCAACCACTGCCCCCTCTTGTCCAAACAGAATCGTGTTCAATGTGTCGTCTGTGGAGGAGCTGGATCAGGGACTGATGGAATGTACGGGCCTGCACCCAACATCAGACAAATACCAGGATCAGAGACAGACAGGCCGCAACCGAATGATCCGGAGCAAGAGCAACATCAACAGACCCGGCGGTACAGTTACAGTAGCAGCAGCAACAACATGCCCTTACCGTTGATTGAAGAAGCCAATACGGCAGAACAATCATCCTTACAAACAAATGATTCGCTATCAGAAATCATGGATGAACAACAACAAAACCTTCATCGACCACCTTCTGGGGACTCCGAAGAGTCAACTAGTGACGAGGAAGTTTTAGACGAGTTCGAATTGTTGTTGAAGCAACAGCAAGGAGATGATCAAGTAGTAGAAGAAGAACAAAGTCGGCAACCAAGAAATGCTGCCGTTTACGAATCGCAAGTATTTCTGGACACGAGCAACGAATCACGCTGCGAGCATCGGGAAGACGACAACAACAATGACAAAATCCCACTCTTGAATGCTCAAGAAAAGTCAGAAATTCTCAGTGACGTCAAAAGTTTCATTTCGAAAGCAAGCGCCAAGCATTCCAGAGGAACTAAAAGTAATGTCGTGCAACAAGTCGGACATGAGATTCTTTTAAAAACAGCACAAGGATGGTCTCTCATAGATGCTTCATGCCAAACATGTGAAATGCCTCTTCTGATTGATCCCAGCAAGAAACGAGAGCTCTGTGTGTTTTGTGAAGTGGGTAGGGTTGTCAAAGAAGATCTTGAGATCCGTGTGGAACGCAAAAACTCAAGCACAGAGTTTAGTGATATGACAGAGACAAAGTACTCGAAAAACATACTCTCTAATCCGAAGCACGTTGATTCACAAGGTTACGCCATTGCTCCACCACCAAACAATGTAACCATCACGAGAGCCGAAGAAGACCATTCACCACAAAGCCAGAGGAATGCACCAAATAATCCTCGAGAATTGACCATGAGCCCCGGTTTTGACCAGAAAAGCATGTTTCCGTTTTTAAAAACCAACGAGAATGAGCCTCATACTACTCCCCAGCAAAGTCATTCTAATACAAGTCACGGCTCGTCTGTGTCACTGAGTTCCATACAAAGGTCGTCAACCCGCTCTACGAATCGAGCGTCGCTTTCAAGTCAAGTTCCTCCTAGATTTACTGTCCAGGATTTACAGCATCAAGAGCATTATAAAGTTCAAGCAACCCATCCGGAAGCTGCCGCCATTGATAAAAGTCGAGAGCCATACCGAATCAATCATGCTCCAAAATATAATAGCCGTAATTTTCAAACTCGGGAGCAAGATGCGGTGCCACCAAAGGTTCCATCTGAACCTGTGATCCAGGAATCTTCCGTGTGGCACCAGGATCGTACAATTTACGATCGAGCTAGACAGCGCATTCAAAAGAGTCATTTTCCAAGTGTATCTGATCAATCAATACCTTGTGAACAAAAACAAAGCGTGCTTTTCGAGGAATCAAAAGCAGCACCCGATTCGACATTTCGTCATTTGCAGCAGTCGTGGCAGCATTCCAGTAACCCCGAATATTGCCAGCAGCCTCTGATGCCAAACGTAGACTTTCAAGTTGACCCATCACAGGCAGGACATCTTCCCCCGCAACAAAATAGCTTGCTGGAGTCCAAGATAGAAACCTATCAATTTCCCCCCCGCCCCTTCATCCAGACGACCGCTACTGGAGGCAGCCTGAACCAGAAGAATAATACTTCAATTTCCAATAGCTCGCCACCAATGTCTTCTCTTCCAAGTCAACGAAGAAGTTTGTCAGAGCTGAGCCCAGAGAGGCGACCACTACACATTGTTGAAGATCCGGAGCAAGAAGACACTCCCAAATATTCGAATTCGGCTTCTTTCACGACAGAGATTCCTTTAAGAGATGCAGCCTCGTCATCATGTCAAAAAAGAGGCGAAGAAAAGAAGGACGATGTGATCCAATGTGATTTAAACTGTAGATCACAATCCAGCCCAGCAGGGGTAATGAGGAAATCCACAGTAGGAACACAATTTATTTCTGCGATTCGGCCAGCAGAAAGCATTCATGGCAATGATCCACCCGAAGCCTATTTTAGCTTTTATTCAGCATCGGGAAGGGGGTTAGACCCCGAAGTAGACGAAGAGAAGTCCGAAACACTTTTGTTAATGCACAGTCAGGCAGTATCCCCACGAAACGTGCCTACGGAAAGCAATCAAAAGATTTGTCGGTTGATAAGCCCAAAGAGCAACGGACACAAAGGTTATTCTATTATCGTCCCAGAAAACTTCGACTTCAATGACGAAAAGAAGTTGAAAGAACTGATCTTGGCTGCAAAGAAACAACAAGCTGAAAAAAATGAACATCAACAGGCAAGCTCAGTCGAAAATTTTGCCAAGTCTCATCTGTTACAGTCTTCAGTAATCCTTCCACCTTCGCCAATAGAACTGGCACACATGCGAAAAAGCGCAAAAAGAGCAAAGGTCGCATCTGAAGATAATATTCTAACATCTGAAGATAATATTCCGACCCTTGAACCTGAAAGTGCTGCAACGAAAAGTGGCGTAGCTCCATTGGAGCATAGCCTGGCCAATAAAAGTGGAGTTGGCGCCCTTGAAAATACTCCCCAGACAAACGAAGCCAGTGTCGTCGTTGCTTCCCTGAAATCGGGAGATCACTTTAGCAGTCAACTGCTAGCAACTGACGCGTCTGCTGTTTTGGGGGCACAGTCAGAGAAGTCTAAACCTGGTCTTGAAGACGGTTTTTGTACTCGAAGTGTCACCAATAGCCCTACATCGATTGCAGTTGCCTCCAGCCAACAGTTAGAGCCAGATGCATCTTCAAAAAGTTCTAACAGAGAAAGAATAAGGTCACGCACCAGCAACATTGACAAATCATCAATCGGATACCTAGACTCCCTGATTCAGTCCATCAGGGAACCCGCACGAGCTATAACAAGATCAGAAGCCTCACAAGATGAACGACAGTCAGAGAAGTCTAAACCTGGTCTTGAAGACGGTTTTTGTACTCAAAGTGTCACCAATAGCCCTACATCGATTGCAGTTGCCTCCACCCAACAGTTAGAGCCAGATGCATTTTCAAAAAGTTCCAACAGAGAAAGAATAAGGTCACGCACTAGCAACATTGACAAATCATCAATCGGATACCTAGACTCCCTGATTCAGTCCATCAGGGAACCCGCACGAGCTATAACAAGATCAGAAGCCTCACAAGATGAACGAATCGAAACACGGAGTGATCCTCCGGCTTTTCTTGCCAGTAATGAAGGAAAAGTCCGTATTGCGATAGACCCAGACACTGATGATGAAGATGCTGATAAGGATTCACATGTTAGAGAGGCTGATGAAGTGCTGACTGAGTATGGTGTTGCCCCCGATGAAGATGAGAACGAAAATATCTACGGCCCTCAACCTTTGGTTGAAATTATTCAGCAACAGTCTCCTATATGGAGCCAGAGACACCGCGAGCAACTTCCGACGATAAAATTATCTTTTGGTGGAGAAATCCAGCATTTATCTCCATTTTCGGGCCAACGAGAACGAAAATCAAAGCCAAAGAAATCACCAGTTCCAGAAGCTTTGGTCACCAAGAGGTCGAAGAAAGCAAAGCCTTCATCAGACGTCGCCAGTGATAAAGAACATAATGAAAACTGGGACGGATCATTTCACTTGGCACCCCGTGTGCAATCTCCTTACTTTGGAGACTTGTCAACAATTGGACGAAGTCGAGGTCTTTTTATCTCTCGTGCGAAGGATCATTCCAAGTTCACCTCATCCGACAGCAGGCGTCATTCGGCGGACCCAGAGGATCACCACCAGCTCCACCAAATCCAGCTAGCAACAGCGAATGATAGTCGATCGAAGAGCAGGACGTCTAGGCGGTACTCTTTAGGGGGGCAGGTCGAGAAACTCAGGCTACACGCATCTTCCTTTGGCGACAGACCGCATGCTCCTTCCTTTGGCGAACAAGAGCCTTCGGAGAGAGGGATGCATCGTGTTCTTTCAAGGTCGACACAGGATGCACCTGAGAGACCGAACATTGCAAAGGGTATCAAAGAGAGAGAAAATCGTCTTAATTGCGCATCGAGTCTATCATCCCGGACGAGCGACGACTCCCAAAGTAAGGTAGAGCGTTTTGAGGGACGACAGCGATCCGACCCATTTAAGTTTGAATCTACTGGAAGGATTGCCAAAGTGTTCAGCATTAGTTCGAGTACTTTAACTTCTTGGCCAGCAAGACAAGAAAATAGGCCCCCTCGAAGGTATTGCGAGTACTCCCAACGAGCCCCAGAAGATACACGCCAACGGAAAAAAGGAAGACAGCGTCGCTCGCTGGATAAACATGCATTGCGTTTGTTTGGGAGCTATTCTTCCTGGGGGACTAACGAAAAGACGGAAGACAAAAACAAAACCGTTTTTGTTGGGGGTCCACTAGAAGATAAGCACCGACCACCCATAGAACCTACTGGCTCTATACTCAGTCCTGCATCTGTCGGTTCCGATTCAACTCCATTTGATGAGATCCTGAACCGATGCAAATATAAGCTCGAACAACTTTCAACTGATGACGAATCACAAAGACTGTCCCTGCCTGGAACACGTATGCTATCAATGGCAACCAGTAGGTCCAAGTCCGATGTCATTGATCTTGTCAGTGGTTCGTCATTCAAAGGACTGTAAAAAAGAGGCAGCCAAGCTATTATCGCATCCATGTATGAATATGTGCAATCGAATCACCATCAATAATTATTATGTAACGACTTTAAATTTGTACATATGCTAAGTAAATCACAAGAAGGAGTACCTGCTGAAGTCTAACCAGTAGCTTCCAAATCGTGAAGATCTCCTTTGGAGGCTGTCAGCCGAAAGGCGGTTCTAAAATGACGAGGCAGCAGGCAGGTACTACAGATTTCGCACGTGGTTGTAAAACCGCATGCTCCAACTGTCGTATCCCTCCAAAATAATAAATGCCACGAGGATATATCGCTTGCCACTCGTTATCCCATGTCCACCGTGCAGCAGCCCAGATGCGTGGCTGACGACATGGCCTTGGTCAATTTCTACAGAATCGCCCAGACTGCTGAACCATGTGCCTCCGCCTTCAAACTCCGTGGCTGGATTCAGAGCGATGTTAAAGGATAACACCGATCCATCTCTGTGAGGTTTTAATTCTGTCTGCCCCCCTTCAAAGTCGTATTTGACTACAAATCCATCTGCGACTCGTAGTTTGCTGGCGTCGGGCAGATATTGGCCGAATTGGGTTCGCAGCAACGGATACAATCGTTCCTCTAGGGCCACCCTCAAGAATCTGAGTGTTTCTGGCAGTTCCACCAGGGGCAAATCCGTGGTTGGAAAATTACCGTGTCGATTTTTCGTCCATTCTATGTTGAAGGCCACTTGTTCCGCCTCGTCGACAATTTTTTGACATTCTTGGGCGGAAAGGATAGGGCTTCTGGTTCGATGGAGAATGTGTCCATCATGAAAGGGAATTAATGATTCATAGTCTTGTGACGAGTAGCTTTGGATCTCCAACGAGCGTTTCTGAATTATAGCTGTTCCATCAGGGCCAGCAGGCGTTTCAAGCAAATCCTCTTCTTTCAAAATGAATGGAATTTTGGATTTGGCGTAGCCTGGAACGTGTAATTCAGAAACTCCTAATCTTGTCGATGAAGCACCTGCACAGTGTTGTTGTCTTCTTGGCAGAAAAAGTAATGCTTGCACTTCATTATCTCCAAGGAACAGGCAAAAGAGACAGCTCAGACTGGTAAAATAATATTTAATTTGTCGCAAGATGGACACTTTCATGAGTGTATTTTATTTTAAAGCTAAAGTTTCAGTGCAATGGCATTAAAAAAAATAACATCATAGCTATTACGTAGCATTAACTGATACTTCTAGAAGACTACTACCTGGTACTCGAGTACTTACGCTACGTTCTTGTCAGGGTCGATCTGAGGAAAGGCATTTTCCACCAAGCGTACTGCTACCACACTTACATTACCACATCATACTAGCTGTAGTAGACTAGCTACCTGGTAGTAGCAGCTCATTTGTGATGACGAGACAATGTCTGATAACTGGCATTTTATGGTAAACGGCAGCGCACATGACTATCTGAGGATATTAGTGGTACAGTACTACGTAGCTACTACTGTAGTGTTACTCGAGTACAGGCGCCATAATAAGAATCCATCGTAGTACTAGACTAGGTACAGTAGTCAAATCTGTGATTGAGGCGACGATGTGCCCCTCAATCGAAGCCAACGTGTCCGAATTGGATTGGTTTCATTGGAATTTAGTCAAATCCTACTACTCTAGCTAGAGAGAGAGCGAGAATAGCTGACTTCAATCTTGTTGCCTTAACCACTACTAGCTAGTAGTACTGGTAACCATACATAGCTACGTACTACCAGCCAGTACTACGCACTACTCTACTACCTGGTAGAGAGTAGGTACAAGTACGTGTTACAATACTCTAGTATTATATAGAAAAAGGGACCCAAGTCTCTTTCCCGGGAGTATAGGGTACGTACCCCTAGTACACAATCATACAGGGTTACCATAAACCCCTCGAAATCAAAGGGGTATCCTCAG
>Ga0100391_1005305_pt1 | contig 12059 bp, 9 predicted proteins | sample CryGeymeta201515_FD_81541 | JGI IMG/M metagenome (GOLD analysis project Ga0100391, IMG submission 81541) | Groundwater microbial communities from Crystal Geyser aquifers in Utah, USA - Crystal Geyser metaG 2015-15 | ecosystem: Environmental > Aquatic > Deep subsurface > Groundwater | place: USA...
GACCATGGGCTCGATCGTGAAGACCATTCCTGGTTTAATCTCTGGACCTGTTCCAGGGCGGCCGAAGTGACTGACGTGTGGGTCTTCGTGGAAGGCTCTTCCAATTCCATGTCCGCCGTATTCGCGAACAACTGAATAGCCTTTGCCTTCAACAAAAGTCTGAACGGCGTGAGCGATGTCGCCAAATTTCGCTCCCGGTTTAACGGCGTTGATTCCTGCCCATAGTGCTTCTTCGGCGGCTGTTGTCAGATCGCGAGCCGCTCTCGAGCATTTGCCAACGAGATAAGTTTTGGAGTTGTCACCGTGGAACTGATCTAGGTAACATGTGACGTCTACGTTCACGATGTCGCCATCCGCGAGATAGTCGTCGTTGTTCGGAATTCCGTGACAAACGACCTGGTTGATAGACGTGCAGCAGCTACGAGTGAAACCTTTGTAGTTCAAGGTGCTTGGAATGGCTCCACGTGACGTGATGAACTCATGGCAAATGTCGTTGATTTCTTGAGTCGTGATTCCTGCCTTGATGTGTTCTTCAATCATCACAAGAACGTCAGCCGCAAGGACGCAACTAGCGCGCATTTGCTCAATGTCTTCTGGTGTCTTGATGGGTATCTGGCTCATCGTCTCAATTCCTCGTATCTTCTAAAGGTCTTCTCGTAAAAGCTCATCCATCCCGCTTGTGCCCTCTTCTCCTCCAAAATTTTGATTTGTAGATGGACTCAGGTCTGGATTGCCTGTGATTACTTGTGTTCTTAGCACTCTTGGTTGGTCGTTTGTCAACGATTGAAGGGGGTCTGTTTCGTCAGATTTTGCCGTTTGCCCAGGAGCATTTCCGTCGATGAAGTACTCAGTGATGACTTTTTTGGTTTCCTGGGTGGGAACGTCTCCGGTTTCGGAATCTACTTTTACTTGAAGGATTCCAGCAGGAGTTTCAAAGTCTAAAACGGGCTCATCTTTTAGAGCCTTCGAGGAGTAATCCATCCATATAGGCGCGGCAGCTCTTCCGCCCGTCTCGTTTCTTCCAATAGGCCGAGAACCGTCGAAGCCCACCCATGTTCCCGTGATGAGCTGAGGGGTGTAGCCAATGAACCACGCATCTTTGAAATCGCTCGTCGTCCCGGTTTTTCCGGCAACTGGTCTTTTGAGAGCTTGAACGCTTGTTGCGGTTCCATAGTTCACAACAGATTGAAGAAGACTTGTGACAAGATAGGCGACTTTTTCGTCGATAACACGATCTTTATCCTCCGCCTCCGAGTCATCCGCAAGGTTTGCAGTTTTTTCAAGCGTCTCCGTGGGGTCTCCGCTTTCTTTGGGCTCTGGAGGAACAAAGTTCGGATTGCCTTTCTGCTTGTTGATCTCAGCAATTTCTTCCGCAGTTTTTCCAAACTCTTCTAGAATGTTCCCTTCCCAATCTAGGACTTTCTGGATGTAGTGGTGTTTGGGTTGAATGCCTTGATTGGCAAAAATGCTCCAAGCTCTTACCATTTCATCCACACCAACGGCAGAGCTTCCAAGGGCAGAGCTTAAGTCCGGTGCGAGCTCTGATGTTATTCCAAGCTTGTGGGCAAATTCAATGATGTTTGAAATTTTGAGATACTGGGCGAGTTTGATAGTAGGAATGTTTCGCGAAAACGCGATTGCGTTTCTGAGTGTGGTGTCTCCGTAGAATCTTTCCCCATAGTTGTTGGGCTTCCAGTATTTTTGAATTTCACTTTCTTCTTCTTTACTCGAATAAACAATGGGAGAGTCAACAATGATAGTCGATGGTGTCAATCCAGCATTGATTGCCGTTCCGTAAACAAAAGGCTTGAAGGTTGAACCCGGCTGACGAATCGCCTGTACGGCACGGTTAAAGTGACTGTTTGTGATGTGAAAGTCATAGCCGCCCACTAGAGCCTCAAGTGCACCAGTTTTTACATTGTATGATACGAGGGCCCCCTGAACCAAAGGTTGTTGTTCGAGTTTTAAGATCAACTCTTGTTTTGTGGCCTCGGAGGCGAGGCCATCCTTATCTTCTTTGAAGGAAGCCGCCTGCACGGTGATGACATCACCCTTACGATATTCGGTGTAGGGGTTGCGGATGATCTTTTCCCCGTAGACTTCTTCTTGGTTGGCTTCCATCGCCCATTGGTAGAACTCAGGTTGAATGTCTCCGAAGCGGTTTCCGATTTGAACTCTTATCGATCTTTCTTTTCGGTTTTTTGAAATGACGACTCCTTCGTAATTTTCACCTAGTTCAATCGGGGTGGGGGTGTCGATGGCCACTGGCTCATGCATTTCACCTTGAGCATCGATCACGCGGTAATTGTAGAATTTTGAAATGAGGTCTTTGTGTTGTTCGGCCAAGAAAGTGTCTATGGCTTTGTCACCACTCAAAGATTTTTCTGGACGCCTAAGCCCGAGGCGTTTGTCGACTTCCCGTAGGCCTTTATCGAGCGCATCCTGCGCTGCGATCTGATGATCGTAAGCAACGGTCGTGTAAACGGAAAGCCCTTGCGAAACACGTTCATCGCCATACTTTTCGACAAGGCGCCTTCTAACATATTCCGATAGGTATGGAGTCGGGTTGCTAATGCTGGAGGGGTTGGTGACAATTCGAAGTTCTTCAGCCTTGGCTTCTTCATACTCGGCAGAACTGATTTTTTGAGTTTCAAGCATGCGGCCCAAGACATATTGCTTTCTCTGTGTGGCCATCTTCGGGTCTTTGACTGGATTGTCGTTAGAAGGTGCCTTGGGAAGGCCAGCTAAGACTGCTGCTTCGGCAATAGATAGGTCTTTGGCACTCTTTCCAAAGTAGGTGAGCGAGGCGGCCTCCACTCCATAGGAGTTTTGCCCCAAGAAAATTTGGTTAAGGTAAAGGTTGAGGATCTGGTCTTTGCTCAGGGCTCTCTCAATTTGGAAGGCCAGGAGGGCCTCTTTGATCTTTCTTGTGTATGATTTCTCTGAAGAAAGGAGGAAGGTCTTCGCAACCTGTTGTGTGATCGTGGATCCACCTTGCACTTTTCTTCCGGCCCTAAAGTTTTGGTAGGCAGCTCTAAGAATGGTTACGGGATTGATTCCAACGTGCGAAAAAAACTGATCATCCTCGGCGGCGACAAATGCGTTAACAACATTCTCTGGCATTTCACCCACCGGCATATAAACTCGGCGCTCTTCAGCATAGCTCGCGAGAACCTTGTTCTCCCTCGAGTAGATCGTTGTTACAAGTTTTGGTCTGTAGTCGGTTAGTGAGTCTAATTTTGGTAGATCACTTGAGAAGGAGGCGATAACGATGAGTCCGCCGACGACAGCGAGAGTGCCAAGAGCCACAAATGCAATGACCAGAATTTTTGCTTTTTTCATTGCTCTTTAATATAGCAGTTCTTAGGGGCATGTTTAAGTGAGAAGGCCTAGTTTTGAGACAATTTATCTAGACGATTTCGCGGAGCCAAAGTGCCAAAACTTCGACAGTATCCACGCGTAAAAACATGCGAAGCTTCCACCCATTAGGATTCCGGCAACGACATCGATAGGATAGTGCTGGCCAACGGCAATGCGGCTCCAAGCAATCCCGAAAGCATAAAGAACAAGGTAGATATTAAGCAGTTTGCCGGCACTTTTGACACGCAATTCAAAGTCAGTCGATTTCACAATGCTCAAATACAAAAATACGCACAAAAAGGCCGTATTAAAGGCATGGCTTGAGGGAAAGGATAGGGCTGGAATGACGTGGGGATTGTAAAACGAGACGTGGGGCTTTAGTCTTCCAAAGAATAGCTTTAGCAAAACCGAAAATTCGTTGGAAATGAGTAGTCCAATAACAAGCTGGAATCCTTTGGTGAACCATCTCTTCGCGCTAACGCTAGTCTTTGTTTTCCAGACGATAACTACAAATAAGATTAAAAAAACGGAAAGCAGAATGATTCCAAGAGACGACTCGGTCATAGTTTCAATGATGGATTTCACGGATGCCAAATCCTCATCAAAAAGGAGTTTCTGCCGCAGATCTTCATCCCAAGATTTAATACCTTCACCGACACTTAGGCAGGGGCTCCTGGGCATGCACCGAGTTAGAAGGGGATCTTCTCCGGGGGATGGAAAAATCTGAGCCTCAGCTGGGCTGACATGAGAAATGAAAAGTAGGAGTGCCAAAGAGGGTACTGCTAACCGTAGAAATTTTCTACCGATCGCGCTAAGCTTGAATCTTAGTTCTAAACCCAAATGCATGAGTAAGTATATTAACCTCGAAAGAATTCTCTGGCTTGTTGCGCTCTGCTTTATTGCGTCTTTTGCCACAATCCGCGTCATTGGGCTAGCTCCTGATGCGGCTCTTTATGCTGGTTTGGCAAACAAGGTTTTCATGACTGGAGAATATTGGTTGCTTCGTGGTACCGACGGGTTTTTCCCAAAGTTTTATGAGCATCCTCCCTACTTTTTTCAGTGGGGTTCCTGGCTTATGGGAATGTTTGGTGCGAGTGATATGACCGCCAAGCTTATGGGGGCGATACCAACTTTTATTGCGCTTTTGATCTTGGCGACTTTCACTTTCAAAAATTGGGGCTGGAAGCTGGCAGCGTGGACAATTTTTATTGTGGCTACAACCGGTCATTACACAAAATATGCGGCAACTTCTTTGCTGGAAGCTCCTCTTGCCCTTTTTACTTTGATGGCCCTTATATCTACCTACTATTTTCATAAGGCCGAAAAAAATTATTGGAGACTTTTGGCGATGCTGGGTCTTTTTTTGAGTGTTGAAGGCGCATGTGCCTCTAAAGGTGTTGTTGGGCTGGGATGTGTTGGGGGGGCTCTGCTCTCCTATGCCTTGATCATTCTCGTAAAAAACAGAAGTCTTTTTGAGTTCGTTAGACTTTGGTTCTTGGGTGTTTTTCTAGTTTTTGCGGCAGCTCTTCCCTTCTTGCTTTGGCTGTTAAAGAGTTTTCAAAGTCCTGAGCTTGCCTCTTGGGTGCTTGGATATTTCGAAGAACAGGTTTTGAGGTCTGCGACGACCAATAGAGGCGAAGAGTTCTTTCATGAAGCCGATAATTACTTCTATTATTTAGGTGTGCTTGCAAGAAACCTGTGGCCGTGGATTTGGACCGTTCCGGTGGGAGTCTGGTTCGCGCTCAAGACTCGAAGCGATATTACGATTCCCAAGGGATTTCGGCTCTATATGCTTGTAGCGTTTTCATTCTTTATCGCTTTTCTTGTCCCGCTTTCTCTCGTGTCCTACAAGCTTCCTCACTACATGCATCCTACTTATTTATTGCTTGCGCCTGTTGGTGGGTGGGGAATGCTCGTATTGTTCGACAAATTAATTCAGAGATTTCCTGTGGTGTCTGAGGCCTCTATTCCTTTTCGCTGGTTGTTTCTCTTTGCTGCATTCTATCTAACACTCGGGCAAGGGGCGCGATTGAGCTCTACCCAAAATAGAGGTCAGGAATTCTATGAGCTGGGATTAAAGACAAATGAACTGAACTCGGCATGTACTATCTGGATTCCCGAGTCACAAACGGCTCCCTACAGAATGGAAGCATTTTCTTTATGGTATCTTGGTGGCAGAGCTTGGAAGCGAATCGAAAATGATTATCCATCGAGAATTACAATTCCTAAAGACGTGATTTATTGGGATCCTTCAAAAAGTATTTTGTGGAATGGGGAAGATTGTATCTAATGGCTAAGAATATTGAGAACAGAAAAAAAGTCGCAATTGTTCAAATGTGTTCTAGTGATAATCCTTATGAGAACCTGGCCCTGGTGAATGATTTTGTTCAGGAGGCGACGGATCAAGGTGCAGAGCTCGTATGTTTCCCTGAAAACGTATTGTACCGAGGTCCTAAGGCTAAAAAAGGGTGGTCGAGAGAAGAAATTACCCTCAAGATTCAAAGGGGACAGGTCGAGCCTACGCACGAGTTTAGTTTGGAGCTGATCAAAAGCATAGAAAGCTGGACGATCGATGTGAGCCTCGGTTCAGTTCTGGAATGTGGGGGGGCCGATCACATTTTCAACACTCACCTCTATTGTACTCCGCAATCTTCTCCGCAAGGTGGGATTAAGGCTTATCAAAAAATTCATCTTTTCCGATTTGAGGGAAAAGATGTGATGTACAAAGAGGCTAAGGACTTCAACTCTGGAACTAAGTTGGTCACAGCAAAGCTGGGGGGTGAGTCCATTGGGCTTAGCATTTGCTTTGACCTTCGGTTTCCAGAGCTCTTTCGGAAGATGTCTTTGGATGAAGGCTGCTCTGCACTCTTGATCCCGTCGGCATTTGCTCAAGAAACAGGCGAAGTACACTGGCATAGTCTGCTTAGGGCAAGGGCGATTGAAAATCAATGTATGGTGTTCGCATCAGCGCAGTGGGGTTCGCATGTGGACAGCCGGGGCCAAAGTTGTTTGTGTTTTGGAAAAGCTTTGGCTGTGGATCCTTGGGGCACAATCCTTTGGGAGGGCCCAGCTATCGGTGATGCGATGGGTGTGGTGGAGTGGGACGTCCAGTGGCAGGCAAAACTACGATCAAGACTCCCTGTTTTGGAAGACGCCCAAGCCTGGCTCCGAAGGTAGAACTCCCAACTTAAGACGCGCGGCGACAGCATTGACGTGCGATATTCTTTTGACGCTACTAAAGTGCCGAATTCTTTGTACAATAAATCTATGACCAAGTCTGATCTTGTGAACATTATTACTGACAAAACCAACCTAACTAAGAAGAAGGTGGAGGCGGTTGTTAACTGCTGTTTCGACACGATGTTCGAAGCGCTTGTGAATGGAGATCGTATCGAAGTTCGTGGCTTTGGAAGTTGGTACGTAAAAAATTACAAGAGTTATACAGGACGCAATCCCAAAACTGGATCTGCGGTAAAAGTTCCTGAGAAGAAACTACCATTCTTTAAAGTAGGTAAAGAACTCAAGAAAATCATTGATGATTCTAAGGGTGTAACAATCAAAGACTAGTACAGCGTTATTTTAAAACGGGGTACTACTTCTTGTTTGCTTAGTTCTTAGAGGTCACTTTCAATACTTCATTGTCTTCCAAAGAATAAAGCCAGGTCTCATCTTTCTGTTCGCGGGGTTGTCGGCATAGCACGCTGACTCGTAGGCTAAGTGCGGGCACGAGTTTTCCCGTATCTCTCATGTACCAGTATTTTTGTGTCTGAGAAATTTTCGGAGTTTCGCAAGAATCCTTTAGTGAAAAATATTCAAGAATTTTTTTCTCAAAGATGGCGTGATCAGCTTGAGGAAAACCGGCTTGATGATCTCGAAGCTTAGGTAGCTCTCTCCAAAACAGCTGAATGACCCCATCTCTTTTTCGGAATTCGGCATGCTGTCCGAAGATTTCAACGCCATCGATTGTCGGTGTGGCCCTATAGCCAAGCCTTGTGGGGTGTATGCGTTTTAGCTGAAGTGTATTTGAAAGTTTTGGTGCTCTTTGGAGGATCGCAGACTCAAGCTCTCCAGGCTGCAAAGCCCAAACTTCAGTTGCTCTTTTGTTTTCCCGCTCAGCAATTTTCTCTTCCTCTGTTTGGTGTGGTCCACGAGAAATCGGCAGATCGACGTCCGTAGGAAAGGGGTAGGTGGAGATGGGATCAGTAGAGAGGGGTGGATTTTTTATTTGAGTATTTTTAAAAATAAAAACAGCTGCGCCGATCACAAATATTGAGAACAAAGCTAAGAGTCGTTTTTTCATCATAGGGGCACAATGTAGCTGGGGACGGAAAAGGGGGTAGAGCTTCTTTGGGCCAGGTCCGACAATCTAAAGTGAGAAATAGAATCCAAATTTCCGAGACGCCTTGATTGGGGATTTGTTTTTTGCGTAAGGGGTGAAACATGCAGGTTGATAAAAGGTGTTTTGCCAATATTTTTGAGGTCTACGATGTGCCAACCTAGCTTGGAGTTCTGTTCTTTTGGGGTTGAGATTAGAAAAATCTCTCCGTCTTCATCTTCAAGACTGCATTGAAAAGCGTGATGATTTTTTAGCAAGAGCTGGTCTCGGTGACCCGTGTGTGACCTGGCAAAGATTGAAACTTGGTCTAGTGAGTTTCTGCTGCTCAAGCCATGTTGCTTAAGGCTCATTTCTACAGAAGCATGGAGATCATTGAGCTGAGGTGACTCGAGATCCTTAACGAAGGCTTTTGTGGCTTTGCTGTCAGCTGCGATCCTAGCGTAGTGAATTGAGATGTCTCTAAGTATTCTCTCAGCACGATTTGTCGAGGTCGAAAGCCAGTTTTTTTGTATGAGAAAGCTGACTCCTTCGATGGGACCTAATGAGAGGCTGGATGCACTAACTAACATAGATACAGTTTATATGAGATCTGTGAAAGCGTGAAGCCGTCGTGGATTTCTATTCCTGAAGAAAACTTAATCTGGATTCAGTTTTCTGAAGGTATTCCATGGCCTCTACTTCTTTAACGTCAGTTAAGAGCTCTGAGGCTTTCTGGAGATTTGAGGTTGCGGCATTGACGTTACCTATGGATTCATAGATTAAAGCTCCGCGATAAAGATTTTTGGCTTCTGTAACGATCTTGCGATATAGGTTTCCGCGTAGTCTCTGAACCTCTGAGAAATATGGAGTCTGCTGAAGAATCTTGTCGTAGGCTTTGCGGGCCATTACATATTGACGATTGGTTAGGTATTGCTCGGCATCCGCGATCTGAGTTTGATACTCAATACTCAGATTCTGTTCAATCTGACTATAAGACTCTTGCGTCTTACTTTGGAGTCCTCTTACGACTTCAACATACTGGTTGCGAATGTCAGCTGGGCCTCTGCCGGCGCGATATTCATCGAGAGCTACTGCTAGATTTGAATAGAGATCTTCTAGAATTGGAACAGCTTGGTCGTAGCGAGACTCGAGAACAAGCCGATTGGCCTCGTTGTATCGAGATTCAAAAGTCTGAAGAAATTCTTCTTCACGTTTTTTAGCTTCGTATTCGGGATCAAGCTTAACGATGCTTTCTTCCCCTGTGCTGCCATCATTGATGGCCAAGGGGTCTTGTTTTCTGGCGGCAAATAATCCGTGTTCCGCCTCCTTGTTTGTAGGATCTAGAGTGAGAACTGAGATAAAAGCTTCCTCCGCGGCAAGCCATTCGCCCTTGCGTAGTGCGTTGGTCCCTGAGTCTAAAAGGATATTGATTTTTTCCTGGTTCGCTTTCTGCGCATTTCTAGCGTCGTCGACTCCCGGGCTAATTTTATCAATTAGGTTTTTGTTAATGATGGCCTGAGCATCAAGCATGATGTCTTTTGTTCGTTTGTATTTGTCGACAGACTCTAGAATTTCATTAGCCGCCTCATAGGCTTGCTGCCACTGTTTCTTTTCTGCTGCCATTTCAGCAGTTTGATAGAGTTTGCGAATTTTGTTTTGCTTGTCCAGACTAAGGGCGTAAAAAGTGGGAGAAATGTCAGGATTTTGGGCAAGGTTGGGTTGGTTTGAATTGACTTCTGTTGCGATGTCTCGTGTTGGTACTGCGGCCTTGTCTGAAGAGGGGGCCCCAAGCGCAACAAGTAAAACGAGGGCGAGTAGGGCTGAAGAATAGATGATTTTCTTTTGTTGAGGAAGCTTGTTCCACTCTCTGGCAAGTTTTTTCCTCTGTCTTTTGATCTTAAGGACGAGAGTAAGTTTCTCATTTTCATCAAATTCTTCGAAGTCGTCTTCGTCAGACTGTTGGCCAAGATCAAAATCACTGGATTCAGTTTCCATTCCGGAGGCACCAGCGTGGGACTCTTGTCCGGGAACATATGGAACTGGAATGTTGACTATCGTGCTTTTGTTGTGGTCTTCTTTTGAGAAGCCATTATTGTAGTTTTCTGAAGCGTTCCCAGTCTGTGCTCTGAGTTGTTGAACAGGCAGATGTTCAAAAGAGGCATCAACAAGTAAGAATTGAAATTCTACTGCGCCAGCTTGAATCGTGTCGAAAGGCTGTAGTGGAGCATCTGCGACCGTGACACCATTGAGTTTTGTCCCCGTGGCAGATCCCATATCTTGAACTCGGTATTTGTTTCCAATTCGGATGACTTTAAAATGCTGTCTAGAAATTTTCTTGGAATCAATTTGGACGTGAGACTTTTTGGATCGACCTATAACCCAGGCGCTACCCATGTCGAGCTTGATCTCTCGACCGTCAACTTCACCCTTCATTACGCGTAACTTCGGGCTTGGTCCTCTGTCAGTAACTTGCGTGGCTTCATTTGAATTGAGAAATCCTACGGCCCCTTCATTGGATTCGTCTTCGTTTGGTGAATAAGCCGCTATGGCTCCGTGATCTCCGATTACCTCGGCATCGTCGTCGTCAGAATAATCCGCATTGGCATCATAGGGGACGAGGTCTCCTTGCGGGTTTTCGTCTTCGGCGCTAAGAGGGGCATCCATCATCTGATCAGCAGGAGAGGACATGAGAGCATCATCTGCGGACTGAGAAGGGGGTGCGGAAGTGCTGGCCCCTTCATCGTTCTGCCAAAATAGGGTGTATGGGCCAATGTTGACTTCCATCTTCTCCGAAAGTTCAGCGTATTCGGTGGGCTGGTCCCCCTTGAGGATTTGTCCACTTGGAGAGACGTTTTCAATATAAATTTTTTCAAATCGATAAATGATTACGGCATGCTTTCGGGAAATGGAAACATCGTCCAAAACGACGTCACAAGTTGAATCTCGGCCGATAAGAGTCTTTTCGGATGCGATATGGTGAACGATCTCTTGTCCTTCTTTGGCTAGGATGAGTGAAATTTTCTTCATTTAAGATTGTCCTCCTCGCCTAAAAGAATGCGAGATTGTTTGATTAGCTCAACGGAGAGTTTGCACTTGGCCTCAAGTTTTGTCTCTTCACAGGGAATATCGAGCAGTGTCTCTTCTTGTGCTGGGGATCGCTGCCCGTCCTGTTTGTTTAAAGTCTTTTGGGCGACTCTCTGCCAGTATCCAGGAATTTGCTCGCTTAGAATAGACAGCACTTGGGCAAACTGAGCTTTAGCTCTAGGATACTGAAGGAGGGAGAAGCTTCGTTGTCCGTCTTCCATAAGAAGCTTGATTTTGTTCTGGAGTCGGGAGTCTGCAAATTGCAAATAATCTTCAGCTTTTTCCATGTTGGGGTTCTGGGTGAGGGCGTCGTTGAAAAACTTGATGGCACGTACGAAATTTCCGTTGTGATATTCGCGTAAGCCTTCTTGGAACTTCCCTTCAGCCTCGATTTCAGAGAGAGACTTCGGAATTGCTTTTGTTGCAGCAAGATCTGCGGCATCAATTCCTCTCTGCACGCCGTCTGCTGTCGGGTTCAAGTCTTGAACCATGGGGATGTTCTTTTTAGCGCCATCGTCTGCCATAAACATCAAAGCAAATAACAAAACAACTCCAGCGCCGAGATAAAGTTTTAATCGACCAGAATGTTCCGTAGGCGGTTTTTCAAATGCATTTGGGTCAAAGCCCGGATTGGTTTTTGGCTTGGGTTCTTGTTTGGCGATGCCAGAAAAGAACTCAAAGACTTGATTTCCAACTTTGAGCGTATCACCTTTTTTGAGAGCCACAGAGCCACGCTGTGCGCGACCATTCACGAAAAATCCGGTTCTAGAACCTGCATCTTCAACTAAGACACGGCCTTCCTTGATGTAGATATTCAAATGGTGTCTGGAGATGCTCGCGTCTTTGAGGACAATTTCGTTGTCTTCGGCTCTACCCACGCGCAGGAATTCTCCAGCTAGTTTGATTTTGATTCCTCTTTCAGGATTGCGAAGTTCAAATCGTTGGATCATGAATCATCACCTTCCTCGTCAATATTTAGTAGAAATGCGCCCGCTCCAGAGACCATCGAAATGATGTAGTAACGACCACTAAATTCCATTTGTCTTGATTGCGGAGTCCACGGCATGAGCATGGCTTCCGACGATAGTTCTCTAACGGCTGTTTCAAAGGCAATGTCCCGGCTAGCTTCAGAAATGTCTGCGTTCATGGCAATGCTTGCTTGCACGCCAGAAACTTTTTCCATGGCTGTGTTCCAAGCAGTGATTTTCATCTCGTCATCAAATGCAGCAGAAGCGCTTGTGGTATTTGTTGCGGCAGCTGCGGCCCAATCAGATTGACCGCCGCCCCCTTCACCACCACC
>Ga0100391_1005306_pt1 | contig 12058 bp, 10 predicted proteins | sample CryGeymeta201515_FD_81541 | JGI IMG/M metagenome (GOLD analysis project Ga0100391, IMG submission 81541) | Groundwater microbial communities from Crystal Geyser aquifers in Utah, USA - Crystal Geyser metaG 2015-15 | ecosystem: Environmental > Aquatic > Deep subsurface > Groundwater | place: USA...
ATTAAACCGTGGATACTGAGGAGTGCGATATATAACTTGGGCTCAGCGCTCATATTTGCCCCTTGTTCGTCGCCGCCGGACGCAAATTGTGACAATAGCGGCGAGGAGAGAATTACCCGTGCAGAGACTCATATCACTGTAACATTATTTATGCCTTCTTTTTGAGGGCCGCCGATTTTGCGTTTATGGTTTATTGTGTAACGTCTTTCGCGACGGATATCACCGAAACATTAAAATTATAGCTGATGAGGATCAATTTTCCACCCCTCCTGGTGCTGTTTTCGTTTTTGGCGGAAGATCAGTGCTCATCAAGAAATTGGATGTATCTGATCCCCCTCCCGCGCCTGGTTCATGGAGGGATTCACGCGACCGGTGGATGGGCCTCGGTTCTGCGGAACTGAACCGCGACAATTATAGCAAAAAGGAGTGAAAGCTGAGGGGTTAGTGAATCCTAGGCGCGGTCGCGCAGGGTGCGGGTGGCGTTGAGCAGGGCGAGCAGGGCGGTGCCGACGTCGGCGAAGACCGCTGCCCACATGCTGGCCATACCTATGGCTCCGAGCAGCATAAAAATCCCCTTAACTGACAGGGCCAGGACAATGTTCTGCATCACGATCCGCCGGGTATCCCGGGCGATCATCACCGCCTTGGCGATTTTTAGCGGCGCGTCGGTCATCAGCACCACATCGGCGGTTTCTATCGCGGCCTCGGAGCCGAGCCCGCCCATGGCAATCCCGACGTCGGCCCGGGCGAGCACCGGCGCGTCATTGATGCCGTCACCAACAAAGGCAAGCTTTTCATCCTGCGGATGATCGGCGCTGAGCTCCTCAAAAATCCGCAGCTTGTCTTCCGGCAGCAGCCCGGCATGAAAGGCATCCAGACCCAGAGTATTGGCCACCCCGGCGGCGGTGCATTCGTTATCTCCGGTCAGCATGATCAGTTTGTTGACGCCGGTGGCACGCAGCTGCGCCATCGCCTGCAGGGCATCGGGTTTCAACTGGTCGCCAATCAAAACATGGCCGGCATATTGATCATCGACAATCACATGGGCGACGCTGCGGTCGAAATCGCACAGGGTGTGGTCGATCCCTTTTTCATGCAACAGGGAGTCGTTGCCGACCAGGATTTTCTTGCCCTGGTAGGTCGCACTGACCCCTCTGCCGGGGATTGCCCCATGGTCACTAACCTGGGAGGCGTCGAGTTCGAGCCCGCGAGCGTGCAGGGCTTCAAGGATCGATTTGCCGATAGGGTGGGTGGTATGCAGCTCCGCGGCCGCCGCGTAACGCAACAGATCGTTTGCCGAATAGCCGTTAGCGGGCACCAGCTGATCGAGCGTGAAAACGCCGCGGGTCAGGGTGCCGGTCTTGTCAAACACCACCGTTGTGACCTTGGCGAGGGCATCAATATACATCGAGCCTTTGATCAGAATGCCATTGTGCGAAGCGCGACCGATGCCGCCGAAATAGCCGAGCGGGATACTGATCACCAAGGCGCAGGGGCAGGAAATCACCAGCAGCACCAGGGCGCGGTAAATCCAGGTCGAAAAAAGGGCGTCATGCATAACCAGCGGCGGCACCAGGGCAATAGCCGCAGCTATGGCGACCACCGCCGGGGTATAGTAGCGGGCAAAGGTGGTGATGAATTTTTCGGTGGCCGCTTTACGTGTGGCGGCATTCTCCACCAGCTCGAGCACGCGCGCAATCGAGGAGGCGGCAAAAGGTTTGGTCGCCCGCACCTCCAAGGCCGCATGGGAGTTGATGGTGCCGGCCATGACCGCAGCGCCCGGCCCTACCCGCAGCGGCACCGACTCGCCGGTTAAGGGCGAGGTGTCGAGTAACGAGTTGCCTGCCACCACCGCGCCGTCCAGGGCAACCTTCTCTCCCGGTTTGACCAAGAAGATGTCACCGACATTGACCTGCGCCGGGTCTTTTTCGACCCAAGCGCGCGCGCTCTTGACCAGAGCCCGATCCGGCCGCGCGGCCAGAATAGCGCGCACCGAGCGGCGCGATTTGGAAACCGCCAAATTCTGAAGTAACTCACCAACCTTGAAAAACAGCATGACGCCGACCGCCTCGGCAAGGGCGTGGATCGCCAGGGCCCCGACAGTGGCAATCACCATCAGCACATTCTCATCAAACCATTGTCCGCGGCGAAGAGTGCGCGCCGCGCCGAGCAGAACATTCCAGCCGACCAGCAGATAAGCGCTCAGGGCGATGACATGTTCCACCCAGGGCCAGGCCAGAGCATGGAACCGCTCTTCGAACACAATTTGAACAACGAGAATAATCGCCGCAATGCCAATAAACACCAGTTCTTTACGGTAAGCGCTGTCCGCGGAGGGGGCGTGGCTCTCCAGTTCGCCACCGCTGGCCGTCTTCGGTGTGACCACCACCGCGGGTTCAATGCGCGTGATGACCGCCAGCGCCTTGGGAATATCGGTCGCCTTCAGGTGCAGGGTGAGGCTGGCAAAATCGACTGTTGCCTCTTCAACCCCGACCGTTTTTAGCAGCTCACGCTCGATCTTGGCGGCACATGAACCGCAATCAAGATTTTTCAGGCGATAGCGCGTGGTTTTTATCCGGCTCATCCGTTTTTCAGGCCTTTCTTTAAGCATGCCCCGGCGTTGACCGCGCCTTGCCACAGATCAACTCAAGACCCTCCTGGGCTGATCCTGATCATAGCACCACCTTCGCCCTTGAATCCGCTTCGGCCGTCGCGTCATTCACCAAGCGTGAAATAGAAGGTTGCGCCCTTGCCGATTTGACTCTCGGCCCATACCCTGCCGCCATGGCGGGTGATAATCCTTTTCACGGTCGCCAGCCCGATGCCGTGACCTTTGGCGACCGTGCCACGAAGACGCTGAAAAGGAAGAAACAACCTGTCAGCCAACGCCATATCGAAGCCTGGTCCGTTGTCTCGGACAAAGCAGGCCCTTTTTCCGTCAACGAAGGTTAGGCCGAATTCGATCACCGTGGATTCAAGGTTCCCCGCGTATTTGCAAGCATTGCCAATGAGATTATTCAAGACAATTTGCAATAAGTTGGGATCAGCATCGACCAAGATTCCCGGGGCGATGTGAAAGACCCCGCGGTACTCATCGATAGTTCTGATTGGATTAGTCACCAGAAATTTGACGATGGCGCTCAGATCGATAGTTTGACGACACAAGTCAACGTTTTCTACCACAGAAAATTCAAGCAGAGTGTCAATAAGCCGATCCATCGCCAGGGTTCCCTGATATATTTCTTCAAGATAATTTTGGGAGCTCTTCAAAAAGTCCTCGCTGTGTAATTCGCGAAGAACCTGGCAGCAGCCATTGATGGCCGTCAAATACTGGCGCAGGTCGTGAGCAACGGTGTAATTGAAAGCCTCCAGTGCAAGATTGGCGGCTTTTAGCGCGTCACGAGCTTGAACGAGCGTTGCATTCCGTTTTTGTAACTCGCGTTCGCGAACCCGTAATTCCTTGATCTGCCACAGGCTTTCCCCCGGCTCAGTGGTGGCTGGGAACTCACCTTGTCCGTCGCCACGGCTTGAGACGATGTTTTCAGGGTTTCCTTGATTGATTTTGCCGATTGCATATTACCCTCCTTCGAATTCATGTCGTGACCCCTTTTCTGCAATTCTTCAGTTGACAGAGCTGAAGAAATACCCTTTTCTCGCTTTCAGCTAACGGGATACATTTACCCAGCTTTTGAAATAGTAACCCTGCTGGTCTGCCTTGTAGTGCCTTATTCGCTTACCATCGGGAACATTTTTGGTTGCTGCAACGAACCCATTATTCTGAATCACCACGTAATCCCTGTAAAATCGCTTTGATCTGTTCAAGTTTCGTCGCGGTTAACTGCTGTTTGGCTTCAGCAAGCTCAGCATGAGTGACAGTGTCTTGAAGCTGCTCTAAACCGGCTATCAACCTTTTATACTCAGATTGTTTGTCGGCAATAAACCCATTAAGGACGGTAGCAACCTCTTGGAACACATCTTTTTTTCGTAGCCAAATTCTCTTGGAAAAATCACCCTTAGCGACCGCATCCAGATCTTTGACCATTCGGATTGTCACCCCGTTCGACTTTTGGCGCGTAAACCAGCACGAAAGCGCAAGCAAAAGAAACAGCAGCACCGAGGTAATTCCTATGGTGTAGAAAAAAATCTGGCCAATAATCTGATCAGTTGTCGCAACCGTAACGTGGGCTTTCCACAGAAGTTTTTCGATCTTTCGTTGCACCATATAATTGAAAAACACGGTCGCTACGGCGGCAGCCAGAAACCAGGAGCCAACGAAGGGCAATAGGAATTTTGTCTGGAAAACGCCCTTATCAACAATATATTTCCGGCGTAGAAATTTCTTCATGGCAGACAAATCCTCATTTGAGATGACAAGAAAAACATAATCTGCTCCCCTGATTATTCATTGCCAGCATGTAGCGTTGACCAGAAAAACGATCGTGGCAGGTCCCGCAACCAATTTTTCCGTCGAACAGCTGGATTTTGGGGTCAAGAAGTTCTGGTGGGGTAAAAGCTTTGGGCTGTTTGTTGTACTTCTGGCGGTAATCACTGCCAATCGGATGCTCAAGGCGACTGGAAAAATGGTTCCATGACCCCGCACCAAGCTGTTTATCCATCGAATCAATGCGATCATCATGGCACTCAATGCATAACAACGTTGTCGCGTCGATTCTGCCCCTATTGTCATTGACTTTAAACGCACCTGAATGGGTGGTGCCCATAAAAAGATGCCCTTTGTCATCAACATCATGACAGATCAAACAGAAAGGTTTCCCCGAGACATTCCGGCGCAAAAAATAGGCCGCCTCCCTGCCCGCCTTACGCTTGCCCTGGTGGACATCATGGCAGCTAACACAGGTAAAGAGGCCTTCGACCAGCAAAATGTCACCAGGTAAATGCGTTTTGGGGACAATATCTGTCGGGTGTGCCTGATAGTTGCGTTTGGTCGGATGGCAGGTAGCGCAGGCTTCGGTCACATCGGAGCACAAATTATTGCGACCGCCATTTTCCTTGGTATGACAGATTATGCAATCTTTAGGGGTGAACTTATGGCCGTTCTGAGAGGAAAGCACCCAGGCTGAAATCAAAACCCCGGCAACCATTGCGCACAGGCTAAAGGAGCGAATCATTTTTCTCATGTCTTTATCACCACAACCGATTGACGCATGTCCTTGCAAAGGACATTGAGCTTTGCTAATTGTGAGTCAACCGGATTCCCAGCCTCATGCTCTTTGGTCAACCTTTCGAGTAAGGCTTCGGCTTGCTGCAAAGACGCAGTGATTGCTTGAGTGTCAGCACGATAGCGATGTTGAACCTTGTTAACTGATTCCGCCAAGGTATGCAGCACATCAGACTCTCTAAAATGCAGATCTTTGCCCCCAGGGTCTTTCTGATCTTCGCGAAGATATGCTTTGAGCCGAAACATCGGGCCGGCAATACGATGGGAATAATAAATCAGAAAAACCGCCATCAGCAGGCAGGGAAAGGCAAAAAAAACCAGGCTCGTCAGAACCGACTTCAGCAAAATGCTCTCTTGGAGCTCAAGCAATTTAAGCATCACCGCACTATAGTGAAACTCAAGAAAAACCTTGGTCTGAAAGTAGAGATAGATCTGCCAAAGCCCAACAATAAGGGTTAAAAAAATGGCAAGAAAAACGCCCATTCTGCGGTAAAAAAACTGTGGGATAATATTTACTAAAGTTTTTGGTTCATGATTCTCCATGGTTGTGCCCTTGATTGCTAAATTCTTTTCAAACGGTTTATTTCGCGATCACGGCATTTTCCAGCAACACTTTATAGCTATAACCTGCGCCCAGGTTGATATTTGTGCGCAAGAATCCCGTTGCTGAAACAATTACGCCTAATTCGGTATTTTCTTGGGTTGTGACCCGCAAAATATTATCGGGGGCCGTGCCGGTGCCATCGGACAGGGTCAGCCAAGTTTTCCCCAGAATATTGTTGCTGACTTTAATTACTTTGCCTCTGACCGTAACTGTTTTCTCGGCCAACTCAGCACTTTTGGCATAAAGATCGGCAATCGAGACCATTCCTGCGCTCGGCTTGATTTCTTCCACCGTCGCAGCCGGTACGCCCGCCGATTCCGGCACCAGATTGCGGTGGAGATCATCGTCAGGCATTGTTTCAGTAGCCCCATCAGCAAGTTTTTTTGCCGCGACTTCCTGTTTTTCAGCTGTTTCCCTCACGCTCACTTTGTGGCGGATGTTGGTTAAAAAAAGAATTTCAGGAAACGTTCGATCCAGGCCTTTAGCATAAAAATCGCTCATCAATACTCCCCCCATGAATTCGATTTCGTCGCCGGTTTTGGCTTCGAAACCCGAGGCGGCCGCCCAAATGTGGTTCTCCTCTTGTTGTAGTTCCAAGATGGTGTATTTGCCGGTTTTCTCAACCGAGACCACGCTGGCGGCAAGAATTTCGGCAGCGGCTGGCGAGGCCAAGGCGGGCAACAGCAGGCAGAACAAGATCAAGGTCAATGAATATTTTTTCTGCTTCATGGAAAGCTCCTTAAGGTTATCTGGGTTAAAACCACCAGTTTTTTTTTGATCTAGGGCAACTCTGCTCTCCGTTGTCCTGCTTCTGTCCTTCAGGTCGAGTAAGTAGTCGCAGCTACGCGCATCTCTCAGCCAACCACTTTTGCTTTCTGGCCGTTAATAAACTTTGCCGGCGTCGTGCGTCGCGCCGTGGCAATTCAAAAAACATTGGCCGGTAAAGGTGCCCAGATCTTCAAACCGTAACTGTCCCAGGGAATCGGGAGCAACAATATTCAGATCAAAATTGATCAAATGGCTGTTGTTGGTCGAGTTGCCGCCCTGCAATATCGACACGCCGTGGGGATCATGACAGGCGGAACAGGGAGTTTTTTCGGTCACGACATGACGGTTGTGGGGAAAGCTCTGATCCGACAACAGATTGCTGCGACTGTGGCATTGGTAACAAAGCCTGTAGGTCAGCTCGGTCTCGGTGCTAAAATCGAGAGTAACGTATTCAGCCGCCAGCAAAAACGGAAAATCCGAGCCATGGGGGCCTCTGGGCCCGCTGGTTGCAGGGTTGTTGTGGCAGCTGAGGCAGGAGATGCGGCTCTGTTCCGTCAGAGGATAAATCAAACTCGGGACATTGGTATTTTGGCCAACCGCCGCCACCGGATGAAAGGAAGGGTTGGCCGGGTGCAGTTCGAGGCGGGTATTGTTTTGTTCAAGCTGGCGCACAATGGGCGCCGTCGCCTGCATGGAATTGGTACTATGACACTTAAAACAAATTTCATAGGTGTAGGTCGCCGCAGAAAGCGCCGCACCGTCAATATCTATGCCACTCACCCCGGTTGTCGCGCCGCTGACCAAGGGGACGCCACCAGCCACTGAGCCCTCCTGCGCACTGCTCTGATGGGGATTGTGACAGTCCATACACTCGACATGACGCGGCAAACTGGCCAGGCTGAAATCTTCGGCCGGGTCATGCACATCGACATAATCCTGCACCTTGTGGCCATAGGTTTTGCTGAGTTCCGTCGTTAGATTGCTGGTTGCCACGTTGCCATTATGGCAGCTCAGACAATTGTCTTCTTCGGCCCGATCACGCAACAGCCGCTGGCCTCGTCCGGCCGCATGGTTTTTGTGGCAGCTGCCACAGGCGTTCTGCGCCACCGTCGTCTGATCACTGTCGGGCCAGGGGTCGCGGCCGAGGCCGTTCCAGGTTGCGCTGGAGGTTGCATGGCTACTGGCAAGCCAGCCCGTCGGCGCGTGACAGGCCGTACACAACTGTCCGTTCTGGTTGGACATCACCAGAAAATTACCGAAGCTGTTGTCGTGGGGCTCATGGCAGGCGGTACATTGCAACTCATTATTTTTATCGAGCCGCACCGGGGTGGGCAGGGCCGATGGCGACCGAATTTCCGGGTTGACCGCCGCCAGGGTAGCATCATAGACAAAAGAAACGGGATGCGAAGTCGATAGATCGGTTCCGATAAGTCTGGGCCCCGGGGGCACAAAGCGCAGGCCGCCGGCAAAGGGGATCTCTTCGGCCCGGCTGCCGAGCATCCCAAGAGCAACAGTGCCATCGTGACAACTGAGACAGAGTTTGGAGGCCCCTGTTGGCTGGCCAACTGAGGCACTTAGGGTTGAGCTCGAATAGGGCGTATAGTTGGCGGTCGAATCGAGGCGATTCCATAAATAAGGAATATCGCGCCGCGCCTGATGCGGCGTATGACAGAAAATGCACAGCTCTTCTTCGTTAAGCGCTTTGATCGAGCCCGGTCCGCTCGCCGATAAATTGTGCAGCGTATCGCGAATCCCCGCACCAAGAAGGGTTGTGGCGGATAAAGTCACCAGCACAAAAACACCAAGGCCAAGGAAAATAAGCTGTCGTCTCATTCGATAAACTCCCCAGCGCGCAGGTATTGAAAGACCTGAACGCGGCGGTTGTAGGTATCGGCAATAAAGATCCGTCCCTGACGATTGATACTGATCGCCGATGGCAGCCATAATTGACCCGGCAAATCGCCCGGGGAGGCATAAGCCAGCAGCAATTGACCTTCGGCGTTAAACACCTGGACATTATCAAACAGGGCATCGACGACATGTATATTGCCATCGGGATCGACCGCAACCGCCTTGGGTCGCGAAAAATAGCCCGGAGCATCTCCTGCTGCGCCGAAACTGCGCAAAAACTCGCCGTTCCCATTAAAAATCTGGACACGATGATTAAGGGTATCGACCACCAGAATGTCGCCGCTGCGATTTACCGTCAGAGCTGTGGGCGCATTGAATTGACCGGGGTTTTTGCCAGCATGGCCAAACATGCCGGCCCCTTGCAAATCGTCAAGGCGAAAACGCATGACACTGGCATTTTCAGAATCGACCACCAACAATTCATCCCGTTGCCCATGAATAGCCAGCCCCGTCGGCCGTCCCAGAGCACCGCGACGTATTTCACCCGCCGGGCGGCCATCCAGGGTAAAAATGCGCACCACGCCGGCCACGGCATCGCTGACAAAAATCCGCTGGCGTTCTTCGTCGATCGCCACATCAATTGGGGTTTGCAGCGGCTGTCCCTGACGCGGAATCAGAATATGACGTTGGGCGGCGACATCGAACAGATGCACCTGACGCAAGACCTTATCCACCACAAATAAACGTCCCGAGCGATCCGTGGTCAAACCGTGGGGGGATTCCAGATCAACTTTTTCGGTGCCAAACAGAGTCTGCCAGGCGCGCTGCCAGAAGCCGGAGCGAATCGCCAGATCCCCCGGGCCGCGCAGCACATCCATCAGGACAATGCGCGGCGCGGCCGGCGGCGGTGGCCACACCATAGTCGGCGGCTTCGGCGTGGCCGGCGTCTGTGCCAGACACCCCGCCAACGCCAGGAGGGGCAGCAGGTGGCGCACGCAGTAGAGACCGGGGAAGGTCATTTTGGTTGCCACGCGCACACCCTTAACTCTGGTTTGAAGCCCGCCACTCATTGCAGTGTCCGACTCAAACGCAGATTGAACGCACTCTGGGTGAATTTCTGCTCCACCAGACTTTGTTCATCCCGCCGATATTTATAATCGGCCTCGACCTGCCACAACCCATAGTGCAGCAAATAAAAAAGGCCAACCCCGCTACTGACAAATTTATCCGGCACATTCGATTTTTCACCCAGCTGAAACAGACTCAAGGTCCACTGCTGATTGTTGCGCGGCTGCCAGCGACCGTCGGTGCGCAGGTCATAACTCTGCCGGTTTTTCCCCGAGTCGATCAGTTCCGATTCCCCATAAGCGCCAGACAGGCTCAAAGAGATATTGTCTCGCGGGTGCCAGGTAAATTTCTGTTTTCCCTTGATACTGCGTAGCGAGGTACCGCTATTATTTTTTTCCTCACTCAGGGTCAACTCGCTCTCAGACCAGGGATACTGCAGCAATACGCTGAGTGTTTGTGCGGTACTCTCGTTGATAATCGTAGCTGTCTCCCCCGACAGCGGGGAGTCGTCTGCCAGGCTCAGCTGATAGTCGACAGTCAAGTGCGTCCACAGGGTCAGCCCGGCTCCAAACGAGCGGCTGTAGGTGGCAATTTTTGCAGAAGGGTCACTCTGGTACTGGTAACTGACCAGCACCGTTTCCCCGTCCGCGATCGAGCCGGTCGGCAATCGCGTCAAACGGGCGAAAAGCCCGGCCGGCGTCAGGCTGTAATCGGCACCAAGCTGATATTCCAGGGTTTTATCGGCACGAAAGACCTGCACCGAGGTCAAATCAACATTCCGGTTATTGAGTAAAGTCTGGGTAAAGCTGCTCAGAACATGACTTTCATCCACCACCGAAACAATCTCCTGGTTGCTGGTGCGGTCATCAATCTGGTAGCGGTTGTTGGCATTCACCCGCAGCTGCCCCCAGGGGATTCGGCGCGTGTAACCGAAATCAAGTTGAGCGCCGTAGTTGCGGTTTTCGCCCCCTGTAAACTTGAGGTAGCCGCCGTCAATGCGCAGCAGACTGCGTAGATTTTCGTAAAGCAGATGGCTCAGGGTCAGGCTGGCATCCAGTGGAATCGTCTCTAACCGTTCGCCGTCACGCTGATTCAACGAATAGCGCGCCGAATAACTACTATTGATCTGCAAGCGTTGATCCGCCGGGGTATGCTGCCAATTCAGCAGTTCAGAAATATCGACCGTCTCCGTAGTATCGCCGTTGCTCGTTGTCCGGCGCGCACTGGCGGATGAGGATAAATAGGCGCGCCGATCAGCGCTCAGCGCTGTCCCATTACTCAGGCGCAAAGCGCTGTTTTCGGTCTCTTGCCGCAGCCCTTGGCTCACTCGCTGGCGATTGTCGTAATCCGCATTGAAACTGGTCTGGCTGCGCTCACCACGCAGGGTGGTGGTGAAGTTGGCGCGATCGCTATCCTCGGTCGCTGTAAAAAAGCCGCTTTGCTGCAGCTGTGAACGATCGAAGGACAAGCTGGCCGGTAACCGCCTGGACTTGTAAACCAAGGTGCCGCCCCAGAGGAAATTTTCGTTGCTGGTGGTTGGGCTTAAGCTGTAGCTGACGGTTGAGGTATTGCGCCGCGCCCGTAGATTCAGCGACAGAGGTTTATACTGAAAAATCGCACCCGAAAAACCATAATCCAGATAAAACGCCTGATTCGAATTAGTCCGCCCGCGGCTGGCCGATTCATTCTGCTGCTGCCAGGTCGGGGTCAGATCCAGCTCGAATTGCAGTAAGGCCGGGTGATAAACAAAGCCGCGCGAATCCAGAGTCAGACTTTCCAGAAAACGCTGATCCCGGCTGCTGGTGGTTTGGCTTGGATTCTGATTGTTATCCTGCTGAAAAACGTATGACAATTCGACTCCCAACTTTGGGCGCTCCAGATAAAACATCCGGGCTGCAACCGGAGCGGCAGCGAGGAACTCCAGGGTCAGGAGAACCCCGGCAAGGGCAAGCAAAACTCTGCGGCTCTTGATCCGCAACCTACAAGAGTTCAGCATGCTCATCACGCAGCATTGCCGCCCCCAGGCCCATGTGCGGGTTATGGCATTCGAGGCATTCGGTTAAGCCCTCATGCAGCTCGCTGTCCTGGATAAAACCGGTGCTGTGACAGCGCCGACAGATCTCGCTGCCTGCGGCCCGGACAAAAAAGGGGTAGCGTCCCGAGTGCGGATAGTGACAATTGGTGCAAACCCCCACCGGACCATGCAGATTCAGGCCTGCGGCATAGGCCGCCTCGGCGCTTTTGCTGCGATGACAATTCCCACATAACTCACCCGGAGTGCGCTGAAAGCGGCCCGGGACAATATTTTTTTTGTTGGGATCAGCCTTGGCACCAAAACTGAATCCGCCCACCGCCATGACATGACACTGCTCACACTCTTCCGCCGCATAAGGGCCGTGAACATAGGGACCGTCATAGGGCTTGAGCGCCGCCAAACGCGCCTGCTCTTCGGCAGACACCGGCTGTGCGGCCGCCTGTTCAGCCGCTGCCGCCTGCTGGGCCGCCAGCTCTTCCGGCGAAGGGCCGTGAAGGGGGGGCACTCCGGTAAAAAAAAAGGTCAGTACGCTGTAGCGGGTTTCCGCGCTGCA
>Ga0100391_1005312_pt1 | contig 12053 bp, 7 predicted proteins | sample CryGeymeta201515_FD_81541 | JGI IMG/M metagenome (GOLD analysis project Ga0100391, IMG submission 81541) | Groundwater microbial communities from Crystal Geyser aquifers in Utah, USA - Crystal Geyser metaG 2015-15 | ecosystem: Environmental > Aquatic > Deep subsurface > Groundwater | place: USA...
AATTTGAACAACGACCGAGAGAGCACTACCGGAAACCGTAAGGAAGGGTTTAAAAAAAAATCCGGCACCGAATCCGGGAATGCCCTCTGGGTCGTATTATAACTACCGTAAGGATTGGCCTAAAACAGTCCCTTCCTTTCGCTCTTTTCGTATGATGAGTCTAGCTAGCCGAGCAGAAAGACAGACCTTCGAAAATGATGTCACGTTCTCGACTAAAATCAAGTCTGCATAAAATTGAACTCTTGAAGTCGCGATCTTTTGAATAAAAATTCTTATCACTTTTCTCGTTTTCTGCTACAGACTCTGTACTACAACTACTGGCATTGCTCTACTACTGTTACTGCAATGAACACTACTACTTGCAATGCAACGTAGGCAGTGGCTTGCAGCTGTTGAAGCTCCTCTCTTCCGGGTTGTCAACTACTCGTACTACACAATATTCAGTAAAGTTGATATAATAATAGCACCATGAAGACCTCTACTATCCTCGCCCTTCTCGCCTCCGCCAGCAGTGCTGCTGCCTTTGCGCCCACCAAGTCGGGAAGTTCCAGCAGCGCCGTTTCTGCCACCAAGGCTGAAATCATGAGCGAACCCAACACTGTCGAATTCGGAAAGGTCTGGGATCCTTTGGGCCTTGCCGAACTCGGAGGTGATGAGACTCTTGCTTGGTTCCGCCACAGTGAGGTCAAGCATGGACGTATCGCCATGGCTGCCTTTGTAGGTTGGTGGGCCACTGGCGCCGGACTTCGTTTCCCTGGTGAGCTTTCGTACGGACAGTCCTTTGCTTCCATCCCATCCAAGGGTCTTGAGGCCTGGGATGCCGTTCCAGGTTGGGGAAAGGCTCAACTTTTGTTGTTCGCTGGCTTGATTGAATTCCACGACGAACTCTTCTACAGCCGACGAAGCACCCATTACATGAAGGGAGGAACTCCAGGAAAGGTAAGTTCTCGAATCTCCACGTCAACTTTTCTTGACACTACTGGCAAATTCCATTTCTAATGTTATTTTTTTGTCTCGTCTCCTTTACTACAAGAACATGGTTCCCGGACTTTACGATCCTTTCAATCTTAGCAAGAACAAGAGTGAAGCCAGGTTGGCCAAGGGACGCTCTTCTGAAATCAAGAATGGACGTCTTGCCATGATTGGAGTCGCCGGTTTGTATGCAGCCGCCACCATCCCAGGATCCGTTCCACTTCAACCCGACTGCTAAAACACTCAACTGATTCATGATTGAGGAAATAAGAAGTCAAGAGTCCCATCAAAATAATGCTTGGGCACCGCTATTGAAGGATGCAAGAGTTGCTGCTATACAGAAATGTCTCCTTTTTGCCGGAGCATGTCTCTGCTGTTTAGTGCACAAGTAATGTGCATTTACTGAGCAATAGTACATTTCCAGCTATGTTCTTTTTTTTATCATACTGTAAACAATATTTGGAATAGTATATTACGTTCTGGACTGAGGTATTTTATAGTTTTGTCTGACTCTATTCATTACAATTTTATGAGCCAATGTTTCGCTGTAATAAGGAGATACAGTCTCGTATTATTTGTAGCTTTTTGCAAATAATATGAAAGCACCGTGCCAGGTACTCCCAAGCTCGTACTAATCACTGGATATCCACAACAATAACAACTAAGCAGCAGGCTCTTTTCGATCCACTATCTCAGATCTCAGGCATCCCTGAGTCACTTGCAGAACGTGATCGCTTTCGTTCACAACTTGTGTCTGCTGCTGTTATTATGGTTGCTGTGTTGTCATTATTCCTGAAGTATATATTATTGTATACCATCCAACAAAAAGTCGTACTGAATCATCACGCGGGCCACCACCTGGATGGCTTTCCATCGTGCCGTTCCAGTGTGTTCGTTGACCTTGACGCTCTCGGCACCGTGTAATTCGAGAACAGTATCCCACCCACCCTTAAAGGCGTCTTCATCTTCCTGTACATTGGGAAGCAACTGTTCCAACTGATCGAAAACGGTACTGTCGGTCAGGGCTGGAATACGTTGGGACGAACGATGGGTATTCAGCAGCAATTGTACCACTTCTTTTTGGATTGGTGTCGCAGTCCTTCGGCTGCCTTCGCTCTCGTCATCATTGTTATGGTTGTCGTCAGTATCATTATTAGTTTCGCCATTGTTGTTGATATTATTTTGTTCGGCGTACCGATCCAACAATGCAAACAGTATTTGCTCAACACCTTGATCCGGTACATTGTTTTCAAAATCATCCAGAAATTCTTGCAGAAATTTCCATCTACCAAATCGATCTTCCAATCGAAATTTTTTCACAAGGTCGTTATCGTCATCGTCGTTGTCCGCGTTGTCATCTCCACTGTTGGCTGCCAGTGCCACCGCCAACTGTTGCTGTTGCTGTTGCTGTTGCTGTTGCTGTTGCTGTTTCTGTTTCTGTTGAGTGCGGTACGACAGTGTTATAGTAGTAAATGGAGACCAAAATATAACATGATGATGATGTTGATGATGATCACCGTTCAACGAAAAGTGCGTATTTGGAATTCTTGAATTGCTGGAAGCAAGAAAGCCATTTGCATGTCCCAATGATAATACTATTATTTGTAGCAACAGTAGCAGTAGCGAGAAACCATGCCAGCAATCGGTAACCAATACCGGTAGGTACCTCATCCTGTAATATATTGTGCCAAAAAAGGGATGAAAATCGGAAACAGATGAATCTACTGGGCAGTTTTTGGTGCGCAACCCTCTTCGTTCTACAGTATGTTCTATCTTCACAATGTTGAATTGTCATCCAGTCATCACCCTCTAGTAGCTACAGTAGACTACTAGTCTACTTTTGTTGTTGTTCGTTGTCCTGAAAAGTTGTAGATTGTTTGAGCGTATGTGCGTACATTTTATTCTGACGTCGTAGATATAGCTAGTTTTACACTTTGATCGATCAGCCATTGAGGACCACCCAAATCATTCATCCAAAACAAAAAATCGATCAAGAATGCTACTGCCTGGTAGTAGTCTAGTAGTACGGCCTAAACACAGCACAAGTAGTCTAGTCTAGTTTTCATGGTTTCTTTAGAACTAACTTGTATCTCTACAGCAGCGCCCTCTTTCGACCGCTATTTATAATTTATATACTAGTAGTATTTTCAGTGGGGCTTTCAAAGTTGCCATCTATGCACGTGATATAAAACACAATGACAATTATTTCTACTACTGCTAACGATAGTGCTACCACTGCCTTCAAGACATCGTTGCAGTTACAGACTCCTAAACCGACAACAGCGTCTGTAGCAGCAGGGCTTCGTGCAGCTCTTCATCACCAAAATAATAATAATAATAATGACAACAACGACAGCAACAACGACGGCGAGGTTCGTATTCATGAAGAATCTGATCCTAACGAAGCACGGTACTGGATGTACGCGTACGGTTTAGGATCGCACCAGTACCAGCGAGCACAGCGCAAGTACGCTCATCCGCGCAAACTGCTGTTAAAGCCCACGGAAGGAACGGCTGTCGTTCAACAAGTACTGTTTGGACCAGCCGTAACTCGCGAACATCAAAAACATGCTCCACTGGCGGTGGTGGGTGGACCCCGTGTGTACCTGTACGGGACCAATACCGTATCGGCCTTCACCAGACAATTGGCACAACACGCACGTACGAGTACTACTACTACGAGTAGTGCTAGTGATTCATTGTTGTCTACAAATCCAGAATTGCAGCAATTGTCATCCACCACTACCACAAAAGTCGTTACTGCTGATCGACACGTACAAACGGGAGGAAATTTGGCACTCTCGGCTGCCTTTCGAAACGATGGACGCTTGTTGGCGGTAGGAACCGATGCCGGCGAAGTACGAATTTGTGATGTTACCATTCGAGCCACACTCTGTACGTTTGAAACACCCTCTTCGTCCAGCAAGTTACCCATGAGAGCTGTCATGTGGTTCCGCAATGGACAGTACATTTTGAGTGGAGGAGACGATGGTATCCTTCGTGTTTGGAATTTGTCGTCCCTACAGTCCATGGGAGGCTTTGGCGGTGGTGGTGCTGGTGGTGGTGGTGGTGCTCTCCTAGAGCTCAAGGGACACGGAGATGCGATTCGAGCAGCAGCACTGTGGCAAGAACCCCCTTCTCAACAACAAAATCCCAGTACCAACATTGCCTGGAATCAATTGGCCTTTAGTGGAAGCTACGATCACACGATTCGTGTTTGGGATGTCAAGCTTGACGACGACAGCAATGCTTTGGATCCAGAAGGAAGAGGAAACGAACAAAACAGATGCTTGGCGGTTTTGTCGCACGGGGCGCCTGTTGAAGCGCTGCTTACCATGCCCTCGACAAATCCAGATGTTCCCGTTTGGCTCCTCTCGGCGGGTGGATTGGAAGTGAAAGTTTGGAATCCGATAACAGGAGAGTGCGTGGAAACCGTGGAAACACAGCACCGCAAAACCATTACTACCTTGTTGCCAGTCTTGAGACAGCCCAATACAGCCCAAGATGAATCCTCCAAAACCAAAACGAACACCATTCCCATGTGGCGTATCGTCACGGGATCGTTAGATGGTTGCATTCGCATACATCAGTGGTCCAGCAAAACTGGATCGATGGAGCACATTCACGGCATCAAGGTTGGAGAAGGTGCACCCATTACCACACTTGCAGTGAATGAAACGGGAGATCGTCTAGCAATAGGAACGGCAGAGGGCATGGTCTTGGTTCGACAACGTGGGCCCAGTGTGACCCAGCAAAAACGAAAGCAACCACCACGAGCTGGTACTTACTCCTTTTTTACGCGAGGGACCAATGTTGCCATGGACGATGCGTCTGCCGCTGCTAGCAATGACTTTGTATTAGGCGCGGGTCAGCAATCCAACAAGAAGCGAAAGCTCCGTAAGTATGACCAGTGTCTCAAGCAATTTCGGTACGGAGATGCTTTGGACGAAGCCCTCGATACGCGCATTCCACAAGTAGTAGTGGCGGTCTTGGAGGAATTGGGCAAGAGACGAGGACTGACGATTGCCTTGTCCAATCGGGACGAAGAGTCACTGGAACCTATTTTGGCATTTTTGGTTCGATACATAACAAGGCCCCGCTTTACAACAGTTTTGATTGGAGTGGCCCACTTGATAATTGATATTTATGGAAATGTGGCTGGACAATCCGAGACAATTGATGAGCTGTTTGTCAAGCTAAGGATACAGGTGAGCGCTGAATGCCAAGCGCAAAAGTCACTGCTCATGTTAATGGGACAGCTAGATGCCGTTCTGGCGCCAGATTATGTTGCCAACACCACGGAGCAGGAAGAATAAATAATAGTACGAAAGTAACACCTAAATCGCTTTTGTTCGAAATTAACACAGTACTGTACTCATTTCTATTTTATTAACAAGTGTGGGCTATTATTGGACGAAAGCACTCGTCGTCTCAACGACTCATAAACGAAAATGGAAATTTACTGTGCGCAAGCAGTCAATTACAATAGTGTCAATCTGTGTCCTAAATTTACTCCTCAAAACGTCGACTACTCGCCGCCCAATACGAGAGGTCGTCCTTCAAAAGAATTTGCGAGATTGTCAAAGGAGAGGTTAACAACCGCATTGGCCGAGGGAAACGACCCTTCCATAATGAAATTCACAAGTGAGCCAATCTCTCGTTTTCCCGCGAGAGCTGCCACAATAGAATGCACTTTGTCCCAGTACGTTTCTGCAAAGTTTCCTTTCTGTTTCGCCCATTCATAAATCGCCGCTTCCAATGAACGCGCGATGGCTTCTTCGTTCACATCCTTATCACTCGGAAAGTGTGCTGCCGCCTGCAAGAGAAACTCCAAGGCAAACAATCGATCTTCACGGTGTTCGCTTCCTTCAAACGAGTCAAATGTAGTAGGCGGTGTCGTGACCCACGAAGGAACAGTCTTTCTGGTCAGATTTTGAGCGGACGAAGACGGAGTCATCTTATCGCTATTGCTTCCAATAGAAGTGCGGCGACTGTCTTTCTTTTTGGCCATGATATCCATAATTGAGAATTTCTTTTGCTTTTGCTTGATTTTATCCGTTGTTTTGGACATCGACTCGCTGTCAGCAGAGGTCCGACGTTTGGCGGGGTCCGTCAATTGAGCCGACTCACTTGGGACTGCTGTAGATTGCAAGGGCGTGGTTTCCTCCTTCACTGAGGCAGCTGTCTTGGTCACGCCTTGTTCTTCCTCTTCCAATACCCGCTTGCTTTCGTCTTTCGAGGGCTTCAAGCTGCGACGCTTTTTCGCTTTAAAATCATCTGGTACCAATGGGGCCTTGACAGTGTAACTCGCTTTCATCTTATTCCACAGCCGACGATAGACCGACGTGTCTCCGCCAATTTCTTCCAAAACACTTTTAGTCGCCTTCATTATTTTGGGGATTTCGTACTCGGAAAAGAACGACGCCGTAAAATCATCAGCAACCGGCAAGAGGTCATTCAACACTTTTTGGATTTTGCCGTTAATCTTGTTCTGCCTAACTATTTTCAGCTCCTCAATCATAGGCAGATACTGATCCTCGCATTTCTCCAAATCGCGCTGTTCGCGGGCCTTGGAACGCTTTTTAGAATCTTTCGGGACCTTTGCCTTCGTTGGGGCGATGTCCTTTTTTGGCTTCGGTTTCTTAGGGGGTTCGTCCGCTACATCCAAGCTCTCATCATTACTCTTCTCGGCCTTATACTTCTTGACTTTTTTGGTGGGTAAATTCTCAGGATCAACGTTACGAAGCTGTTCGTCGCCATCATCATCTCTATCGGCATCAAAATCGCTATCATCCAAGGCACTGTCACCAGACGCTACAGATTCTTCGTCCAGAAGAGGATCTTCGTCAATGCTTTTACGGCGAGGAACTGGTTTCCGGTCGTCCAATTCCTCATCATCATCGTCCTCGAGAATGATTTCTCTGCGTGGCATATCATCAGTGTCTTCCAATTCCATTTCTTCAGACTCCAGTGCTTCGGCCAATTTCTTTTTCTTCTTTTTCGTCTTGTCTTTGTCTTTTTTCTTCTCTATCACAAGCTTTTCGTCTCTATCAAACTCAGCTTCCTCATCGCCATCGTCAAGTTTTCCCTGCTTGCGTTTTTTGCCCTTCTTTTTCTTCTTTTTTAAAGGAAAGTCATCTCCGTCATTTGCGGCTTGCAAAACTTCTTCATCGTCCAACAAATCTTCATCTACGTTCTCTTCAATCTCGTCATCACCCAAGCCCCAGAAGTCTTCCTCTGAAAAGTCACCTCTCGGATGCTCTCGATCATCTGGTTCCATCAGAGCCAATTCGTTCAACAAGCTAATTTGTTTGGCTATTTCTTCCTGCTTGGAATTGAATGGTTTCCCTTTTTCCAACAAACGTTTCATGGGTTTGGGAAGTTCGTGATATCCCTTCTTTTTCCCTTCCTCATACGTCATGAACCCGCCATTTGCTGGTACAACGGAATAGCTGCTCTCCTCTTCGTCTTCTTCCGGGGTGATCCACCAGACCAAATGTCCCATACTGTTGATACGGTTTTTCTCGACCACCTGCAAAAACGAAATCATTTTGTGCCAAACAGTTAGCTAGGCGGGAGGCAATGCAATACAGTTGTCCCATATGCTTGCAAATGATGCACCCAAAATTCACAAAAACAAACAAAAAAATAAATAAGCAACACCAGAAGACCGTACATTCTGATACATTTTCATCCATTGATCTCGAATATCACCCGGCGGAACGCTGTAGGGACTAACCACCATGGCCGGTAAGAATCCCTTTCCCCACTTGCCAAATCCGACCTGTTGAAACAGTTCCTGGTTCCTTTTTGGGACTTGTGCCATGACGGCTGCAACTTCTTTTTCGAATTCCTTGCGGGCTGCCGCGGTATCCATTTTTTGTCGCTTTTTGGGACTGGCAATGACGGGTTCCGGTGTAGATTTCATTTTGCGTTTCTTGTAGGGACCCCAAGGACCACGCTTGGCGCTCTTCTTTTTCTCGGGTGTTCCACCATCTCCTCCTCCGTCATCCGCAGAGGCTTTTCCGCCGTCGGGAGAAAAGTTTCCACTGCCACTGCCAGTCATCATGAGGTTATTGCTGTTCATTTTAGCCTTTTTGCGCATATTCCTTTCAATGAACTGTACCCACTCTGCCGTGAAGGCTTGCAGAATTTCCAGTTTCTCCTTGATTCGCTTCTTGCGACCCTTGCCCTCAATATTGTCCTCCTCTTTTTCTTCCTTGACCATTTCGGTGGCCACAATTTTAAGAAATTTGTAAAAGTTGCTCTTCTTGTTGGTGAGTTCTTCCATGGACTCCGGATTGTCCACATCGACGTCGTCTGGGATCAACTTGGCCGTTTCTGGCAAATCGTGCTCCATAAAGTACTTTCCCTGACAAAAACGGTCCAAACATCGGCGAACGTGAACTTGTAAGGCACTGATTCCGTCCATCGTTGATTGTGGTGGATTCCGTTGTTGGTCTCTGGTTTTGTTGGTTTGTTGATGCTTGATGATGCAGATGCCTGCGTTGGTTTCTTTTGTTTTGGTTTATCTATTATATTCTTCGAAAACACTGTATGTTATTTTTATATTTTATGGTTGCGAATTGCACAAAGGATTCGCGTTGTGCGTAGTTTTGTATCGATGAGGACGCTTCGCTACTACTACGAATGGATTCCTCCTGGTGAATTTCTTACTACTGTACTAGACTAGTCTTTATTTTTTAGTATTCGTGTTGTGATTGATTTTCAGTGCCTCAACGGTATAAAATACATAATGACTGGTGGTAAAAGTGATTGAGCATTTATTTGCGTTGTTTATGGTACTCGTACGTAGAGTACGGTATTACGTTTTACGGTTGGTTTGGTATGTTGTAGTATTGCGTTCAAATTAATTTTTTGATGACTCGCATTTGCCGTTGAGCATTGCATGTGTGTGCGTCTAGAGGTTTCACTGGATGCATAGAGACTCCAACAACATGATGATGAGAACAAGAAAAGATCGAAGGTACAAACATGCAAACATGTACTAGTATATTGTCACAGAATTATATCAGTACCGTTCCCCTGACGTCCAACAACATCACCACAGATCAAGCAAAAACAAAATGATTGACGACCGGCTTTTACAATCCAGCAAGTTGGTCGGTTGTGATACCTTTGTGGCGTTTCCACCTGCAAGTCCACCCGGAATGATCATCTTTGGAAAAAACAGTGATAGGCCTCGGGGGGAAGGACAGAGCCTTCGAACATATCCTCGCAATGATACTGGCACAGCACAGTGCCAGTGCACGTACATTCAAATTCCTCAAGTTGCCACAACAAATGCCATATTGGTATCTCAAATCGATTGGATGTGGGGAGCGGAAATGGGAGCCAACGAATTTGGTGTGGTGATTGGAAATGAAGCGGTATGGACACGGGAACCTTGTAATGGACACGAAAAGAGTCTTCTGGGAATGGATTTGGTACGTTTGGGATTGGAACGTGGCAATACGGCCGAGCAGGCCTTGACTACTATCACAAGTCTGCTGGAAACCTACGGACAGTCGGGACCCTGTGCCGAAAACGATCCCACTTTTACGTATCACAATTCGTACTTGATCGTAGACCCCAAAGAAGCATGGGTATTGGAAACGGCTGGTCGTCATTGGGTGGCCGAAAGACTTACCAGCGGTGTCCGGAACATATCTAACTGTGTAAGCCTGCGAACCAATTACGATCGTTCCTCCAAAGGCATCGAAGAACATGCCATCCAACAGGGGTACTGGAAAACAACAACAAAGCCCGGACAACGTCTGGACTTTGCGAAAGCCTTTTGTAATGGAAGCGTAGAAGAAGAAATATTGGATCCTCGATATTGTGGTGGACGCAAACTCTTAGAACAGCACTCTGACAAGGGCACACTGGACAAGGATGCCATGATTGCTATTTTGAGGAATCACTCGAACGGTATTTGCATGCACGGTGGCTTTGAGACAACGGCGTCGTGGGTGAGTGAGATTTCCGTAGATTTTTATAATGATAATAGTAATAATGGGAGCTCGAAAAGGGTCGCAGCACGCCATTGGTTGACGGGCAAGGCGCACCCATGTGAAAGTTCGTTCGAGGAGCACACCATACTTTAGACGTCAGATTCTATTATTTTTTAGATTATTGCAGGACATTCGTATTTACTCCATTCATCCGAATTCAAAATCAGTTAAACATGGGTAACAATGTTAGCATCACTAGCATCTTGACGTATATACAAGTCAAATTAACACTGTTGGTGATAACAGGAACTCTCGAGCCTGCGCCTCCAGAAGTTGGCTTCAAGAGAACATGTTGCAACGTTGCAACTGTTGAGCGGGCACTGCAGGTTGGACCAGCCCGAGTGCTGATAAAGCCAGCGAGCGTGGCTGTAGATACCGGGGAGCGAAGTGCGAAAGTCATTGGGAGTATTCCTATCATTGCATTCTCTTTGTCTATGATCTTGCATCATTTATTTCATCAAAATATCTGTTGCTTGTGTTTAGGACCTCCAAGGAAACGAGAGTGCTGATCGTGGTGACCACTTGGGTTTGGAACATTTTTGTTTGTGAACCTTCCAGTGTTGTTTTTGACATTCATAACTACAGTAAGATACTTCAAAACACTTGCTGCATTCTTCGAATTCACCTCTTGTTTGTTCTGTGGCATGACAGCCGTGACATTTTTTGAGTTCGACATCGAACGTTGGGCCACTGGCTCGATTACTACTACTGTGTCGACTCTGGGTCAACAATGCTCGCCACAATTCTTCGTCACTGAGTGCCTGTATTTCCGTGCGCATCAGCGTTTCGTACTTTGGTCCAACAATGGAAAACAACACGACCAACCATTTTTGTTGTTGAAAATCGTAGTCTTCGTCTCGTTCGTAAATGCAGGCATCTCGCAAGGCCTGGACAGCTTCCTTCCGATGTTCATTGTTTGCAAGGTCGGATGCTGTTGTTGTTGTTGTTGTTGTTGTTGTTGTTGTCTGGTCGTTGTCGTTGTTGCTGTCATTGTTTTCTGTTTCAGCTGCTGCTAATTGGCAGTGAACATCAATTCGTAAATCATTGTACTGGTACGTCATTGCTCGACAACATTTGATTTGAGCCCGATTGATCCGTTTCCTTCTGTTTTGACGTGTCCTATTGTCGCTGCTGCTGCTGCTGCTACTACTACTGGAAGAAGATGAACTCAATGGCATGACTAAAGCTTGATATTTCGTCATAATTTGTCCGAGCAATTCGAGCACGGACTGACAAGCCTTCAGATTGCCCTTGAACCTTAAAATACGGACCAATGTATTCATGATTCCTGCACATCGTTCGGCATAAATATCATCCATTTCGAACAGAGTGTCCAAATATATCGACATATGCTGTTGCACGTCCGAATAGAGGAGATAGTAAAGTTCCTCGCAACACAGTGCCATTTCACAATCCAAAGCTGTCCGTCGATAGTACTCTTTGTGCACTTCGTTGAACAAATGAATATGGGGAGCCACGTCAATGAGATCATCCATGGTTTTTGCTGAAGCGATTTTAAATTTTTGTGTGTTTTGTACAGTGGCAAAGATGATTGAAATAAGCTTGGTGGGTCTAGTAGCAGCATTGCGAGATTCTTCTCTAGTAATTACTACCTAGCTACTCGGAGTACTGTAGATAGATAGATAGCAGTGTGTGTGCCCTAGCTAGAAGCTAGTAGTAGTAGTAGTAGTAGTAGTAGTAGTAGCTAGTAGTAGTAGTAGTAGCTATTTTTAGAGTACAGTAGTAATTCACAAGAAAGATGAGCGCATTGGCATGCAGAAAACGGAGAAAATCTTCTGTTCATGTATGTGTGTACCTGGTATGTGTAGTACCGGTACCACAGCAGATACTGATTTTTAGTCCCGGCACGAACTAAAGTAATGAATACACCACCCGAGCAGGGAAAAAAGGCAGATTCCTTCTGCAAACTGTCCGATGCGTCCGAAAAGCAAGATTTACTCCCCCCCCCTCACCAACCAAAAATATCACAATTACATCTCCTTCAACAAAAACAAAAAAAACTAACAAATTAAAATAAAAAGTCCGTTCCTCACTTATTTTTATTTA
>Ga0100391_1005329_pt1 | contig 12028 bp, 11 predicted proteins | sample CryGeymeta201515_FD_81541 | JGI IMG/M metagenome (GOLD analysis project Ga0100391, IMG submission 81541) | Groundwater microbial communities from Crystal Geyser aquifers in Utah, USA - Crystal Geyser metaG 2015-15 | ecosystem: Environmental > Aquatic > Deep subsurface > Groundwater | place: USA...
GTGCAACAACAAAATTATGTTGTGGTGGTGCAAAAGCAAAAAATTCGGCACAGTGGGTAAATACCCCCTGGAATTGCAGGGGGTAAATACCCCCTGCAAACAGATGAATCCTAATCTTAGCTTACTATGAGTACTCAACTAGCTAGAGTAGGTTTCTATCTTTGGTGTAGTACTACTAGCTACTACGCACCACTACTAGTAATACTACTTAGTAGGTGTAGCAGCAATATTTTTGCCGGCTATTAAAAATGGAAGTTCCACTGTACTACTACTCTAGCTAGTGAGCAGGATACAAAAACACTACTTTAGTTACACTCTACTCTAGCTAGTAGGCTCTAGTAGCTAGTTTACTACTACTAATACCACTCTAGCTAGCTACTATTAGCTAGTAGAGTAGCTGAGTAGTTGTTGAAAAAATAAGGATCGGGGATCAACAACATATCAGTGTACTGAACAGGGTCAAGGCCAGCTGCGTGTCTTGTCTCGCAATCTCTGTTTTTGCACGACCGCTCCATTGCGCAATGAGCCAAGTTTCAGTCAAGGGCATTGACGTATCTATCCTTTCAAAGCCACTCTAAAAGTAGGGGATACTGGTAGGCCAGTATACGGGCTGTGATCGGTTTTTAAGCTGCACCGATGTGGCTCCACCGAGAAAGAAGGCCACAGTTAAATTGTCTACTATCAATTTTGCCTGTTGGTGGTACTGGTATCCCCACACTACTAGTAGTCATTCCTCCAAAAGGATCCTCGTGCTTATTGTTGATTGTGGTTCAGAACTACGATGCTACAAGTGGAGTGCGCATAGTTCGTCGTTCGCCGCTTCTACTAGAATCAAGTATCGACCAATTATTAGCCTCCATCAGCCACTGAGGTGCGCTCACGAGGTTTCCCCCGTGTGGCTGAAAATTCACTTCTGTTTAAAAGAACAAGCACAGTTTTCTCTAGTTGAAGATAAACCTGAACACCTTTTAATTACCAGGTAGTCTAGTGCAAATTTACAAACATCAGCATGAAGTACAGTTCTCCGAGTACTCGAGTAATCCTACCTGGTACCTGGTACCCACAAAAAACATTTGCAACACCTGTAATAACAGCAACGGCTAGTACTCTAGCTAGTAGAGAGTAGTAGGGAAGTAGTACTACTCTAGTCTAGTACTACTAGCTACTAGAAGGATTACTACTAATAGTAGTGGCACGACCGTAGTAGTACCACTAATAGAGTACTACTAGCTACTCGAGTAGACAACAAGAAGAAAGAGTGGTACCGTACAGTACTCCTCCTCCTCCTGCCAGTGCCTCTCTAGAGCTACTCTAGTAGTGGTACTCTAGCTACTACTAGTATGAGTAGTAGTATCATAATATTCCTCGTGGAATCAATATCCCTGATACGGTGGACCCATAACCTATCCTGAACGCGTGTGAAACTCGTGTCTTGGACTTGCTTCAAATGAAATGGCACGAGCACTTGACGCGAGCTACTACCATACATACTACGTGCAAAGATGAAAGGCCTGATGAAGAATACAACACATGATGACTTGAGTTTATCGCCTTCGCACAATTTTGGTTCTCTGCTCTCATCAGACAAATCTTTTTTTTTAAAGCATCAACCGCAGACCACACCATGTATAAGATTCAAACATTGCTTTTGGCTCTGCTCCTGCAGCAGGCTGGTGCTAATAATTCTTTCCTTCGTGCTCTGCGAAGGCTTTCGCAAGAATACTTTCTTTCTTATGAGCCTGCAACAACTGTGACAGATCATGTAGGTAGAATCTTTTTGTTTTATCTTTGATGAGGCTCATGTCGCCCTTTGTCTCACTCGCCATTTTTTTGCATAATTTATATAATTTTGATTTGCGATGTTATCCATGCACAGGCTGCCATAGATCTCGATCAAAAAACAATTGAATCTGAACTTGCCAAGAAAACAGAGCAGGGTCAAGAAAATGCCTTAAAGGTGTACGCAGAGGGTGCTTTTTCCCAGTCCTATGCCGAGATTACTCTCTCCAATGGAGTTGGCCTCGATGTCGCCAAGGATACTGAAGTTTATGGTCGTTCTGCAGGTGGGAAAATGGTTCGCGGAAAGATTATGAATTTGGTCCAGACCGGTGAACCCGTCATCGAGGTGCAGTATCATGCCAGTCCTGTGCAGACTTCCTGGACAGATTGTCATGTCGGAGGAAACCCGGAACCCAACACGAATGGATGTAAGTGAAATAAATGCTGGCTATAGTTGAGAATGTATTTACTCCTAAGAAAAAATGAGGAAATAACTCACACAAGAAAGCTGTATATCCGTGTATCTGTCGATTCTCTGTTTAAGGCTTTGCCCCCAGTGGAAATATTGAAATTGGAGAACTTGGCGAGTTTGCGTACACCTACGACCCTTTGAAAAAAAATTTCAATGGACGAACCATCCAACAATTCAGTACGGAGGCCAAGGACAAGATGATGGACTGTCCTGGCTGCCCCTACAAAACCTACCAAAAGTTCTTTAATTACTATGGTGTTGATGATTATGCCAATCAGTGGATCCTTGCTGCCTTTAACAGGGGAACTACCTCCTTTGTTAAGGGCCGCGCCGATTTCACAAAGTATTCATTTGACGGAATCTCAGAATCCGTTCAGAAGGGTACAGCTTACATGGCTGTTTGGATGTACGTCATCCGTGAGATGGAGGATGCCATTGATGATTGCAACTCTGGATGTACTGCGTCTGGAGCATGCAATGATGACCAAGTCCATGCTTGGGATGAAGCAGTTGCTTTCTACACTGGATCTGTCCCCAAAAATTCTGGCGAGGGCGGATATCTGCTTTACAGTCTTGCCCAAAAGCGTTGTGAAAACTTTGGCACTTGTCTGACAACAGGAGCTGAAACTGGAATGGCCAGAGTAAATAGCGAAATTTTCAAAAACTTCCGTGAAGGAAAACAAAATTTGATGATGGGCAACTGTGAAGTTGCCAGAAAGAATGTTGAACGTATCACGCAGCTCATGACGGTCCCTCTGATTCAAGGAACTATTCGCTATGCTTATATCATGGATAAAGAGAGCGACAAACGCGAAAAAACTGAGGCAGAAGGTGCCACCTTTGCCGCAGCTGTGCTACCAATGGTGAATGCATGTAACGAAGGGGATGCTGATATTATCTACGATAACATGAAAACTGGCAATGGCGGAAATGCAAAGTTTGACGAGGTTAAGGCAGCCTTTGAACGAAATTTGGGCTGTTTAGGGATCACCTGTGGCGACATTGGAGGATTGGTGGACGAAGCCTCGGTTGGATACAAGGCCGGCGCCGAACCTTGTGGCTACACACCTGAACCTATTAACGAGCCTTCCGTTAGTACTGGTTCTAGCTCTAAGCCCAGCTCTTCAACCGCCTCCTCCAACGCGAGCACGTCTGATAAAGGGAACGAAGGAGCTAACGTTGGTCTTGCCGTTGGACTTACTTTTGGAATTGTTGCTTTCCTCGCCATCGTTGCTCTGGTGGTCAGTCGCAAGAGAAACGAGAAGGAATTCGATGGCATGGCAGAACCAGAAATGACCTAGACAGGCAGCACCTGCCGTGGTCGGTTTTTCTTTCTCTGAGCTCGCTGCCTACTTGTTGCAAAATAATGAGAACGATTTAAGTTTTTTATACCTGGAAACTTTGTATTGCCAAGTCCAAAACCTAGAGACTCTGAATTCCTGCACCGGTTCTATTTATGATAGTGGAGGTCCATTAAAAGTTGACAAGATAAAAAGTACGTAGTCTAGTCGTCCCAGCGTTAGCACTCAGGCCTCAGGAATGTTTTACCGCATGATAAAAATGAAGTAATGTATTCACGGGCTCCCACTGAGTCACGCATGCATCCTTCTTGAGTGAGGATCAATGAAGATCCACAAACAAACGAACAAGATCTGCCCTGTTAACTTTACTTTCATACAAAACTTTGCCTTCTCTTTCTTGTATTTATCCGCCTCTCTACATTCGACAAGACTAGATGACTCTTGAAGATATGCAGCAGAAGGCATCGACGCTGGGTGCGATTTTGTACCGCTTGATGCCCTGGAAAGACTCATTCGTCGCTGCTCCACTCTCAGCCATGATTGTCAACGTTGTTGTTTCTAGCTTGCTGGCCCAACTTACAACCTCAGATGATCCAGCCTTGATAGAGAAAGGCCTGCGTATGCTAGGACTAGTCTCAGGGGCAGCAATCTCCATTGTAACTTTGACTTTCTCGCTCACGGTCCTGTCGGTGCAAATTGCAGCGCAGACTTACTCGCCCCGTCTTTTGGACGAATTTCTCAAGGATCCCATGTCCAAGGTGGTGATTTCAGTCAACCTCGGGGCCTATGCATTTTGTTACACTCTCACATATTTTTTAGATGACACAAATCCAGGTGCAGAAGTACCATATGTCGCAATTCACGTCTTGTCGGTGCATATGACAATAATATTGGTGGCTTTTGTTAATTTCATTCATTTTTGTGCGTCACGATTTTTAATTTGCATGACTGCGAATGGTCATCCGGTCGGTTGCTCCGCCCTTTTCTGCAAGCAGGCTTCGAATGTCTGTCATCATAATATGTTATCTCTCACAGACCTTTTATCCTTTTCCCACACATGTTGAAGTCATCAATGGCTTTCGAATTGAAACCATCCTGTCAAAATCATCTGCAGGTGCGTATCGGGCTGCACTAGCTCTTTCGGCTGAAATGAACACTGAATTGAAGCGAGAGGAGCAGCCTGAGATTGCAACCAATGCATACAAAGTCCTTGCAGACGAGAGTGGATACGTGACGCACTTTTGCCTCCGAAATTTGACCCAAAAAGCCAAAGAGATGGATTTAATTTTGCGGTACAAACATCAAATTGGAGACTATGTAAATCGAGGGACACTTCTCTGCTACGTTTGGGATGCCAAGACCCAAAAGGACGACGATAAAGAGAGTGCTTCTCTAGGAAAACGAGTGATGGAAAATAACTCGTACAACAAAGACGACATAAAACGTGACGACAACAAGTCATGGGACGAAAAGGTCGAGCGTAGGCTCGGCGAGTTTGCTTCAGAAGGAATAAACCTATCGAAACAGAGAAATAGCGATTTTGATGTCACGTTAGGCATTCAGCAGATTGTCGATATTGCTGTGCGGGCCCTATCACCTGGAATTAATGACCCACAGACAGCTATTCAGTGCATGGATGTTTTGACGTCTCTTCTAGCAGATCTGGCCGTCATGGAACTGGGCGTGCCAAATGCTCGAGACGAGGACGACGTCATTCGTGTTTGTGCACCTCGTCGTTCATTCTCTTATATTCTCAGTATGCTCGACGGAATCCGTGGTTACGGTGGAAGCGATTTGAGTGTCTGCCGACGCGGACTGCGTCTCTTTGGAGACTTGGGAGCCATTGTCACACGAACCGGTCGGAACGAGAGACTTCCTGGCATTTTGACCCAGCTGGAACAATGGATGGTTGTTTCCAGAGAAAGCTTTTCCAAAAATAGTCCGGAGCTTTCTTCGCTGGAAGAGCTGAACGAACACGTCTTGAGAAACATTGCAGAATCAGTGAGTATGGTGATGAAAGATGGATCTGGTGTCAAGGATCTGCAAGACTTTGAAACGACTTACAAGAGTGGGAAAGAGGAAGACGGATCATCAGCAAAAGTTTCTAGTAGCAGTATGGTGATGGATTTCTTGAAGGAAGTCACGAGTGCAAATACTAGCTTTATGAGTGATTAAATATAACTCTCCATTTATATTGAGAGGGTTGCCGATCTGAGTATTGATTGCCACGATGGAGCCCGGTCAGCATTGCGTTGACAGTAACCACGCCAAGAAAGCAGACTTGTGCCATTTCTTTATGCAATTTTAGGCCACTCCATTTTGTTTTGTGCTTGATCCCAAAACATGTGTTCAAGTTTGCATGACATGACAAAGTGCTTTTCCATTTCTCTCAGAGTGGATTCATCGGCCATTTTGCATGCTGCGTCCACCATGGCTATATAGTCTTTCACTTCCTTTTCAAAGTCTTCTCCTCCATACATGTCAATCCAGGCATCAAAACTCTTGGGTCTATTGACGCTGTGGATGGTAACAGATAGGTTAATTATGACAATGAAAGATGAAAGTAAATATAATTCCTGCATATATAACGACCATCTTTGCACACAAGATGCAACGTACCTGTTACCAAGTTCTCCACGAAGCTTGAGCATGCATTGTCCAACATGCATGTACACCCAAAAACAGGGAAGCAATGTCGCAAGACCCTCGGCGTGACATTTAGTTGCAACGATGCGTTTCATGTAGCTCGTGTACAGGAGACTGTTGGGCATTTGCTCGACCCCTTCAGCAGATATGTCCCACTCGACAAAGAAACTGTGATGGAGAGCAAGCTCTGCTTCTTCAGCGCCCTTGGCAAAGGAATTCAAGCGATCCGAGTCTTCTTTCGAGACACCGTCGTTGTTGGCCAATCGTCTCAGACAATCAGCAAAATCGGCCAAGTAGAGGGCATCCTGGACCACGTAATATTTAAAGTTGGAAATATCCAAGGATCCATCGACCATTGCCACTAAAAAAGGATGCTTCTCTGTGACTGCGATGAGATCTTTGGCGTTTTCCCAGAAGCTTTGAGCTGACATGGCTAGTTGATTAATTTTCCTGGTTTCACGTTGGTTGAGATGTACCGAGAGCCGAGAGGATAATGCTTTATAATAATAAACGGATAGACGATGTTTTTTGTGAGGGAGATTTCGTGGGACCCCCCCCCCCCTCTAATCTAGTCTCCTCTACCATTAGTAGTAGTAGTAGTAGACTAGCTACTAGTAGTAGTAGATACTACTAGCTAGTCTACTCATAGCTAGCAGTAGTCTACCAGGTAGACAGACTACTACTACTAGCTAGTAGTAGTAGTAGAGTAATATGATGATGAATGAAGCGGCATGTACCTTAACCCTTCGATTGATATTGAGTCTTGTGAACAATGATTATTCAGATTGACGCCATGGATTTCGAGCGACTGCACTGCATGCTCCGTTCTCGTGCTCCACACGCGAAATGGCAGATCTCTGCATCTGATGGAACAGATAGATCCGTCACAGGGATGGAAAACGAGTGGCGAAAACGTAATCTGTATCTTCAAGTAAACAAGCTGCTTCTGCCACTCTCATTATTTATTTTTCATTTTTTTGGTAAGCCGTGAAGAAATACGAAATCAAAGCAAAAATACCAAAAAATGTTCAAGCTTACCGCCATCACCGTTGCCTTGGCTCTCAGCCAGAACAGTGCTAACACTATCCGATCTCGCGAACTCTCGGAAGAAAAATTTATCAGCTACGAACCCCAAACAACTGTTACCGATCATGTACGTGAAATAAATCTCAAGAATTATCACATTTACTTCATCGGTATGTTTGACGTTTGACGTGTTCACCATTTTTACTCATGTGTCATTACTTGTATTTTTATTTTTCAATGTGCAGGCCGCAATTGATTTGGATCAGCAAATGATTGAAACGCAGCTTGCTTTAGGAACTCCCGATGCTCGTGCTGCTGCTTTGGCTGTCTACCAACAGGGAGCCCATTCCAAATCCTTCGCCGAAATTTCTCTTAATTCTGGCGTTGCCAGCACTGTCAGTGAAGGAGCTGTTTGTGTTGGAACGAGTGCTAACGGCGATGAAGTCCGTGGTACAGTCATGGAAGAAGCTGCTGCAGGTGCCACCACGATCAAAGTCCAATACGGCACCAGCATAGTTCAGGATTCCTACGTAAACTGCCAGGTTGGAGGCAGTCCCGAACCCAACACAGAAGGCTGTAAGTTGAATGACGATTTCTAGTTTTGGATATCTGTGGCAGTGTAAGCCCACAAATTTCTCACGCGTTTTTTCCCTTCTTTCCTACCCTCCACTATACTTTCAGGCTTTGCGGAATCTGGTTCCATGACCATTGGTTCGTTTGGTGCTTTGCCTTATACTTACAATATCCTCGCCGATAACAAGAACGGACGTACTATCCAGGGCTTTTCTCATCAAGCCAAGGAGAAAATGAGCAACTACGATACGTACAAGAAGTTCTACAACTACTACGGGCAGTACGACTATGCCGATCGATTTGTCATGGCAGGCTTCAATAATGCTGCTACCTCTGGATTTGTAAATGGCGGCGCAGACTTTTCCAACTACGATGAAGAAGCAGTTAACGAGATTATCAAGAAGGGAACTGCATACTTGAATGTTTGGATGTACGTTATTCGCGAAATGGAAGACGCGATTGACGATTGCTCTAATGACTGCGGAACAACTGAATGTAATGATGACCAAGTCCACGCTTGGGACGAGGCTGTGGCCTTTTACACTGGATCTATTCCCAAGGCGGATGGAAATGGTGGGGTCCTCTTGTACACTTTGGCACAAAAGAGATGTGCCAACTTTGGAACCTGCTTGGTGTCTGGTGACAATGCTGGTATGGCTGGAGTCAACGACCAAATCTTCCGCAAGTTTAATGCCGGAAAACAGGCTCTGCGACAAGGAAAGTGCACGGATGCCTCTACACTGGTGGCCGAAATTACTTCCTTAATGAGTATTCCTATGATCCAAGGCGCCATGCGTTATGCGCACATTCTAGGAGAACAAAATCAAGTCACCGACAATGCAGAAGCCGAAGGCGTCGCTTTCGCCTCCGCTGTTCTCCCTCTTGTGCACTTTTGCAACGCAGGTGATGCCAAGACGATCTACGATAACTTGAAGACCGGAACTGGATCCAGCACTGATTTTGGCGCCGTAAAGCAAGCATTTGAGAACAATTATGACTGCTTGGGTGTCAAATGTGGGGATGTAGGCGGCCTTCTTTCCGCTGACAACGTCAACTACTTTGAGGGAGCCGAGCCTTGTGGAACTGATTCTGCTAACGGAGGGGACCCCACCAAGCCTAATGGAGGCACCTCTATCGACGGGAGTTCCGCTTTGACTAATAGAGTCAGCGTTGCTGTTGCTATCACTGGCATAGTCGCGACGTTGTTTTAAATTTTTAACCGATAATGCTACTTTGAACACCCCTGTTAATTTTCTTCAACTTCAGGTTTTTGCGCCTGCGCTTGCATACTTCTGCATTTTTGTCCGCCGACCTACACACTGTGCAATTACAGGACGCACAAAAGTATTCCGTCGGAGCCAGCTACAGCACTCGATTGGCTTCAAGCAAGGCGACAGTCTGTAGTCTTCCTACATAACCTGTTTTTATCAAAAGCATTAGAGTAATAAAGAAATGTTTACACAAAGTAGTTCGCTCTTCCACGCTTTGTGAGTGTTGCTGCGTCATAGATATCTCGTAGTTTCATACAATGATTTCTGCATCACACTAGTCGACACCGCTTAAATTCCAATTCCAAGACCAGTCTTGAAGTCAGAAAAGTCCGACGTAGAGACGGTTCCACTAGCTTTCACCATGACCTTGGGGGCAACCTCCTTAATCAGAGCGGCAGAAAGGATACCGTTGCTTCCAATCTTAGCCTTGACATTTCCAAAGGGGGCTTTGTACATACCACCGATGGCCAAAACATCACAGCGATTGTTGGAGGAATGAGAGGTTTGCGAGGCAACAGTAAGATCATCATTGACCTTGTACAAAAGACCAAGGTTGAAGGCGGAGAGCTTGCCAGTACTGGTGACACTGGCAAGAAGAGGTCCGTGGGTGTATTTTACACCAACATCGTAGGATGTAAGTCCAGTCTTTCCCTTCAATCCGTAAACGGCGGCTCCTCCGACCGTAACTCCAGAAGTTCCGTAGGCGTAAGAAGCAGATGCAGAAAGATTGGACATATCGAGAACATCCAACTGAGAGGTGGCAAACAAGGGTCCCTTGCTGTAGTCAACAATCACATCAGCCCCCTTGCTGGCCTTGAAACTAATTTTGAAACCAGGGGCAGGAATGACGTGTGTTTCAAGCACACGGGATCCGTCAGCCTTCAGTTGACCCTTGTCGACATTGAAGCCAGTTCCTCCTACATTCATGACTTTTCCAGCGATCTTAGAGGAGAGTGCTCCGGAGGCACTTCGCTCGGTTTCAATAGTAACAGCGACGGGGCCAGCATTCTTCTTAGTCTTAAGCGAAACAGCAGTAGTGTAATCATCGTTCAAAAGGTCTATTTCAGTTGATTGGCAAGAAGGTATTCAGGTTAGAACTGTCATTGTTAAGCGGCAAAGGCATCTTCGCAAACGGATAAATTTAATAAAGCACCAAATTCAAAAGATTCACAAAACCAACGCGGAAAAGTACGGCGCTGCCGAGGACAGCACACCAAAAAACATTCAGCATTTACAAACCTTTCGCCCCCTTGCCGAAATCAGAGAATTTAGTAGCCATGGTGATGATTTGTTTAGTGAAAGGTAGTAAATAGATGCGAGACGCAAAATTTGAATTGATTATTGTAGAGAAGTGAAACTGTAAATAATACTGAGGCCTGGATGACACCAACGAGTATTCCTGAGCATTGTTGTGTGCTCCAGAATACTGAAGTATCGATAATTGACAATAAGGGCAACTTTTTTGAGTCTTTTGAGTCTGTCCGGCGCTCGTATCATACGTCATTTTTATTATTTGTTAATGTTCCGGGTAGACGATAAGCGTCTTTGACTCTGTCCAATGTGGCGAAAGGTTGGCTGTTACTCAAAGCTACAGTAAAAATGTGGCGGAGTACTGTAGAGTACTATTCATAACAAATACAGGATGCTGGGTATCTACAAGTAGTCTACTAGATCTACAAGCTAAAATCTGTCGTTTCCACTCAGGGATGGCTACGAGGGTACGAGGTTCCTACGAGGAGCTTGGCATCACACGGCGAAATTGCTGCGGCTGCTTCGACTGAATTACAAAGTGCACGATCACGGTTGACGAGGACTTCTTGCTAAATCCTATTACATAGCTTTTACAAGGCAACGGTGGATATCCAATCACGGTATTTTGTTGCTGTTGCATCTTACAGTTCGGACAGCCGTCGTTTTATTAGAAGACAATTCTTTCACTCGTGATGGAATCCAAAGTAGTCTTCCTAGGTGTCTGATGTGTGATACTCGCTTTTGCTGACTTTACAACAAATTTCAGCCTCTTCCTTGTTGTTTCGAAGCTTTCTAATCATCCTTTTTCCGTTTTCTGTCATCATCTAAACAGCTGGTATCACAGCGAATTTCTCTTCGAAGTGGAACTAGATAGTCGGCTACCCACTGGGTCACGCATCTTCGAATGGGAAACCATTGAGTCAAGTTGGTTTCCATCATGACTCCTCTACCATCATTGCAGCCACAGGGGCAGACATCAGGACATTCTTCACCGCAGCAACCACATGTATCACCATCAATTCCTAATACTGTGGCATTGCCTGTTGCGTTGATGTTTGGGGTGCAAACAGACAGAGGTACTTCACCTACGATTGCTGGCACTCGCCGGCAGACAAACACTCCATCGATATTCCCAATATTACATCGAGACGTTGCCATAGTCGATGCCGGGCAATCGACAACTGAGAGACGATCAGTTGGTAGAAATGGCAGCTTACCACCATGGTCAGTGTCAATACCTGTCCATCCTAACCAGTCGAAATTGAATTGAGCATGAGCTGCTGGAACCAAGAGCAGCATTTTGCAGAAGAGGATAATCATAGAAGCGGTAGGCAAACGAACCATTGTTAGACTTCAGGAACTCTTCAGTTATCAATTATTCTTTAATTTATCTGTTGATATTGTTTGTGCGGGATCTTTTTCGCGAGGTTGGGGGCAACTCGGGTGAGCGATGCCAAGATGTTGGTAGCATGTTTTTAAGCGATGCTGATGATGAATGAGTAGATACGCGAGGACAGAAGTATGGTACTCTATCAGATTTGGCATGGAAGCACGAATGAATATCCCTCATAGTACAAAAAATACTACTGGAAGGTCCGCCAAACCCCTACTTTTAACCCTACTGACATGTTGAAATATGAATAAATCTTGATTTCAACACATTTCAACACGTGTCAACAAATTTCAACACATATCAACACATTTCAACA
>Ga0100391_1005332_pt1 | contig 12027 bp, 11 predicted proteins | sample CryGeymeta201515_FD_81541 | JGI IMG/M metagenome (GOLD analysis project Ga0100391, IMG submission 81541) | Groundwater microbial communities from Crystal Geyser aquifers in Utah, USA - Crystal Geyser metaG 2015-15 | ecosystem: Environmental > Aquatic > Deep subsurface > Groundwater | place: USA...
ACTGTCCGCGAAGGGCTTCTCGACATGGATGTTCACACCATGGGGGGCGAGGCGTTCGACCATCGCGGCATGGTCCGCCGTGGCACAGCACACGATGGCGAGGTCATAGGGCCCCGCCGCCATGCAGGCATCGAAATCGGTAAACACGGCCGCATCAGGGATGGCAAAGGTGTCGATGGCCCCCTGCATCCGGGCGCGGTCCGGATCGAAGATGGCCGCGATCTCGGCCTCCGGATGCTCGGCCACCTGCCGCAGCAGGTCGCCCATGTGCATGTGGTCGAAACTGATTCCGACAACGCGGAATTTTCCCATGCGGCGTCCCTTCTATCGTGTTCCTGTAATCCGCACATACAACGCCGTCACCAGCAGGATGATCAACCCGAAGAGCGCGATCCTTGCCCCCTCGGGCATCTGCAACAGTGTCAGCATCGTGTCGATCACCCGCAAGATCAGTGCCCCCACGATGGCGCCCGCGAAACTGCCCCGCCCGCCGAAGATCGAGGTGCCGCCGATCACCGCCGCCGCCACGGACGGCAACATCAGCGGGTTCGCGAGGCTCAGCGATGGCGTGCGGATCATACCAAGGTAGAGCAGTCCGGTCAGCGCCGCGATCATCCCGCTGAGCGTATAGAGCGCCATCAGCACCTGCCACGACCGCACGCCCGACAGCTTCGCCGCCTGCGCGTTCGAGCCGAGCGCGAAGAGCAGCCGCCCGAAGCCGGTGAAGCGCATCAGTCCCAGGACGAACAGCGCGAAGGGCACGAACAGGAACAGGCCGTTGGGCATGCCGAAGGTCCGCCCGGTGCCCAGCCATTCCAGAAAAGGCGGGATCATCGTGCCGGTGGAAATCACGAAGCGCTGGTAGACCTGCAGGCATCCGGTGGCGATCAGGCCGGTGCCGAGTGTCATGATCAGCGGATGCACCCGCACCACGCCGACACCGAAGCCGTTCAACAGGCCGACCAGGGCGCCGACCAGCAACGCAATCGCCACCGAGGCCACCATCGCGGTCGAGGCGTCCATCCCCGTCCCGTTGGCCAGAACCGGTGTCAGGGTCGCGCAGACATACGCGGCGCAGGTCGCCACCACCCCGGCGCTCAGGTCGATCCCCGCCGTCAGCATCGTCAACACCTGACACGCGGCAAGCATCGCCAGGGGAATGGCGAACTTGATCAGGTTCCCCACCCAGAAAGACGAGATCACTTCGGCCCGGCCGACCCGGACCGGCAGAACGATCCCCGGTCGCATAACCTCCAGCACGACGATCAGCAACAGCAGGAACGCGATCAGCGGGATCACCGGGTTGTCCGCCAGATAGCGCCCGAAACGCACCAGCGGGGCCGCGCGCGTGGCATCGGCATGGATGCGCATGTCGCTCATGTCCGCACTCCGCGATAGGTGACCACCGCACCCAGCATCACCACGGCGACCATGATGACACCTTCGACAATGGTCGTCACATTGGGATCGACGGCGGCCAGCGTCAGGATGGTGCGGATGATGCGCAACACGAAGACCGCGATGATCGGCCCCAGCAGCCCGCCGCGACCACCGCCCAGAACCACGCCGCCCAGCACCACCGCCGCCACCGAGGCCAGCAGGTAGGGCCCCGGCACAGGCTCTCCGATGCCCGTCAGCATGATGAGGCTCAGGCCGCCCATCGCCGCCAGCACCCCCGCCAGACCATAGGCAATCACCTTGGTCAGGCCCACATTCACCCCGGACCGGAACGCCGCCAGGTCGTCGGACCCGATGGCGTAGATCGACAGGCCAAGCCGCGCACGGCGCACTGGAAGCCAGACCAACGAGATGGTCACCGCGATCACCAAGAGCGCGTTGGGCACGTAGGGCACGAGCGAGCCGGTGATCAGCGCCCGCAGCCCCGGCGCCACGACACCGCCGGGCGACGACAGGATCAGCAACGCCACCCCCTCCCACACGAACAGCATCGCAAGCGTCACCACGATATCGGGCACCCGCGTCAGCACGATCAGCCCGCCGTTGATCGCGCCCATCACAGCGCCGAGACACAGCGTCAGCACGACCGCCGGGACCGCGCCCATCGATTGCATCAGCACCGCCGCCGTCACCCCGCAAACCGCCATGATCGACGCGATCGACAGGTCGATCCCCCCCGCGATGACGACAATCGCCATGCCGGCGGTGGCGAAGGCGAAGGGCAGGGCCGCGCGGGCGAGGCTTTCGAGCCCCGTCGCGCCGAAACCCGGCTGGATCAGTTTCGTGACCCCCAGCAGCGCCAGCAGCAGCAGCAGCAGCCCCAGCACCCAGGCGTTGTTCTGCGCGACCCGCATCATGACGCCGCGCGCTCCGCCGTCAGGCCATAGGCGGCGCGCATCAGGACGGCCTCGGTGGCGCCTGCGGCGTCGAGAATGTCAACGACGCGGCCATTGAAGATCACCACCACTCGGTCGCAGGCCAACGGGATCTCTTCCAGCTCCGAGGTGTAGAACAGCACCGCCGCGCCCTGTTCAGCCAGTTCGCGGACCAGCGGATAGATCTGCCGCTTGGTGCGCACGTCGATGCCGCGGGTGGGGTCGAACAACAGGAGCGTGCGGACGCCATGGGCGAGCCAGCGCCCGATGGTCACCTTCTGCTGGTTGCCGCCCGACAGGCGCTGCACCTCGCCCTGTGCGCGGGTGTCGATCTGCAACTTCTCGATGGCATGGTTCACCCGCGCCCGTTCGTGGCGTGCCCGCAGCGGCCCCCAGTCGCGGATCCGTGCCGAGAACGGCAGCGCGATATTTTCCCGCACCGAGCGCTGGCGCAACAATGCCGCGGCCCGGTCGCCGGGCACGAAGGTCAGCCCCGCCGCGATGGCATCCGCCGGATGGCCGAAAGACGCCGCCGTGCCATCCACCTCCAACGTTCCGCCCGTGGCCCGGCGGAAACCGGCGAGGACATCGAAGACCTCGTCCTGCCCCTGCCCCTCCAGCGCCACGACGCCCAGCACCTCGCCGGCATGAAGGTCGAAGGTGACATCGCTGACCTTGGGGACGATTTCCAGCCCGCGCAGGCGCAGACGCGGGATGCCTTGCGCGATCGGCGCGACCCGCCCGGCCGCGGCACCGAGGTCCAGCTTCGCGCCCAGCATCATCTCGACCACGCGATCCTCCACCCCCGGTTCGATCTTCACAGCGCCGACGGTCCGCCCGTCGCGCAGGACCGTGGCGCTGTCGCACAGTTCGGCGATCTCGGTGAATCGGTGGCTGATGTAGATCACGCCGCGCCCCTCGTCGGCCTGCCCGCGCACGACCTTCAACACGCGCTCCACCAGGTCGGTGGGCAAGGCGGCGGTCATCTCGTCAAGCAGCAGGACATCGGGTTGCGCCGCCAGCGCGCGTGCCAGATCGAGGATCCGAAGCGTTGCCAGCGGCAGGTCGCCGATCATGTGATCGAGCCGCAGGGCCTTGATGCCCAACTCCGCGACCCAGTGGCGGAACGGCTCCACCGGGGTGGCCCCAAGCCGGAGATTGTCCGCCACATCGAGATCGGGGATCAGCGAGGGTTCCTGGTAGACCGGAACGACACCTGAGCGGCGCGCCTCGGCCGGGGAGCCGACGCGCGCGACGTTGCCCCGGATCAGCACGCGGCCGGAATCGGGGCGCAAGGCCCCCGTCAGGATCTTGACGAAGGTCGATTTCCCCGCCCCGTTGGCCCCCATCAGGGCCACCACCTGCCCGGCCGCCACCTGAAGGCTGGCCTCGGTCAGGGCACGCACCGCGCCAAAGCTTTTGGCCACGCCCGTCGCATCCAACAGGTAGGTCTGATCTGTCTCGACCATGAAGCCTCTGATTTTATATGTATTCTGCTCTGTCCCTGACTGTTTGACAGATCAGGGACAAAGCGTCATTTCGTCATGACATACGGCGACCAAAGTGTCAGACAACCTGACATCTGGCCGCCAAACTGTCAGTTCAGCCCTCGCAGGCGATGATCTGCTCCATGGTGTAATCGGTCCAACCCGGGATCGAAACCGAGACCGGCCATTCCGGATCGAGGTTCGGGTTCAGGGCGCCCGCGATGATCTCCTGCCCTTCGGCGGTGGTGTTTTCCCACAGCACCGGATCGACCAGCACGGTGGTTTCCGCCGGGGCCTCGCCGTTCAGGATATCGACCGCCAGCGCGATGCCCGCGCCGCCGACCGAACCGGGATTGGTGACCGCCGCACCGGACAGCCCCTCGACCTCGGCCAGATACTGCACGAAGCCCGCATTGTCCGCACCCACGATCGGCACCAGCGGGGCGCCGCTTTCAAGGAACGCATCCACGATCACGTTGTCGATGCCGCTGGTCCAGACCCCGTCGAACGGAATGCCGGTGGCCAGGAAATCGAACATCTGCTGCTTGCCCTGATCCTGCTGCCAGCCGGTGAAGACCTCGTGCACCACGTTGATGTTGGGATGTTCCGCCAGCGCCCGCTGGAAGCCGTTGTCGCGATCGGTATCGGCCGACACGCCCGCGATGCCGCGCATGTAGACGACATCGCCCGCGCCGCCCAGTTGTTCGAACAGCCAGCGCGCACCGAGATAGGCATATTCCTCCTGGTTGTTGGACAGGATGTAGGCCCCTTCCGCCGTCACGCCCGCATCGACGGCCACCACCACGATACCCGCCGCGATGGCGGCATCGAGCGCCGAGTTCAGCGCCTCGGGGTTGGCGGGGTTCAGCACGATGGCGTCCACGCCCGCCTCGATCAGGTTGTTGAGGTCCTCAAGCTGGCCCGCCGCATCGGTATTGCGGTGCGCCACGATCAGGGTCGCCCCTTCGGCCGCGGCCTGCGCGCGCATGGCGCAGATCATCTGCTCGCGCCAGCCATTGCCCTGCACGGTGTTGGACACACCGATGGTGTAGCCGCCATGGGCATCGGCAAAGGCCATGCCGGGGGCCAGAAGCGCGACCGCGGCCGCAGTGGTGAGAAGTCGTTTCATGGTTCAGTCTCCCTTTGAAATATTGAATATGTTTCAGGGGTTTGGCGCCCTCTTCTTCTTGATGCCCCGTGTCTACTTGATGCCCCGTGTCTTCTTGATGCCCCGTGTCTACTTGATGAACGGTGCCAGCACGTCGCGTGCCAGCAGAAAACCGCGTTTGATCTTGTCCGCGCTGCCTTCGAACAGGCGATCCTCGTGCTCGATGATGACGGGCCCGTCATAGCCCGCGCGGTAAAGCCCCGAGAAGAAATCGGACCAGTCCACATCGCCCAGCCCGCACAGGCGCGGGATCTGCCAGCCCATGCCCGCCGACATGGTCCCGTTCTCGTAAAGCCCGTCGCGGTCGACCATGACATCCTTGGCATGGACATGGCCCATATGGGGGCCGAATTCCTTGATGAAGCGGGTCTGGTCGATGAATTGCCAGACCAGGTGCGACGGGTCGAAATTCATCCCCACCGCATCGCCCCATTGCGCGAAGATGCGCCGCCAGATCTTCGGGCTGTAGGCGATGTTGTGCCCGCCCGGCCATTCGTCGCGGCTGAAGATCATCGGGCAATTCTCGAAGCAAAGCCGCACGCCGGACGCCTGGGCATGGGCCACGACGGGGTTGAAGACCTCGATCGCGCGGGGCCAGTTCTCGTCAAGGCTGAGGGCGCGGTCGCCGCCGACGAAGGTGTTCACGACCGGCACGCCCATCACGCCCGCCGCCGTGATGACCTTCATCAGGTGGCCAATGACCTCGGCCCGGTGGTCGGCATCGGCATGGAGCGGATTGGGGTAGTAGCCGAGGGCCGAGATGGTGACGCCATGTTCGGCCAATTGCTCCGAGATGGCGACACCCGCCGTTTCGGTCAGGCCGGTCACATCGATATGGGAGGTGCCCGCATAGCGCCGCTTTTCGCCGCCCGACGCGGGCCAGCACGCGACTTCCAGCGCCGAGAACCCGTTGCCGCCCGCCCAGGCCGCCACATCGGCCAGTGCCATGTCCTCGAACGGTGCCGTCAATATGCCCAGGTGCATCCTATCCCTCCACTTCATCCAGCCTGACCCAGCGCCCCTCGCGGGCCGAGATCACCACCGCGTCGCAGAATTGCATCTCGTAATGGCCGTCCTCGAAGCTGGCCCATGTGCTGTCGGCTTGCCGCTGGCCAGCTTCAACGTCAGCGTATACGGCCCTGAAAAAATTGCAGAAACTGTCCGCGAAACCTTCGACATGACCCGGCGGCAAGGTTGCCGCCGCCACGCCCTGCGCGTTCATCAGGGTGAAATCGCGCATCAGGATCTGGTTGGGCGCGTCGCGGTGGCCGATGAACAGGTGATCGGGCGTCTCGCTGTCCCATGCGGCAGAGGCCACGGCGCCCGCAACATCCCATTGGAGAGAGTTCTTGCGGCCGGTATTGATCTGCGACGTGGACATCACGCCCCGCGCGCCGCCCGCGTAGCGGATCACGATCATGGCCGCGTCGTCGGTATCGATGGGGACGGTTTCCGTCTCTCCCGCCGCCGCCGAAAAGGTCGCGACCGGTCCGGTGGGTTTGTGGCGCTCGGGCAGGAAGGTCGCCAGTTCCGCCATCACCGCCTCGGCCCTCAGCCCGGTGACGAAGCTGGTCAGATCGATCCAATGGGTGCCGATATCGCCGACGGAGCGCAGGGTGCCGCCCTCCTCCGCCACCAGCCGCCAGTTCCAGTCGGTGGGTTTGGCCAGCCAATCCTGGTGGTAATGGCCGGTAACGAAGCGGATATCGCCAAGCTCTCCCGCCTTGACCATGCCGTGCGCGTGCTGGTTGAGAGGGTAGAAGCGGATGTTGTAGCAGACCGCCGCAATCTTGCCGGACCTGCGGGCGATCTCCACCATTTCGGCGGATTGCCCGCTGGTCATGGCGAGGGGTTTCTCGCAGATGACGTGCTTTCCGGCGGCCAGGATCGCCTTCACCTGTGCAGGATGGGCATGGTTGGGAGAGGTCACATGCACCACGTCCACCGCGTCATCCGCGAGAAGGTCATCGAGGTCGGCATAGGCATGGCCGACCCCGATTTCCGCCGCACGGGCCGCGCCGCGTTCGGGCGAGGATCCCAGCACGCCGCGCACCGGCACGCCGATGCGGCGCAGCGCCTGGACATGGACCGTGCCGATGAAGCCGGTGCCGATCACCGCCGCGCCGATCTGTGCCAGACCTTCAGACAACCGAATACCCTCCGTCCACGGGGATCGTCGCGCCGGTGATGAACGCCGCCGCCCGGCTGGCAAGGAACAGGGCCACGCCCGCGATATCGGCGGGCTGGCCCCATCGGCCCATGGGGGTGCGCGCTTCGATCCCGGCGGCAAAGGCCGGGTCCTGCCGCGCCCGCGCCGATTGCTCGGTCACGATGAAGCCGGGGGCGATGGCGTTGACGCGGATATCGTCGGGGGCAAACGCGATGGCGAGGGATTTGGTCATCTGCTCCACACCCGCCTTCGAGGCACCATAGGCCGGGTTCTTCGGCGAGCCGAAGCGGGCATACATAGAGGCGACGTTGATGATGGACCCACCCTTCAAGGCATCGTGCAGCGCCTCGGCGCAACGCAACGACCCCACCAGGTTCACGTTGAGGACATGGGCGAAGAATTCCGGGTCCATCTCCTCGCCCCGGCGGGTGATCGCAGCGCAGTTCACCAGCACGTCCAGCCGCGGGATCTGGGCCGCGACGGCGCGCACGGCGGCGGTGTCGGTCACGTCGAGCCGCGTATAGTCGAAGCGCCCCGCATCCTCGGGCGCGGGCGCGTCTTCAACGCCGGTGATCCGCACTGTCGCGCCCGCCTGCTGGAAGGCCCGAGCGATGGCGGCACCGATACCGCCCCGGCTGGCCCCCACGACCAGCACCTGCGCGCCGTTGAAATCCTGCGCCGTCATGTGATGCGATGGCCTGACACGGCCCCTCCCCGTTCGATCCTTGCCCATGCGGATTTTCCGCTTTGTGGGAAATGAAATCGATTACATACTCCAACCACGACCGGATTCGAGTCAAGGCTCAATTCACCGGAACGACGGAACGCTCCATGGCCCCGAAGATCGCGACAATCCAGGACGTGGCGCTTGCCGCGAAGGTTTCGACCGCCACGGTCAGCCGGGCGCTGTCCAATCCCGGCCTGCTGTCCGAACGCACCCGCGCCCGGGTGATGGAGGCGATCCGCACCACCGGCTACCGGGTCAACCAGGCCGCGCGCAACCTGCGGATGCAGCGGGCGGGGGCGGTGCTGGTTCTGGTGCCGAACCTCGGCAAGCCGTTCTATTCCGAGATCCTGCAAGGCATCTCGGACGGGTTCGCAGGCAGCGATCATGCCGTGCTGATCGCCGATACCGAAAGCCGCCCGCTGGACGAGGGCGAGTTGGCCGGCAACTTCACCGGCGGACGGATCGACGGCGTGGTGTCGCTGGATGGCGCGATCAGCCCCGCCGCGCTCGATCAGGCGCGGGCGGCGGGCGCGGGCGACCGGATCGTCTTCGCGTGCGAATGGGTCGACGGGCAGGCGTTTCCCTCGATCCAGTCCGACAACGAGGATGGGGCGCGGCAGGCGATCCGGCACCTCGCCGGGCTGGGGCATCGCAAGATCGCCCATATCACCGGACCCGAGGGCAACGTCCTGACCGCCGTGCGTCGTCGCGGCATGGTGGAGGAACGCAGCCGCCTTGGCCTGCCCGCGCGGGACGACTGGATCATCCGGGGCGATTTCTCGTTGCGCTGCGGCCACGAGGCGGCCGGCCGCATCCTTGCCATGGCTGACCGCCCCACCGCCGTCTTCTGCGCCGCCGATACCGTCGCCTTCGGGCTGATGGCGGGCTTGCAGGCGGGCGGGGTGCGGGTGCCAGACGACATCTCGGTGGTGGGCTTCGACGATATCGACATGTCCGCCTACTACGTTCCCGCGCTGACGACGATCCGGCAAGATCGCGTGCGCCTTGGCCGCACCGCGGCGGAGCGCTTGCTGGAGCGGTTGCAGGGCCCGCCGCAGGATCGCGACCCCGCGCCGGTGATCGAGGAATTGCTGCCGGTGGACCTGGTGATCCGGGCTTCCACGGCCCAAACGTCCTGAACCGCCCCGCCGTCCTGAACCGCCCCGCCGTCCTGAACCGCCCCGCCCCATGGCTAGGGCGCCCCCGCGACGCGCTGTTCAAGGTCGATATTGGCACCCGTCAGCGGGGCCGATGCGTCCGACAGAAGCCACACCGCCTGCGCCGCGCAGTCCTGCGCGCTGACCATCCGCCCAAGCGGCATCCCTGCGGCCTGCGCATCCAGCCAGCCGGGCCCGTGGATCGCGTCCTGCAAGGCGCGCTCCGTTTCGGTCGCGACCCAGCCAAGATTGATGCCGTTGACCCGGATCCGGTCCGCCATATGGGCCTGCGCCGCGTTCTTCGTCAGCGTCTGGAGGCCGGCCTTGGACGCGGCATAGATGGCAAGGTCGGCCGCCCCGCAATGGACATTCATCGACTGGATGTTGACGATCTCGCCGGGTGCCGAACGGCCCGTCAGATGGCGGATCAGTTCGGACATCAGAAAGAACGGCGCGCGCAAATTGACCGCGATCAGCGCATCGAACCGGCCCGCATCGGCATCGAGGAAGGAAGCCCGCGCGGTCACCCCCGCCGCGTTGACCAGCGCATCGACGCGCCCCGCCCGCGCCAGGGCCGCCGCCATGACCCGCGCCGGGGCGTCGGCCTGCGCAAGGTCGGCCTCGATCCCGCCACCGGGCACCGGGTCGCGGTCCACGGCCACAACCTCTGCCCCGGCCGCCCGGCACGCGGCAGCGATCGCCGCCCCGATGCCACGCGCAGCGCCCGTCACCAGCACGACCTTGCCGGACAGCTCGATCACACCTGCACCTCGATCCGTCCGGCCGCGATCCGCGCGGGATAGGTCGCCAGCGCGACACAGGCCGGGGTGCGCAGCGCCGTGCCGGTCTTGTAGTTGAAGCGCCCGTTATGCTTGGGGCACTCGATCTCGTCATCCAGCACCAACCCGTCGGCCAGATGCACCTGTTCATGGGTGCAGAGCCCGTCGGTGCAGAATGGCGCGCCGCCCGCGTCGCGGTAGACGGCGAAGGTGCGGCCCGCATGATCGAAGCGGATCACGTCCTCTTCCTCGATCTCGTCCACCGCGCAGACATCCACCCACTCCGCCATTCTCAACCCGCCTCCGGCAACGCATCCTGCCCGTGAAATTCCGCGCGATAAGGCCGCGCCCCTTGCGGCAGATCGCGCCGCGCAAAGTGACCGGGATCGCGCCGCTGCCGGATCAACGCGCCGATCATCTCGGCATAGGCATGGGAGATCGACGGGTTGGCGGGCGGCAGATCGTGCTTGATCAGATCATGCAGACGCGGCAGCGCATGGTAGGGGACCATCGGGAACATGTGGTGTTCGACATGGTAATTCATGTTCCAGTAGAGCCACCGGCTGACCGGATTCATCAGGACCGTACGGGAGTTCAGCCGGTGGTCGAGCACATCCTCGGCCAATCCGCCATGCTGCAGCAGGCCCACCAGCACCATGTGCCAGGTGCCGTAGATGCGCGGCCCGCCGACCAGCAGAAGCGGCAGGATCGACCAGCTCGACAGCGCCACCAGAACCGCCGCCAGGTGCAACCCGACGAACAGCCGCGCCCATGCGATCACCTTGCCGCGTTCGCTTGCGGGGATATACGACGCCTCGGCCGCCGACACGCCACCCGTGGCCTGCCGCACCAGCACGCCGAAATGCACGAACACGTCCGGGATGCCGATGAAGGCCAGGCCCGCGCGGGCGATGTCGGGGGGGCGCATCAGGGCGATTTCCGGGTCGCGCCCGACGATGATCGTGTCGGTGTGGTGGCGCGCATGGCTCCACCGCCAGGCCACGGGGTTGCGCATCACCATGAAGCTGGCAAGGGCATGGACGGCGTCGTTCTTCCATTGCGTCTTGAAGGCAGTGCCGTGGCCGCATTCGTGCCAGCGGCTGTCGCAAGCCGACCCGTAGAGGACCCCGTAAACGGCGAAAAACGCAACCGCCCACCACGTCCCCCAGGTCAGCACGCCGCCCAGCCCGGTCAGCACCAGCAGCCCGAGCCAGATCGCGGTGTCCCGCGTCGCGGGGCTGTCACTGCGGCGCATCAGATCCTTCATCGTCTTGCGCGGCACATCCGTGTGATACCATTCCGCCGAGGCGAGACCCAGGGCCTCTGCCCGCGCGCCCTCGGGCCCGGTCAGGGAATAGTCCCGTGCTGTCACATCCGGCATCTGCGCGTCGCTCCCCCCCTGTTCGCCCACCTGTCCGCCCACCTGTCCGCCCCCTGTCCGCCCCCTGTCCGCCCCCGGCTCACATTGAACGCGGCCGCGACGGGAACGCCCTGCATCCCACGTCGCGGCGCGGACCGCGCCCGTCCCGGCGGCCGATGTCGAGTTCAGGGGCGCCAAGGCCCCGCATCACGCACCGGGACAAGCTGGTCTGTGCCTTCAAAGTCACCGCGACACCGATCAGAGTCAATCAAAATCCGATGTTTTTTGAGGTGCGCTCTGGGCAAGGATATCTTTACCAAAAGCGCAATTTCAACAGCTAAAGGGCGAATTCACGATTTTCCTTGCTTTGCCAATCACATCATATCACATCATTTCATGCGCCCGACTCTGTCTGATCTTGCCGACGCCGCCGGCGTGTCCACCGCCACCGTGGACCGTGTGCTGAACGACCGTCCCGGTGTCTCGGCGCGAACGCGGGGGCTGGTGCGGGACGCCGCCCGACGAATCGGCTACCTGCCGGGGGCGGAGGGCGCGACGCCCACCCTTACCCTCGCCGCGCTCCTGCCCGGCGGACCCAACCGGTTCGTGGCCGAATTGCGCGCCCACCTGGTCGCCATGGCCCATGACGATCCGGGCCTCACCCTGCACCTGCCGGACATCCCCGACCTCGACCCGACCACCATGGCCGATGCCCTGAACGCTCTGGGGGCCTGCGACGGCGTCGCCGTTCTGGCGCTCACCCATCCGCTGGTCCACGCGGCGCTGCACCAGCTGACCGCGCGCAATATTCCCGTGGTGACGCTGGCCACCGACCTGCCGGATACG
>Ga0100391_1005355_pt1 | contig 11989 bp, 12 predicted proteins | sample CryGeymeta201515_FD_81541 | JGI IMG/M metagenome (GOLD analysis project Ga0100391, IMG submission 81541) | Groundwater microbial communities from Crystal Geyser aquifers in Utah, USA - Crystal Geyser metaG 2015-15 | ecosystem: Environmental > Aquatic > Deep subsurface > Groundwater | place: USA...
ATTTCAAAGCGAACCGTGTACATTTTGTCCTTTTGGTCAACTTTGTACGCGCGCACCCAGATGTCTCCATCTTTAGTGAATTTAATAGCATTTCCGAGTAGGTTAATTAAGATTTGGGATAGCTTTAATTGGTCACCAACATAAGTCCTTGGTAAGGAGTCTTCATAATCTAAGTGTAATTTGGTATTGTTGTCATTAGCCGAATTGCTAAGTGCTGAAATTACATTTTCTATTTTATGTTTTAGGTTGAATTGTTCTGGATCTAAATCAACTTTATTGGCTTCAATTTTATTAATTTGAAGTATATCGTTAATAAAGGTTAATAGGTACTCCCCAGAAAATTTTAGAGACTTTAAGTGCGGTACTTGGTCTTTTTTTGGACTTTCATCTAATAACATATTGGTAAGACCTGTTACGGCATATAAAGGAGTCCGTAGCTCATGGGTTACTGTAGAAAGGAAATTGGCTTTTGTCTTAGAGGCCAATTCGGCTTTTTCTTTAGCAACAATAAGTTCATCATTTTTTTTGTGAAGCATATTGTTGGTTTTTAACCTTATATTATTGTTTTTGTAGAGTGATAATGTGAGTAGTGATAAGATGGTAATTAAGGCAATACTCAAAATTGTTGTAATTCTTGTAAAGGTACTTTCGGCACTTACCTCTTCAATCTGAGCTTCAAGTTGTGCATTTTTTTCGTCTTTATAGTTATATACAGACTGCCCCGTAATACCTGATAAGTTTTCGCGTTTAACATTTAAGATAGAATCAGAAAGGTTAATATGTTTTTTTACGTACTCTAGAGAACTGCGATAATCTCCTTTACTCGCATGGATATCACTTAAGGTTAAGAAGGCCTCGTTAATATTCTCTAAAATTTTTTCTTCCTGTGCAATGCCCAAACCTTCTTCAACCTGAGATAAGGCTATATTGCCATTGCCCGAAGCACAAGATACTTTTCCGTTTTGTATTAAGGCACTACTAAGCCGTCGTTTTTGATTATATTTTTTGGCTATAATTATGGTTTTATCGAGTAGGTTTTTTGCCTCTTCATAGCGTTTTTGGGCAATATAAACCTTAGCTTCATTTAGTGTGACTTCAGAAATGTAAGGTTCTAAATCCTCTTGTTCAAATAAATTTTTGGCAGAGTTAAAATATTCCAGAGCTTTGGCGTACTCTTCTTTGGTGCTATGTATAACACCTGTAATATTGTAAGTGATGGCAAGATTAGCATAATCGTTATTAGCGCGTTGAATTTGCATAGCCTTGCTGAGCGAAACATTGGCTTGGTCTTGCTCATACATTAAAAACTGAAGTTTAGCGATTTTTGTATGAATAACACCTTGATTCGTCTTGTCGTCTATCTTTTTTGAAATCTCAAGGGCTTTATCGAGGTTATTTCTCGCTTTGTAAAAATCACCACGATCACTATCTAATTTAGCCTGATCTATATGGTTTTGAAGACGTAATGGTAACATATCTGCATCTTCTATTTCGTCTTGTTGCGCCAAAAGAACACAGCTAAAACATGCTAAAAAAACAAATATATAGAATTTGATTTGGGACATTTCAGCTCACTTTATTTACACAAATATAATTATTTATTCGATAAAAGTGCTTTTTTATCGGTTAAATAGCATATTAAATCTAAAATTCTTGCACTATAACCAGTTTCATTATCATACCAACCCACTATTTTCACCATATTGCCGATGACTGATGTCATTAAAGCGTCAAAAATACAGGAGTGCGGATTACCAACAATATCGATAGAAACTATAGGATCTTCGGTATATTCTAGAATACCTTTTAGCTGAGAAGAAGCGGCTTTTTTAAAAATGGAATTAACTTCTGCAATGGAAGTTGGTGTTTCAACATTAATGGTGATGTCAGTTAATGACCCATTTGCCACGGGAACTCTTATACCACAACCACCAATAACATTAGCCAAATCTGGAAAAATCTTAGTTAAAGCTTTTGCCGCACCTGTTGTTGTGGGCACTATAGATTGCCCCGCGGCTCTTGCACGTCTTAAATCGCGATGCGGTTGGTCGTGTAGACTTTGATCCGTGGTATAGGAGTGTACTGTGGTGATATAGGCTTGCTTTATACCAAAGTTTTCTTTTATTAAAGAAATCATTGGTGCGGCATTATTAGTAGTGCAAGATGCATTAGAAACGATGCTTTCTGAACCATTTAACAAATGCTCATTAACCCCTATGATTATGGTTTTTATGTTGTCTTCTTCTGGTGGAACCGATAAAATGACCTGCTTCGCCCCATTTTTAATGTGATACTGAAGTTCTGATTTTGTTTTGAACTTTCCGGTTGATTCTATGACAAAGTCGGGTTGAACAATAGACCAATCAATAGATTCTGGATGTGATTGATTGTAAAGCGGAATGGATTTACCATTAATAATGATGTGATGGTCATCATAAGAAATAGTGTCGTTTAAAACCCCATGAATGCTATCGTACTTTAGAAGATGGCTTAAGGTTCTGGCATCAGCCAAATCATTAATAGCTACAATTTGAAGGTTTGGTTTTTGCAGGGCTAACCGAAACACACGACGACCAATTCTACCGAAGCCGTTAATGGCTATAGTAGTCATTAGTTAATGTGTTTTTGAGCCTTATAAGAAGATCTCACCAAAGCACTGCTTTCCACATGTCTAAAACCTAAGTCTAAGCCTATAGCTTCATATTCCGCGAACTGATCTGGATTGATGAATTGCTTAACAGGTAAATGTTTTTTACTCGGTTGAAGATATTGACCAATAGTAACCACATCCACATCATTTGCTCTAAGATCGTGAAGAGTTTCAATCACTTCTTCACGTTTTTCGCCTAAACCTAGCATAATACCAGATTTTGTTCGGCGTTGACCTTGTTCTTTCATGTATTTTAAAACACCCATACTGCGGTCGTATTTCGCTTGAATTCTCACTTCACGAGTTAAGCGTCTTACGGTTTCAATGTTGTGCGACACCACTTCTGGGGCGACATCAATAATACGATCGATGTGTTTTTCAACACCTTGGAAATCGGGAATTAAGGTTTCAAGCGTGGTTTCCGGATTCATGCGTCTTACGGCTTTTACAGTTTCAGCCCACATGATACTTCCCATATCTTTAAGGTCGTCTCTATCTACACTCGTTAAAACGGCGTGTTTAATTTGCATAATCTTAATAGAACGCGCAACTTTTTCAGGTTCATCCCAATCTACGGTCTCCGGTCTTCCGGTTTTTACACCACAAAAGCCACAAGATCGCGTGCAAACGTTTCCTAAAATCATAAAGGTGGCAGTGCCTTCTCCCCAACATTCACCCATATTAGGACAACTTCCTGAGGTGCAAATAGTGTTGAGTTTGTATTTATCTACTAAACTTCTGAGTTCTGTATATTTTTTGCCTGTAGGCAATTTAACTCTAAGCCATTTTGGTTTACGTTCTGGTAAAATATTTGAAGCAACTGTTGTTTCCATGTATTTTCTTTTTCAGAATACAAAGATACAAAGTAAATAATTAAAATAGCCTATAGGATACTGAGATACCAGATGCTAAAACCTATTAAAAATAGGATTCCAAACCACGATAATATATGAAGTTTCAGGCTAGGTTTCCACTCTTTTGGCGTATGCGCGCTTGAAATAAGTTTGTAATTAATAATGGCATAAAAAGGTGCCGTAATAAAAGAAAGAATGGTGGCCACCTGAATTAGTACACCCATTTCAGACGCAAAAACAAAGAAGATGATTAAGGTTCCGAAGGTTAAAATTAAAATCCAGAGTAAATAACTTTTTTTATAGGATGTTTTGGTGAGCAAGTCTATACTTTTAGCCATGGCTCTTGGCGAGGCGTCTAAAGTTGTGATGGTGGTACTAAACATGGTGGTTAAGGCGGCGATACCTATAATGATATACGCCCAATCGCCTAAACTTATGGTGTACAGATTGATAAGTTGGTTAGCAAAGGTACCAGCATTACCACTGAAATTTTCGCCCGAATTATACATTACAAAATAACCTAAGCACAAAAACGCAATTCCTAGGAGAATAGCCCCTAAATAGCCAATATTAAAATCGAGTAGTGCCTCCTTAATATTGTAGTTTTCTTCATCTTTTTTCTTTTCTAGTGCCCAAATGGAATGCCAAATCGAAATGTCTAAAGGAGCAGGCATCCATCCCATAAAGGCAATTAGAAATGCGATTTCAACACTATTTTTGGGTAGTATTTGGGTAAAAGAAATGGCATTTTCAAAATTATTGTAAGCAAAACTTACTGCCACCAAGGTGCTTATGGTTAGGGTGACGATAATAAATTTGATCAGTCGATCTAAAGCTCTGTATTTTCCTATAAATAAAACGATTAAACAGATGATGAGGATAATGACTGTCCAAATTTCTATACTTGTGATGCTGCTAAAACCAAAATTTAAAAAACTAATATCTCCAAAAATAGAATTTGCCAATCCTGCGGTAACGATGGTAACTGCTGTTTGAATGGTAAACATCGTGGCTAGGATTAAAATAAAATAGGTGATTAAAACACCTTTACCTAGTTTGTAATAACCATCTAATAAGCTTTCGCCAGTGGCAGAGGCATAGCGCGGTCCATATTGAAAAAATGGATACTTAAATACGTTAACCAGTAGTAAGGCCCAAAGTAATCCTAAACCAAAATCAGCTCCAGCTCTTGTAGATTGTACAAGATGAGAAACTCCTATGGCAGCCCCGGCGAACAATAAACCCGGGCCAAATTTCTTTAGTGAGGTATACATTAGGTTTTTGTGATAATCTCAGCGAGTAATTTTTTTGCTCTTAGTAATTTTACTTTAACATTATTAATAGGCTCTTTTAATTCTTCAGAAATTTCTTTGTAACTCAATTCTTGAAAATATCTAAGGTTAATAACTTGCTGGTAATGTGGTTTTAATTTTTTTATATCGCGCAACAGTTTTGCTAAATTCTGCTCTGTAATAATTTTATCCTCAGGTGAAGGAGAGTCATCAACAATGTCTAAGTAATTATTCTCATTGTCTTTAGAGGTATTTTTAATAGATTTATTAAGCTTTCGCACTAAATCAATATGAATGTTTTTAGAAATGGTGATGAGCCACGTCTTAAATTTATAGTCCTCATTATAGGTTTTAATTTTATCGAAAGCCTTAGAAAAGGTCTGTATGGTAATGTCTTCAGCATCATTTTCATTTTCTGTGCGCTTAAGTTGAAATAGATAGACATCATTCCAATAGGTATCCAACAGAAATTTAAATGCAATTTGATTGTTTTTTTTGGCTTTGCTAATCGCTTCTTTTATTTCCAATGTTTGGGTTTAGATATAAAATTAGCAATAAAAATACTTAATTGTGTAGTAATTAAAAATAATTCTAAGATTGGTGTCAGTACGATTAAGTCTATTTCATTAAATTTTTTGGCGGTGTATCCTAAACAAATCAGTTGTATAGCTAATCTCAATGCCATTAGACCCACAATCCATTTCCAATTATAGCCAAGTAAGATTAAAGTGATGCCTAATATCCAGTATACTAATTGAGATGTGTAGAACAGCCCTAGGAAAAATTTATGCTTTAATTTATAAAAATTAGCCGTACTAATGTGCCTTCTTTTTTGAAGAATCCATGCTCTATAAGTCGTTTTTGGTTCTGAAATTGTAAAACTATCTGGATTAAAACATAGTGATGTATTCCCATAGTTTGCCACTTCATTGATAAATAAATCGTCGTCACCCGATTTAAGTTTCATATGGTTGTTGAAACCAGAATTATTAAAAAACAATTCTTTTTTGTAAGCCAAATTTCTTCCAACTCCCATGTAAGGCATTCTCAAATTGGTATACGAAAAATATTGTAAGGCCGTCATTACCGTTTCAAAGCGGATGAGCTTATTTAAAAATGAAAATTTACGTTTAGCATAGGCACTGTAACCTAAAACGATAGTTTTTTCATTTGAAAAATTACTGCTAATATGGCTTAGCCATTGCTTAGAGCTCGGTATGCAGTCGGCATCTGTAAAGACGAGAAAATCATATTTAGAGACTTTTATGCCAAGTGATAAGGCATATTTTTTGTTACCCCAAAAGGTTTCATTCGGTTTGACATCGACCACCTTAATATTTGGGTACTCAGATTCAAAACGCTTCATAACTTTAAGCGTTTTGTCTGAAGAACTATCGTTAACCAAAACAACTTCAAAATCTGAATAGTCTTGATTGAGTATGGAAGGAAGGTTTTTTTTTAAATTGTCCGCCTCGTTTTTTGCGGAGATAATAATAGAAACCGGGATGGTCTGTTTTGAGGCTGATTCGGCTTTTTTTATGGCAAACGAAAAAAGAAAACTAAGGTAATAGGTTATTTGAATACTGACAACTGCAATAAAAACAAATAACAACATCGAGTGAAACGACATTTGTGCTTATGAGTGTTGAGGTTCACTACAGTCCTTGTATTGATCTGGTGTTTTTCCGCAGAAACCACAAGCTTGACCGTCTTTGTTGAGCATTGGATTTTGGCTAGCACAAGTCCCAGCAAATTCACCGTCTTTTTTGGCCCATAATTTTATTGCAATTCCGCCTACGGCTAAAGCTAATAATCCTAATGTGAGTAATAATAATTCCATGGATTTAATAAATTTAATACAAAGATACTGTTTTTACATTTATTTTTAGAAAATCGAGTCTACATTAACTTGGGTTAGTCGCAGCTGGTCGTTTAATTCACAAAGCAGTTTTTGAAAAGCAATAAGTCGCACTACTCCATAAAAAAAGAGGCACATAAAATGGGCCTCTTTTTTTATTTGAGATTAATTTATCTCGTCTTATTTGTCTTCCTTTAAAGAAATTTCAGCAACTTCGGTGTCGTTTTCATCAGATTGGTGCCCTTTTGTTCCTATTTTAATACTCAGTGCTAAAGCATCTTCTAAATACGGAATTTGTTTTAATTTACGATCAGACTCGTCTAAAATACCAAGGTTAACCATTCGGTCTTGCAACTCTGCCCAAATTTGATAATGCTGTTCTTTTGGCAATTGTGGCAAGGTAATCACATCAATCATCGATGTTTTGTCTACCGAATTAATGTAGGCTACTGTTTTTAAATTTTTGGCGCGATCATTCCCATTAAAGACATATTTTTTTGCATCAGGATCATTTAATTTTTGAAGTTGTTTTGAAAGCTCGTCTAATTGCATATTGTGTTTATCAATGTCACTTCTTAAATCAAAAATCTCTTCAACAACAACTCTGTTTTCGTCATTTAAATTCTGATTTTTTTGATACAGAAAAAATGACGTTACGGCAAACAGAACTGCGGCAGCACTTGATGCGATGCTGTACCATGGTGTTTTTCTGTTTTGTACCAACTGAATGACTTTAGTTTCATTCTTTTCGTCAAGTGAGTCTAGAATGTCTTTCAATATATGATTAGGAACGTCAACAGCTCCTGCTTTGGCTATAATTTCTAAATTATTCTGAAGGATTTCATAAGCTTTTGCGGCTTCTGGATAATTAGAAATAAAATGCTCAACTTCTTTTGATTCGTCTAAAGAGGTTTCGCCTACCAAATACTTTAGCAGTAATTTGGATTCTAAAAAGGTATGTAATTTTGTTTCCATGATTAAAGGTGTTATGGACTGTAAACTTTTTTAAGTTCTCTTAATCCTATTTTTAATCTAGATTTTATAGTACCAAGTGGAATGTCTAATTCGTCACTGGCTTCTTGTTGTGTCATCCCTTGAAAAAACAAAGCGTCTAACACAATTTGATACTTTTGATCTAATCGCCCAACATGTTCTTTAATGTCCATGACATCTTGGTTTAAATTCGATGTTGGTAAGATATATACGTTAGAAGTCTCAATTTGGATTTCTTTTTTATAGCGTTTATTATAACTTCTTAGTTTGTCAATGGCTGTATTTCGTGCGATACGAAATAACCAGGTGAAAAGTTTTGCCTTGCTAGAATCGTATTTAGAGGCGTTTTTCCAAACTTTTATAAAGGTTTCTTGTAAGGCATCTTGCGCAATTTCCTCATTAATTGTGATTTTTAAAATGACACCATACAGACTATTTGAGTAGTTCTCGTAAAGTAAATCTAGAGCACGTTTATCCCCACTTTGAAGTAAGTCGATAATGCTTTGTTCTAAGGCTGTGATATTCAAAATATTAAAATAGTTTAATTTTGATTTTTAAAACGTTTAAAATCGTATTATATTCGTAAATATTAAATATACGCCAGAAAAAAGGCGTAATACAAATCGTATTAGAATGAATTTTTGTCCTTTAGGATTTGATTAATAGCGTTTTCAAAAAAAATCATTCTAAATTCACAAGTCGCAATTCCGTTGCGACTTTTGTTTTATATAATATTGACTTCAGTTTCTATAGTGATATTAAAAAGTCGCTTTACCGTTTTTTGTATGAGTTTGGCTAATTTATAAATATCGCTACCACTTGCACTTCCATAGTTAACTAAGACCAGGGCTTGTTTATTGTGCACGCCATAATCATTAAAGCGTTTGCCTTTAAATCCTGCTTTTTCAATTAACCAACCTGCGGGTACTTTAACGTCATCATCTGAAATTTTATAAAATGGGATGTCCTCAAAATTGTCTTGTAATTTGCTTAGTTCTTTTAGCGAAATTATTGGGTTTTTAAAAAAACTACCGCTATTGCCAATCTCTTTTGGGTCGGGTAATTTACTCTGTCTTATGGCTATCACAGCATTAGAAATATCTTTAATACTTGGGTTTTGAATCTTTGAAACTTCTAATTCATTTTTTATGGCACCATAGTCTATGTGCAACTTGTGATTGCTTTTGCTAAGTTCAAAATTTACACTGGTAATAATATATTGACCCTTTAGTTCCTGCTTAAAAACTGATTCTCTGTAGTCAAACTTACAATCCTTTTTATTAAAGGTTTTATAAGTTTGATCTTTTATATGGATGGCTTCACAACTTAAAAATACATCCTTTAGCTCAACCCCATAAGCCCCAATATTCTGAATTGGCGCCGTACCAATATTACCGGGAATAAGCGACAAATTTTCAAGACCACCGAAATTATGGTCTAAACACCACAACACAAACTGATGCCAGTTTTCGCCTGCCATCGCTTTTACGACAGCAGTATCCTCGGTTTCACTTATAACTTCAATACCTTTTATAGTAATGTGTAATACCAAGGCTTTAATATCTTGAGTCAACAGCATATTACTTCCTCCGCCTAAAATAAATAAAGGATTAGAATGCTGTTCTATTAAAACATCTTGAAGCATCTCAATAGAGGTGATATTGCAAAAAGATTTCGCTTTGGCATCAATACCAAACGTGTTGAACGGTTTTAGAGAAACGTTGCTTCTAATGGTCATTAATCCTTATATACTTTTAAGGCTTCAGCTAAAATTTTAACTGCGGTTTTTAAACTATTCTCATTTAAAACATAGGCTATCCGAATTTGGTTTAAGCCAACACCTGGAGTAGAGTAGAAGCCTGCTGCCGGCGCAACCATGACGGTATTGTTGTTATAATCAAAAGATTCTAATAACCAACGCGCAAAATTATCAGCGTTTTTTACGGGCAACTCAGCCACGCAATAAAACGCGCCATTGGGTTTTGCCACTTTTACACCTTCAATTTTTTCTAATTCTTCAATCAAAGTATTTCTGCGTTTTACATACTCTTTATTTACCTCATCAAAATAGCTCTGCGGAGTATCTAAAGCGGCTTCAGCTGCAATTTGAGCAAAGGTTGGCGGACTCAATCGCGCTTGGGCAAATTTTAACCCTGTTTTTATAATGTCTTTATTTTTAGAGACCAAATAACCAATACGTGCACCACACATACTGTAGCGCTTCGATACAGAATCGATAACGATAGCGTGTTCTTCCAGTCCTGGTTCTTGTAAAATGGAATAATGCGAAATACCATCATAAACAAACTCTCTGTAAACCTCGTCTGCAATTAAAAACAAATCGTGTTTTTTAACAATAGCCGCTAGCTTTTTTATTTCTTCTGTAGAATATAAATAGCCGGTAGGATTTCCTGGATTACAAATTAAAATGGCCTTTGTTTTTGGTGTGATTAATCGTTCAAATTCTTCCATTGGAGGCAGGGCAAAGTTGTCTTCAATTTTGGAAATTACTGGCACAATCGTAACGCCAGAAGCGATTGAAAATCCATTGTAATTCGCATAAAAGGGTTCCGGAATTATAATTTCATCACCCTCGTCCATTACACTTCCAAAAGCAAAGAGAAGGGCTTCACTTCCCCCTGTGGTTACAATAATGTCGTTGTGAGTAACATCAATTGAATTGCGTTTGTAATACTGTGCAATTTTTTTTCTATAATCTTCAGATCCCTCAGAACGTGAATAAGCCAAAATATCTAAAGAATGTACTTTTACAGCATCTAATGCAATTGTGGGAGTTTTTATATCGGGTTGACCGATATTGAGGTAGTAAACTGTCTTGCCTTGCTTGTGCGCTTCTTCTGCATAAGGTACCAATTTTCTAATTGGTGATTCTGGCATGTTTATACCTTTTTTTGATAGTGATGGCATATTATAAAATTTTATAGTACAAAGTTCTGAAAATAATTAAGGTTTACAGCGAAAAAACAGAATAAAAAAGAGCCCTCAAATTGAGAGCTCACTTCTATTTTAAAACGATTGTCGCTTATTGCTCAATCATACTTTTTTCTTTCTTTTCTAAAACACTTGTTTTACTAGAGTCTACAACTAAACCTTTAATTTTTAAAGCTACCGTTGGAGTTTCAGCATTAGAAATAACGGTTATTGTTTTTCTAATAGGGTTAACTCTATTAGTGTCATATTTAACTTCGATTTCTCCAGTTTCGCCTGGCATAATTGGGCCTTTTGGTTTTTTTGGTACTGTACAACCGCAAGTGGATTTTACGTTAGAAATAATTAAAGGGGCATCTCCAGTATTTGTAAATTCAAATACTCTTACACCGTCTGCACCTTTTTCTATAGTGCCGTAGTCAATAACATCAGTTTTAAATTCGATCTTCGCTACCTTTTCTTGTGCGAAAGATCCAAAACTAATTAAACCTACAAATAAAATTGCTATTAAATTTTTCATCATTTTAAATTTAAATTGATTAATCAAAACTACTTACTTTTTCAGTGTGAACAAAATTAATTAGCCATAATGCGTCCTAATTTAACAGAATTTAGGCTTTGAGCTTTATAATAGTGAGCTAATAATTTTTCAAAAAAAGAAATATAAGTACTTTTGCCTATTACATAGCAAAAACAATACCAAAACATGGAAATCCCATTAAAATATAATGCATTGTCGGTAGAGCAAAAGTGGTATAAATACTGGATGGAGCATAATTATTTTCATTCTACGCCAGATGACAGAGAGCCTTACACCATTGTCATTCCACCACCTAATGTAACAGGGGTTTTACACATGGGCCATATGCTCAATAATACCATTCAAGATGTATTGATTCGTCGCGCGCGCTTACAAGGTAAAAATGCCTGCTGGGTGCCTGGTACAGATCACGCTTCTATTGCAACAGAGGCCAAAGTGGTGGCTAAACTTAAAGCTCAAGGCATCGATAAAAATAGTTTGTCTCGCGAAGAATTTTTAAAACACGCCTGGGAATGGACCGAAGAATACGGTGGCGTCATTTTAGAGCAGCTCAAAAAATTAGGCTGCTCCTGCGATTGGGACCGTACGAAGTTTACCATGGATGCCGACATGAGTGAATCCGTAATTAAAGTGTTTGTAGATTTATACAACAAAGGTTTAATATACCGAGGCTTTAGAATGGTCAACTGGGATCCGGAAGCAAAAACAACCCTTTCTGATGAAGAAGTAATCCATGTTGAAAAACAAGGTTTACTCTATTATTTAGACTATAAAATCGATGATAGTGATGAGACCTTAACCATCGCTACCACACGTCCTGAAACTATTTTTGGTGACACCGCCATTTGTATA
>Ga0100391_1005361_pt1 | contig 11981 bp, 7 predicted proteins | sample CryGeymeta201515_FD_81541 | JGI IMG/M metagenome (GOLD analysis project Ga0100391, IMG submission 81541) | Groundwater microbial communities from Crystal Geyser aquifers in Utah, USA - Crystal Geyser metaG 2015-15 | ecosystem: Environmental > Aquatic > Deep subsurface > Groundwater | place: USA...
AACTAGACTAGTGTGTGGATACAGAGCAAGCATAGGCACACGACCTAATAGAGAGAGACCTAACTCCTGAGTCCTATCATAGGAGACAAGGTAAACTGCCGTAGTCCACCTGGGCTTAATTTGCTTCTCGAGCAAGATCCCGCAGAAAGATTCTTTCTGTTGATGTCTACTCATAAAAAGCGACGAAATACATCGAGTACCATAATCAAATCCAATAAGAGTTAATACGATCATGCTCTCGTTTCGACTCGTCTGCTTGATCGCCTCCATCAAGCTAGGATCAGCTTTTCTGTCTCTATCGAAACCAGCCGCACCATCTTATCATCATCGAGCTACTTCCAATAGCGATGCGGTTCTTCCACCTTCGACACAGTTTCCATTAGAATATTTCAAAACCCCTGGAAGCAGCGACACACCTCACAATTTTGGACGAGGTAAGCCCTTAACGTTCATGGTTTATGATAGTGTCTTATTCTTCAGCTCTGAATTCGTATGCCAAATGATAATCTTGATCTAATTTTTATGAGAATTCTGCCAACGAAACTTGTGTCCCACCGATCACATATCACATCAAAAGCGAGTCCACTTGATTCGGTTATGCACACGGCAGAACGTCCAGGAAATCCGCCAGAAAAAGATGGAATCGTAGATCCAAAAGAAGTGCAAACCTGGATCGACTATGTCAAGGGGCAAGGAGTCACAAACGTCATTGCCTTGTTGGAAGACGACGAATTGAAAATCTACTCAGATCCTGGACTACAAAAGATGATGGAAGATAATGGAATGAAATGGCATCGCATCGGAATGGACGACGCAGGTGCACCCCAGAAAATTTTGGGGTTGATCGAGGATGCTGCAGAACGTGGCGAAAAGATTGTTACCCATTGTACAGGTGGAATTGGACGTTGTGGGCGAGTGTGCGCTGCCTGGCTGGTTCATAAATATGAGCTATCTCCAGAGGTACGCAACGAAGATGACCGTTGATGTCACTCTCATCCTTAAATATCTCTTTCCAATTGTCATGTCGAACCTCCAAACCTCACCCTTCTTGTCTTCCACACGAAATCATTACAAAAAAGGTCGCCACCCTGATTGTTTTGGACCAAGCTCACAAAAGTGGAGTGGAACGCCTAGGCCATACTGAAAAATTACGCGATTGGCTGGCGGCTGCGCCCTAGAACTGTTCTTCCCTAATTTCTGTGGCAAATGGTACATGTATCTTTGGGAAGTCTTCTTTACGGACTAGGTAGTTTAGATGGGATATCTACAGTAAAGTCATAAAGAATGGCCGAGTTTGGACAGTCAAGAGATAACTGACATTGGACAGTCTGCGCAATCGTATCTACGGATACAGCGACGCATAATTGCAATTAATTAAGGAAGATTGAATCCAAGAAAACCTTTTTCCTTGCATTCTCGTAGCAGTGCATTGTGCGTTGGACAAGCCTCATCACCTAAATCGTAGAAATATTGATTTCGCCATTCGAATTCCTTGACAGCACAGGGAAAGTCAGCTACAACATCCGTGTACGCTGCGAGTCTAGCCATGGGTCCGGGTTCAAAGGAAATTCCTTCCTTGGCCGTCACAGCCGCCAACAATTCATTGACCACCTTTTCCACAAGTTCCGCGTGTTCCGTTCCAGCTTGTCCCACTGATTTGCACTCTTTAGCAGTTCCAACTAGCATGTACGTGGAAATCCAGCTGTAATATTTGTTTTTCGTTTTGTTAATTTCAGATTGCAATATAGTGGTGAGTATAGTTCAGTCTGTATCGCCAAAGCCCAAAAAGTCCGTCAAGACAAACCACAAAGCCAAGTAAGACGTAGCTACTACGACAAGGCATCGGTTCACAAATATTAATACACTCACATTAATTTTTCAAACATGGCGGGTCGATATTGCTCGGGTGCGACAACCTTGCATTTGAGGTTGAGCGATGCCAAACGATCCGCAAAGGCTTGCGCATGAATTCCCGTGGCTGCTGTCAGTCCCTCAGGATTCACACTCGTTACACCATCCGTGGGCTCTGCCCCCAAACTGGGCACAGATAAATACAATAAGACCTGAGTATTGTCTAAAAGTCCTTTGGATTTGAGGAAGTTGTCGAGGTATCCATTTTGCATAAAGACCAAATCTTTGCGTCGACTTTCGGGGCAATTTTCAACAATTCCGTCCAAGGCATCGTTACGAGTCGCCAAAAGAATGGGACCACTGGCGTCGGGATTAATTTTATCATTTCGTCCAATAAATGTCACGTCGTCAGCTTCAAACAAAGACCCAATCCGTCCCTTTCCAACCACTTCCACAGCTCCGAGTTCTGTCGATGAAGCTGTTACAGAAGCTCTTTGTTCCGACTGCATGAGGGAGGTAGCTTTGCAGGAACGTGAATTAGCACTATTGACAGAAATCCAAGCATCAGATGTAGCGGCACCAAATGCGGCGAAGACAAGGGCGATCTTCATCGTTGCGTTCAGTTTCGTTGCAGTACCTTATGCTGCCGATGTGTTTTGCATCACTCCAACATCAGCAGCCACCTCGTAGAAGCTTCTTACAAAAATTCGTTTCCAAAGCTACTACAATATCAAGATTGAGATGACGTGTTTGACCTTAAAATAAGGTTTTCATTTTTCGTCTGTTCTCGACAGGTCGAACTTTACCGCTTTTCTCTAAACTATTTTTCATGAAAACTCACTTGAAGAGGAACAACAACTAAATTAACCACAGCAACAGCTTGCCTTGTATCTGTCAATCTATCGAAGGTATGTTGAATGGAACCGAATTTTGTAGTAAAGATGCCGGAGACCATGCGGGTGTCATAGGAGAGACAAGAATATGCTTGCCAGAGTGAAGGATGCTGTTAGATCTGGCCGAGGAAACCGCATCGATTGGTTTTGGATTTTGGATGGGGTCTACCGGTCCACCAAAAAACCAAAACCACAGTTCTTTGCCGAAGTCCAAACATTTTTGGATCAGCTTATGCGTGACCTACAGCATTCCATGGTCTCAAGCATTGGTCGTTCTGTTGTCTCCACCTACTAAACTGTTCATTTCTGATCGAACTCACCCTTATCCTCTCGTCCTAATCAAAATATGTCCAGATTCCATAGTATATCCACTATCCACACTCCTTATCAATATGCCAAAGCAAATTACAGACATCCGTGACTTTCTGCAAAAGGCACGTCGATCAGATGCCAAGCTTGTGAAGATCCGCAAGCGTGATACTCAAACCAAGTTCAAGATTCGGTGCTCCCGATACCTGTACACTTTGGTGGTAACAGATGCAGAAAAGGCCGACAAGTTGACCCAATCTCTTCCACCAGGCTTGGAACGAAAGACTATCTAAGTTCAAGCATAATCTTTTCTAAAATTGTCTAGGGACTTATCATTCCACTGCAAAGGGACGTATCGATATTTTTATAATTGTAATTCGTGGATTTTTAGCGGAAAGAGTGTTCAATTTGACATAGGGTTGTGTAGACGCTGCTACGTGCGAGGCGAACCGATATAGCGCAAACCAAAACGATCAGAATATAAGCAGTGCAGCTGACAATGTCAGTTCTTTCTCTTCGTGCTACCATAAACACCAAAGGAGTTTGGCTCGTGGACAACAACATCAAGAGTGAGCTTGGCGCTAACTCAATTCCTTATGCCGATAGATGTACTGAATTTCTTCGGGGACGAAACTACTTTTCACGAAAAAGTCAAGGTCGCGAATGGACGCCGTCGGTTCTCCAATGCTCTTATCACCTCCGAACGTACCCAGCTGCCGAGAAACAAAATTCTTCATGCTTCCTAGTAACGGCGGGCTCAAACACAGTGCTGATTCAACCGCAGCGCAGGCAGCAGAAATTGGGCGAATCGAATAGGATTTGGCAAAATGCTAGAATAGAGCATACTTCTATTCTCCGCTAGTATTCTGAAAGTACCTTCTAGGAGCTACTGCCGGGGCCGATAGATATATTATTAATGATCAATGACTTGTTCCTCTTCTTTACGTGAATTAGATTATAAGAAAAATAATAACCGTAACCCTATTTACGGTTTTTTAACACCTTCGCCCGCTGCTTAGCACCTGCAATGCCAAGCCTGAGTTTCCACTCTACCTCTACCCTGCCAGCGCATGGAAGCTCAAGGCTCAAGCTAACGGGAGGCCTGGGCAAAGCCAAGGGAGGAGGCGGCCACCGGAAGAGGATCAGCGGGAGGAGCGTTTGATGGCGGGCAAGGGACGCCACTACGAAGTCTCAAGGATTGAACACACGTGCATAATCTACGAGATTAAAAAATACTTTATGATGAATTCGCCATCAGCTCTTCTTGCATCATGTGGACGACAGAGCCAAGATGCGAAACGTCCTCAATTTCAAAGAGCTTGTCCGCTGGTATATCATCATCTACCTTTCGCTCGGTAGGGTGGCTTTCGCCCATAACCAGCTGCAACTTGTTGGGCCGAGCCGCAAACTGGTCCATGGTTCGCTTCAATTCGTGACAATTGGCATAGAGGCCTTGGCGACAAAAGACGTACAGTCCCAAACGCGAGCGAGACACTGCCACCACCAAACGGCGGATATCACGAATATGACCAATACCCTCGGTTCGTACCAAGGATAGCAAAATAAAATCATTTTGTTGGCCCTGGTACTTGTCAACTGTTGAGACAGCTCCAGGTCGAACGCCTGCCAGAGGAGTGCCTTGTCCGCACCGAGTAGACAGAATGTCCATGATTAGTGCCCTCTGTCCATTGTATGTTGTCAAAATGGTAATCTTATCAGGACTGTGACCAATCAATACCATATATTGAAACAGAGCCACAGCATATTCAGCCTCGCCCACATTCTGATAAAAATAAGCTGTAGGGGTGGACTCGCCTCTACCTTCAAACTCGTCGACATCGATAATCTGAAAGCTATGCACGAACCCAGCATTCGCGAGCTGGAACTCTGGAGACTTTTGTACACGATCCAAATTTCCAAGGCCCTTGTAGCGCCAACTGTAAAGGCTGGCAATCTCGGCTCTCGCACGACCTTGTCTATCCAGTTGCACATAGGGAACTCCTAACCGAATCAGCCGCGAAAATAAACTTTGATCCAAATTGCTAAACTTGGAAAAGGACATATTCTTCACGACTGGCGGCAGCTGATTATGGTCTCCCATGAGGCAGACTCGCTTGAGACGTGAGACACCGGCAGAGCTTCTCGAAGATTCATCAGATTCCCCGCGCTGGAGTAACAAAGGAATGAATGTTTCAATATCCAGCATTTGTCCAGCCTCTTCCATTACCACATTGTCGTATTCAAAGCCAATATCAATGAGTTGTTGACGAGCAATAGCAGCATGTGTGCAGGTCATAGCGACGATGCGTGCCTGTTTCATGATCAAGTAATCGGCCCGTTGTCTTGCACCCTGCAGCAACTCCAAAGGACGATATTCTTCAAGCACCGAAAAAAGCTTCGACAATTCTCTGAAGTGCCTTTTGGCTTCAGCAAGTGTGATCTGATCGCCCTCTTGCAGCTTGAAAAACGTTTTGAAGGGGAAAAAATCGGTTACATTCGTCTCAAGGTCTTCCTCGTCCCCAAGCTTCTTGTGGAACAAGCGAATACGTTTTTGAATATGATCTAGGTTGAAGTAGTCCGCTGTTTCGCACGTATACGAAGAAGCCCCGCCTTTGCCTCTTTGAGCTTCGCTACTGATACCCAAGGACTCAGCAAGAAGCTGCACTTTTTCTAAAAGCTTGGAACGCTGATCGAGAGAGTAGGCAACGCGACCAGGTTTGGTAAAATCATGCGTAGAGTTTGTCTGCAAATCTCTTTCGCCAGAACCAAGCCGAACCATGTAACGTTCATCAACGTCGCCTCTTGACATAACCTTTTCAAATACATCATTCAGCGCAGCATTCGAATGGGTAATAATAACGGTCCGCTGTGTCGGGAAAGAGTGGTATAGACTCGCAATGATCTGAACAGCCACATCCGTTTTACTGCACAGCAATAGCAATATTGGAAAGAACTGGTGAGATGCACTGCAAAACAGGGCACGCAAGAGCAGATTTGGGGAGAGCAGAATTGAGGACGCCGATGCAAATGCTTACCCCGTACCAGGTGGACCAACCACCAAAGTAAGACCAGAGGAAAGACCCGAGCGAATGGCTTCGACTTGTGGCGGCGTAAATCGCACAGGATTTCCCTTGACTTCTGGCGGAAACTCATACGAAGTAGCCTCAACGAGCGTAGTGCCGCTGTCATCACTTTCTTCGGAAAACTTGATTTTGAAGTTCCGTCGAAATTTAGCCCCACTCTTGGGTTTTCTTTGCCCATCGACGGTTACTTTTGTTATACCAGAGTCAGAACTAGGAAATGATTCAAGCAGATGTTGCTCGTCCAGAAAGGTATCGCCAAAATCAAGCGGGGCATCTGGGTTCGCTACCCCGACGGTTTTCCGAGCATAGGATCGAACGTTGGAGGATTTGTAAGAAGCGCTAGTTGGATCTCCCAATCCCAAAAGAATGAGCTGGAGCCAAGAAGGCATGACGCGACTGATGGACGCTACGCCGTCCATCAGACCACGGATAGTTTCCAAAACAGACTTGAAATTATTTTCACTGCCCTTGCGTCTCACTACCAGGTTCATCATTTGGTAAATATCAGTGCCCATGCGTGAGTTTTTGTCCGCCACGTACTGGGCAGGGTCCAAAGCAACACGAAAGATACGTCTGGAACCACATGGCTTTTCAGCGGACGCCCTGTAGGCAGGATCGCTCAACACCAAACCTTTTTCGTCGCGCACTTGGAGTACCATACACCCACGTACAGCAGTGACTCCGAATCGCTGGGGAAAGGTACTGTCCTCCTCGTCTGGGATAGGACGGTCCTGATCTCTATCGGAGAAGGGTTTTTGATGTTGTTCAAGATAATAGTCCCGCAAAGTAGGTGCTTGATCGCCTGTCATTTGATTGGCGTCCACTGTTACAAGAAACAAGTTGTCGAATTCACCCAGATCGTCCCATTCACGACGGATGGATGCACCGCAAGGCTGAAGATCAATTGCGAACTCAGCAATCACTCGTGCCGGCAATGTATCTCCCAATAATGGAGCTTCGACTGCTTTGATTTTCACGACATCGTCCAATTCCAATGCCATGCGCGCCCATCCTCGGAATTCTGTTTTCAACTCAATATCTTCCGAACCGTCGACATCCATGGATTGTCGAATAATCGGCCGTAGTCGTTTGATGACATCCACCAAGTCGGAACGGATTTCGTATGCACTTTCAAGCCGCACCAATTCAAAGTTACGTAGCAAGTAATCTTGGTAGGACAAGAAACGTGTGTTGAGCTTGGGCAAGGACAGCACAGGGCTGCTGCGACGGAGTGCAAAATGGGTTGGAGGAATCAGGTTGTGATCCCACAAGACCGATTCTGTTGGATACAAGGCAAAGTTTTTGAGTTGCTCCAAAGGGTGTGGTGGAATGGTCAAATAATCAAGCAAGACACTCCACAAGAAGTCATCATTTCGCTCTTCCAATACTTCGGCAGATATGGAAGATGGGTCAACTAGACGCAGTTTGTAAAGAAGTTCTGCTAGTTGTCCCTCCTTGAGGCCTCCCAAAACACGTCGAACGTACTTGGCGTTCCCTTCGTGTTGAACAGCATGGTTGCCGTGCTGGTCATTGCACAATAGACCAACGCCTGCATAAATAACGTCCTTCAAATGACTATAATGTCGATAGCACATTTTTTGTAAAGTAACTGCTCTGCGATGGTGAAGTGACACAATATCGACAGGCGATGGTGACAAACTCTTGAGATTTGACACAGTCGTGCTGTGTCTTCCGTTAATCATAGCACTGGTTTCGAGCGGCAGCAGTGTTATCAAGCGATTGATACGCTGAAGAAGCTGTTGGACCAGGCGGAGGGGTTCGTACGTGGCAAACCGATTCCCAACGGCCAATCGACATCGAACTGCAAAATGTATGGCATCCATGTACACCACGAGAAATTGTCGTGTTTCGTGATTGGACAACAAATCAATCAGCAATTCTAGACTGCGATGCAAAAATTGCCAAATCGCTAACGAAGAAGTCTTTTCGAGTGCTGGCGGAGCTGCTGCACCATCGCGATCATTGTTGTTCACATCAAGTAGTTCAACCTCCATTTCATTGTCCTCGCCGTTCTCCATTTCACGGTTACCAGAGTTCTCCGATTCTTGTGGATCGTACAAGTGCAACATTCGTCTGCCACGACCATCCGTTTCTCCTTCCAAAAGATGAACAATTTTGGAGAGAAGAGATACCAAAAAGGGTCTGTCATCCGCAGAGTTGTTTTTGTTGCTGATGATGGTGTCATCTGCAGTGTCACTCTTTGTTCGATGATTGAGGGCAGCATATTTTTTGGCCAAAATAGGATGTCGCTTAAATTCCAATGCTCGTCGACGTTCGGGCATATACTTCCACAGAGTCAAACCAGGATTGCAAATAATGCTTACAGGTTCATCTACTGCTACTACTAGACACGTATTGACGATCAATAAAAAGTGAACGACCGTGGTCTGATACCGAAATCCCTTTTGATCGTGTTGAACAAGTGTGTTGAGAACATGTTCCAAGACTTTTGTTGTTGATACGGATGTTTTATCATTTTCTTCTTGGAAAAAGTTGAGTGGTTCCGAGGCAGGAAAGGTTCCTTCTCGACAATGCCATTCTACCATAAGTGCTAGCAAATGTGATGCGTAAAACCAATTCTTATTCGCAGCAGCAGTGTTTGTTGTTTCATGACTAGTACTACTAGTACTCTTCGCTTCTACCAGAAAAGGCCAAATGATTTGCGAAACAGCTCCTCGTTCTTCCCATTTCATTAACTGATCTTCTCGTATTGTTACATCACCATCGGAAAGAACGCAGAGGTTGTAAAGATCCGGAATGGAAATGATGTTATTATCATTGGTATCAGCAGTAGTTTTTGTTCTCTTGGATAAAGAGTCGTTTATCTCGGTAGTAGTAGTATCAGTAGAAGTCGTATGCGGTGTTGCCTCTTTCGCTATCTTTTCTTCTTCCTTCTTTTGAACTCTTTTAGATTTTGCTACCGGAACGATCACTGGATTATCCAGCTTGGCTTCCTCTTTTTGAACCTTCGTCTTTTTGGTCGAGGCAACCGTTCCTTGTTTCTTGGTGGTTCGACTTCGTTTGGGTGGCATTTTTTGTTCGTTTTTGAGATTTTCCTGGCAGTGGCCTGATGAAGAATCGAGATATAGCAGTTGTAGTGAAGGTCGAGACTTAACTAAAGTTCTTGGTACCCTCTCTAGCTAGTAGTAGTAGGTCTAGTGATCCTCTGGTAGACGGCTGATGATAGAGCAGGATGTATCTTTGGAGCGATTTTATGATTATTTTTTTGATTTTGCGTGGTGTTAAAAAATAAGGATGAGATCTTTACAGACAGACAGACAGACAAACAAACAGATAGTCACAATAGTTTACCCAGGCAGGCAATGAATATTCAATACAACGTGCCCGGGTAACCAAAATTTATTTCATCACCTGACTACTACTACTACTCGTAGCTACTACTACTACTAGTCTACTACTACTAGAGAGTAGCTAGACTAGCTAGCTACTCTAGAGCTAGTAGCTACTGTACTACTACTCTAGCCAGTAGAGTAGTAGCTACTGGTAGTACTAGTAGACTAGTAGTACTACATAGGCAGTAGAGCTACTAGACTACTACTACTACTAGCTAGACCTATCGTCCTTGCACGCACATCGTATCGACCAAAAATCGGATTCTATCGAACCATGACAACAATCCTTTTCCTTTTCCACCTCGCTCCTCTCATCACATCATTCACCTCCCGAGTACGCAGCGTAGCAGCGTGAACTAACGAATAATAAAAATAAAAAGCATTCTTACAATGGAAGATGACGACAGTGGAGGCCCATCCATTGAGCTGGTCCTATCTCGGTCTTCTTACCGTGTCGGTCAACCAGTAGTAGGAACAGTTCGACTATTGGTAGCACCAGCTGCAGCAGGACCACCGAATAGAACGCCACGAGATGTATTCTCAGATGCTTACATGTTTGTAGCTGGATGGTGCCGATTGGATCCGCGATGGCACAATCAACTTCAAGTAGCAGAATATTCCAAGCGGAACGAGTCTTCAGCAGTGCACTTTAATCTACAAAATAGACGGGGAATTACTGGAAATGTAGAAATAGACGACCATTGTGTTTGTTTCTGGACGACAAATGTAGTGCCATTAATGGATTTGCAAGAACGAACAATAGGTAAATGGGAGGATGTTAAGCCCAAACCTATTGGAGGCAGATCAGAAACTAGCGACAGCAGCAGCAGCAACAATAACAGCTGCACAAACACAGCAACTGCAACAGCAGAAACCCCCTTGGATGAAAACCAACTTGCCTTTACCTTTCGAGCTGATTTGCCAATAGACATTCCGCACTCATTTCAAGCAGTATCATGTCGATACTTTTATGCTGTCATGGTCGAAACACGCGTTCGTCTTTCATCATCATCGTCGACCACATCTCGTAAACAATGGCTGCGACATGGACTGCCTATTCAGGTACTATCGGTACGACCTGATCAGCCTCCACCAACAACGTCCATTCCTACAAATAACACATTTCCACTCGGATCGTGCATGGCCATGGCTCACTCCAAAGGATTGCCTTTTCATGTCACAGCTACAGACTTACATTCACCAACGGGACAACTCTTGGTGAATCGACGTGGAGCAGCTAGTCTGGGGTCATTGGTAACATCGCAGCAGCAGTCTCATCATGTACAAGGAAATCATTCTCCAGCAGCAGCTACTACTGCTGCTACTGCTACTGCTCAAATGATGGCCAACAATTTGCAAACCATGCGCATTACAGATCTCAATGGAACACCATGTTGTGTCTTGACGGTCATGGGTGTATCGCTGGCTACACCGGGCAGTCGCATGGTGCTGAAATTTGATTTTCCGACGCCACGATCACGGGACGATGAGACGCTGTTGTCGCAGTGGGCTCCTTGTTATCACGTTAGTGCATCCTTGGAAGGACAAGAAGTAGCGCACTTTGTCGACGGGAGTAAAAAGCGAGCCCAAGCCTACCAATGGGATACAGCGCATGCAGCCGTGGATCCCGAATGCACGGAGCGTGTTTGTTTGTCGCTTTTAGTGCCCCTCAATGCTCCTACAACCTTGAAAACGAATGCAGTGGAAGTGAGCTCTACGTGTTCCATCGATGTTACTATCGGCGGCGGCAGCAGCGATCCTGGGAAGTTTCACAATCTGCGACTTCAGCTTCCCTGTCGAATTGTCAATGGCCTTTCTGAATATGAAATGTTACTTTCGGGAGAGGATGTGGAACAAGACGAAGATGACCTGCAATTGAAATTACCTTTGGACGAGTTGATCCTTGGATGTCATCGTTCATCGAGTATCAGACGCAGTGATTATCTTATCGATAGCGAGAACAATACCAGCAACGATGGACCACCTTTGGTAGAAACGAAAGCTCTTCAAAACACAAATGATTTCACACATCCAAGCAGTTTCGTGACGAAAGACATACGGCAAGATTTAAAAATCCTGTCGTTGCGAATGGCCAAAGAATGCAACCTAATTGAGCCATCGCCACCTTACTGAAAACTACTGATCTGAGAACAAAAGCTAATAATAATAATTATAATCGCCCAAACAATAGGGGAACAATAAGAGAAGATGGTAGACTAGACTAGTCTCACGAGCTTTTCAACACTCAAGTTGCGAGCTGCATTAAAGCTTAATAGCAGTAGGGTTTAACCCTAGCCTTATTCTGTTATCTGGATGCCGCTCATTTTTTATCTTTGATGTGCACCTCTGGGACCTCCAGGAAACAGTGTATTTACACTGTTATATGATGTGTGTGCATGTCCCCATTTCCTTGTCAGCTATAGAAAGCTATACGAATAGTGAGTTTAGAAGCAACAAATAGTACTATTTTG
>Ga0100391_1005366_pt1 | contig 11973 bp, 12 predicted proteins | sample CryGeymeta201515_FD_81541 | JGI IMG/M metagenome (GOLD analysis project Ga0100391, IMG submission 81541) | Groundwater microbial communities from Crystal Geyser aquifers in Utah, USA - Crystal Geyser metaG 2015-15 | ecosystem: Environmental > Aquatic > Deep subsurface > Groundwater | place: USA...
ACCCCGATCCGCCGCAGGCCCACCTGCGCCTTCTCGGCATCGCGCGCGCCCTTGGCCATTTGTGCGCTCAATGCTGCGGTGTCGGGCACGCTGATGACATAGCGCCCCTGATCCTCGCCAAACCACCATTGCGCAGCGGTATAATCGGCATTGGCTTCCACCCTGGCACCGATGCCGCCCGCCATGGCCATTTCAGCCAAAGCGACCGCCAGCCCGCCATCGGACAGATCATGGACCGCATTGACCAGTCCTGCCGCGATCAGTTCGCGCACCATTTCGCCGGCATTGCGCTCAAGCATCACATCGACCGGCGGCGCACGGCCATCATCGATATCGTGAATTTCCTTGAGCCATAGCGACTTGCCCAGATGCGAGCGGGTCGGGTCCGGCTTGGCCCAGCTTTCCGGGCCGACGAGATAAAGCACATCGCCCTCGTTCTTCAGGCCCATGGTCATCATCATCGCATAATCCTCGATGATCCCGACCCCGCCAATCGCCGGTGTGGGCAGAATGGCCGAACCGCCACCGGTCGCCTTGCTCTCATTGTATAGCGAGACATTGCCGCTCACGATCGGGAAATCGAGCGCGATGCAGGCTTTGCTCATGCCTTCCAAGGCATGGACAAACTGGCTCATGATCTCGGGCCGTTGCGGATTGCCAAAATTGAGGCAATTGGTGACCGCAAGCGGCCGGGCGCCGACCGCGCACAAATTGCGATAGGCTTCGCAAATGGCCTGCTTGCCACCTTCATAGGGATCGGCAAAGACATAGCGCGGGGTGCAATCGGTGGTGATCGCCAGCGCCTTTTTTGTGCCATGCACGCGCACCACGCCCGCATCGCCGCCTGTTTGCAAAGTGTCCGCGCCCACCTGGCTATCATATTGCTCGGCAATCCAGCGGCGCGAGGCGAGATTGGGGCTGGCCATCAGCCGGAGCAGGTCTGCGCCCACATCGGCGCATTCGGGCACGCTGGTGAGCGGTTTGACCCCGGCCCACGCCTTGTATTGCTGTTTCGAGAGATAGGGCCGGTCATATTCCGGCGCATCGGCAGCAAGGGGCCCAAGCGGAATATCGCACACCACCTCGCCATTGAATTCCAGCACCATATGGCGGGTGTCGGTCACTTCGCCGATGACTGCGAAATCCAGCTCCCACTTTTCAAAGATGGCCTGCGCCATGGCCTCCTTGCCGGGCTTGAGCACCATGAGCATGCGCTCCTGGCTCTCGCTCAGCATCATTTCATAAGGTGTCATGCCCTCTTCGCGGCAGGGCACCATGTTCATATCGAGCCGGATGCCCGCCTTGCCATTGGTGGCCATTTCCACAGATGACGAGGTAAGGCCCGCTGCGCCCATATCCTGAATGGCGACGATCGCGTCGGTCGCCATCAGTTCGAGGCAGGCTTCAATCAGCAGCTTTTCGGTGAACGGATCGCCCACTTGCACCGTGGGGCGCTTGGCCTCGGCATCCTCGGCAAAGTCTGCGCTCGCCATGGTCGCGCCGTGGATCCCGTCGCGCCCGGTCTTGGAGCCGACATAGACGATCGGATTGCCGATGCCTGTTGCGGCGCTGTAGAAAATCTTGTCGGCATCGGCCACGCCCACAGTCATGGCATTGACGAGAATATTGCCATCATACGCCGGGTGGAAATTGGTCTCCCCGCACACCGTCGGCACGCCCACGCAATTGCCATAACCGCCAATGCCTGCAACCACCCCTTGCACCAGATGCTTCATCCGGGGGTGATCGGGCCGCCCGAATCGCAGCGCATTGGCATTGGCCACCGGCCGCGCACCCATGGTGAAGACATCGCGCAGGATCCCGCCAACGCCCGTTGCCGCGCCCTGATAGGGCTCGATATAGGAGGGGTGGTTATGGCTCTCCATCTTGAAGATCGCCGCCTGGTTGTCACCGATGTCGATCACACCGGCGTTCTCGCCCGGACCGCAAATGACCCAGGGCGCCTGTGTCGGCAGTTTCTTCAGATGCAGACGCGAGGATTTGTAGGAACAATGCTCGGACCACATGACCGAGAAAATGCCCAGTTCCACCAGATTCGGCTCTCGGCCAAGGGCGGCAAGCACGCGCCCATATTCTTCGGGTGACAGACCATGCTGCTCGACAATGTCGGGGGTAATTTCGCTCATAAAAATCGCCTCTAACGCTGCTCGCTGGGGAGCGCCAGCCCCGCTGCGCTTGACCCCACAAGCAATAGTGCGCCAAACGTCTTGCATGAGTGATCTTGATACCAAAATCGGCGAGCTGAGCTTCGAGGATGCGCTGGGCGCATTGGAAGACGTTGTCAGGCGGCTTGAAAGCGGCGATGTGCCGCTTGACGATTCGATCCGGCTTTATGAGCGCGGGGAGGCTTTGCGCAAACATTGTCAGGCGCGGCTCGATGCAGCGCAGGAGCGAATCGAGAAAATCGTCAAGGACGAGGGCGGGGCGGTCAAATCCGCTGTGCCCTTTGATGCAGGCTGAGCGCGGCAATGGGACTGGTCCTTGCCGATGATGTCCTTGGGCGCGGCATTCAGATCGTGCAGCGAGAAATTGACGACGCGTTCGATGCGCTCTTGCCGGTCCCCGAGGATAGCCGTGCGCCTCTGGTTGAAGCGATGCGCTATGCCGCGATTGGCGGCGGCAAACGGATCCGGCCGTTGCTTCTGATCACCATTGCGGAAATGTTTGGCGCCAGTCGCCATGCCGCTGTGCAAGCGGGGTGCGCTCTGGAAGCGATCCATGTCTATTCGCTGATTCATGACGATCTGCCGTGCATGGACGATGACGATCTGCGCCACGGCAAACCCACGCTGCACAAAGTCTTTGACGAGGCTACGGCAGTGCTCGCCGGGGATTGCCTGCATGCGCTGGCGTTTGAAATCCTCTCTGGCACTGAAGTGAGCGGCGATCCGTTCATCCGGGCCGAACTGGTCCATGCCCTTGCCAGCGCAAGCGGGCACAACGGCATGGCGGGCGGTCAGGTGATGGATATGGCCGCCGATGAACAGCAATTCGATCTCCATCAGGTGACCCGCCTCCAGCAATTGAAGACCGGTGCCTTGCTCTGCGCCGCTGTCGAGATGGGCGCGATCCTGGCCAAGGTTCAGGAGGAAGGGCGCGGCCATCTGCGCAATTATGCCCGCGATATCGGCCTGGCGTTCCAGATTGTCGATGATCTGCTCGATGAAGAAGGCGATGAGGAAAAGGCCGGCAAGGCGCTGCGCAAGGATGCGCGCCAAGGCAAGGCAACCTTCGTTTCGCTGATGGGTGCGGACAAGGCACGCGAACAGGCGCGGGCACTAAGTGATCAGGCAATCGGCCACTTGCAACACCATGGCAAGGAAGCCGATCTGCTACGCGCCTTGGCGCGCTTTATCGTGGAGCGCGATCGATAACGCGCCTTGTTCCGGAGGGAGAAATCTTATGAGCGAGCGCATCGGCGTTTACCCTGGCACGTTCGATCCGGTGACCCTGGGCCATGCCGATATCATGCGGCGCGGCAGCAAACTGGTCGACAGGTTGATTATCGGCGTCACCACCAATCCATCGAAGAATCCCATGTTTACCCTCGAAGAGCGGATCGAAATGGTGCTGGGCGAGGTTGACCGGCTTGGCCTGACCAACATCGAGGTGAAGTACTTTGATGCGCTGCTCATGCGCTTTGCCGAAAGGGAAGGGGCAAGTATCATCATCCGGGGCTTGCGCGCGGTATCGGATTTTGAATACGAGTTTCAGATGGCAGGCATGAACCAGCAATTGAATGCCGATATCGACCTTGCCTTTCTCATGGCCGATGTCTCGTTGACGCCGATTGCCTCCAAGCTGGTCAAGGAAATCGCCATGTATGGCGGCAATATCGCAAGGTTTGTCAGTCCGGACGTGAAATCGCGCGTCGATCGGCGAGTGGAAGAGCTCGGCCGCCTGGGCAGCGACTGATCCAGACCTGCGATGACATTCATTGAACTGTCATCCCGCTTTGACTAGAGCAGCCATCATCAAACAATTGCAACAGACAGGTCCATGATCCGCCATTTCACTTTTCTGGCGCTTGCCGCCTCATTCGGTTTTTCTGCTCTTCCCGCCGCTGCGCAGGATACCTCGCTCTCGCCGGCGCTGGAAAACACCGCTGCCCGCAATGAGCAAGTGCGCCAATTGCCCATTCGCGTGAACATGAACATGCAAGAGGACAAGGAGAACATCCTGCTGCTCGATCTTTCGACAGGCGAGCGGGTGGCGATCCGGCTGGTGCCGGAATGGGCCCCAAACCATGTCGAACGGATCAAGACGCTCACGCGCGAAGGTTTCTATGACGGGGTGATCTTTCACCGGGTGATCGAAGAATTCATGGCGCAAACCGGCGATCCCACCGGCACCGGCCTTGGCGGCTCACAGCTTCCTGATCTCAAGGAAGAATTCAATATGCTGCCCCATGTTCGCGGCACTGTTGCGATGGCGCGTCAGGCCGACAATACCGATACCGCCAACAGCCAGTTTTTCATTGTCTTTTATCCGCGGTTTTCGCTTGATCGCAATTACACGAATTTCGGCCGGGTGATCTCGAACATGTCCGCTGTCGATGCGATCGAGCGGGGGCAGCCGCCGCGCAATCCCACCACCATCCTGCAAGCCTCGCTCGCATCAGACAACAAGCCGCAAAAGATGCCCGAAGTCGCAACTCCTCAACCAGCTGAGCGGGTTACGCTGGATATGCTGAACGCGCCAACGGAGCGATAGCGCGGCAAGGGCGGCCGAAAGCACGCCATGAAAGTCGATCTGTTCGATTTCGATCTGCCGCCCGAGCTGATCGCGCTGCGCCCGGTGCGCCCGCGCGATGCCGCGCGCATGCTGTTGGTGCCCGGCAAAGGCGGTTTCGAGGATCGCGGTGTGCTTGATCTGCCGGGCATCCTGACGCCGGGCGATGTGCTGGTGTTCAATGACACCCGCGTCATTCCCGCCCAGCTCGAAGGGCATCGCGGCGATGCGCGCATCGGCGCAACCTTGCACAAGCGGCTCGATCTGCGCCGGTGGCAGGCCTTTATCCGCAATGCCAAGAGACTGCGCGAGGGCGACACCATCGTGTTTGCTGCTGATGTATCGGCGGTGGCGCAACAGCGGCACAAGGACGGCAGCTTCACGCTCGCCTTTGCCGGGGATGAACCGGTTGAGGCCTTGCTGGAGCGGGCCGGGCGGATGCCATTGCCCCCTTATATTGCCGGCAAGCGCGCTGTCGATGCCGCTGACTTGCGCGATTATCAGACCATGTTTGCAAGCCGGGACGGAGCTGTTGCCGCACCCACGGCCGCGCTGCACTTCACCGATCGACTGATCGCAGCGCTGGACGATGCGGAAATTCTTCGCGAAACGCTGACCTTGCATGTGGGTGCGGGCACATTCCTTCCGGTCAAGGCTGAGGATACCGCGGATCATCAGATGCATTGCGAATGGGGCGCGATCGATGAGCACACAGCTGCGCGCCTCAATGCGGCAAGGGACAAAGGGGCGCGGATCATCGCGGTGGGGACGACAAGCCTGCGTCTGCTCGAAAGCGCCGTCAACACAGAAGGCCGGATTGCGCCATTTGCCGGCGATACCGACATCTTCATCACGCCCGGCTATCGCTTCAAGGCGGTGGATGGATTGATGACCAACTTCCACCTGCCCCGATCAACCCTGATGATGCTGGTCAGCGCGTTGATCGGGCGTGAGCGGATGATGGCGGCCTATGCCCATGCCATCGCCAATGGGTATCGCTTCTATTCCTATGGTGACAGTTCACTGCTCTTGCCTGCTAGCCAATAGGACCTGTTGCAAAGCGGCGATAAAACCGCGATTGCTCGGAGATGAGCGATCCCATCCTCGACATTCGCGGCCTTGAAAAAACCTATCGCGGCGGCACCAAGGCGCTGGCGGGCGTGGATCTGCAAATCAGGCACGGCGAGATCTTCGCTCTGCTGGGACCAAACGGCGCGGGGAAAACCACTCTGATCGGGGCGATTTGCGGCTTGGTCAGGCCAACCGCAGGGTCGGTACACGTGTTTGGCGAAGACCTGCTGCGGCATCCGAAAAGGCTGCGCCAGCGGATCGGCCTTGTTCCCCAGGAGATCAGCGTTGATCTGTTCGATACAGTCATTCGGCAGGTGCGCTATTCGCGCGGCATGTTTGGCTGCCCGCCTGATGAGGCCCGGATTGAAGAGGTGCTGCGCGCGCTCAGCTTGTGGGACAAACGTGATGCGCAGATCCGTGAATTGTCTGGCGGGATGAAACGCCGGGTGATGATCGCCAAGGCGCTTTCGCATGATCCGGACCTGTTGTTTCTCGATGAGCCCACGGCCGGTGTCGATGTCGAGTTGCGCCGCGACATGTGGAAGCAGATCGATGCTTTGCGCGAACGCGGCGTGACCATTATTCTCACCACCCATTATATCGAGGAAGCCGAGGAGATGGCTGACCGCGTAGGTGTCATCAACAAGGGGGAAATTCTCCTTGTGGACAGCAAAGCAGCAATCATGAAACAGCTTGGCAGGACCGAAGCGCACTTCACCCTGGCTGCGCCGCTCGCAACCATTCCGCCAGCGCTCGCAGCCTTCCCGGTATCGCTGGAGCGCGAGGGCACCCGGCTGGTATATCGCGGCGGCGACGGATCGGGCAAGGGCAAGCGCGAGGTGGCCGAATTGGCGCAGGCGCTGACGCATGAGGGGATTGTCCTGGCCGGGCTGGAGACACGCGAATCCTCGCTCGAAGACATATTCGTGCAACTCGTGGCCGAACGGCAGGAAGTGCCGGCATGATCGGCGGGCGTCTCAATCTGCGCGCCGCTCTGGCGATATTCAACCATGAAGTGATGCGCATGTTCAGAACTGTGGGAGCATCAGTCCTCTCGCCGGTGATTACGACAGCGCTTTATCTGGTGGTGTTCGGCGCAGCGATGTCAGAGCGGGTCGAGACTGATCTGGGCGTGCCCTACGGTGCCTTTATCGTGCCAGGACTGCTGATGCTGACGCTTTTGTCAGAAAGCACCAGCAATGCCAGTTTTGGCATTTACATGCCCAAATTCACCGGCGCCATTTACGAGCTGCTGTCCGCGCCGGTCGGCTTTGCGGAGACGCTGATCGGATTTGTTGGCGCAGCGGCAGTGAAATCGCTCATTCTGGCGGCCATCATTCTTGGGACTGCGGCGCTGATCGTGGACTATGAAATCCGTTATCCAGTGCTGGCATTTGGATACATTCTGCTGGTTGCAGCGACATTTTCGCTGCTTGGCTTCATCATTGGGCTGTGGGCCAATGGCTTTGAGAAGCTGCAAGTCATTCCGCTGCTGGTGCTCATGCCGCTCACGTTTCTTGGCGGGACGTTTTATTCAATCGATGTTCTGCCCGAGCCGTGGCGGTCGGTTTCGCTCATCAACCCGGTCGTCTATCTGGTGAATGGCTTGCGCTGGACCTTCATGGGTTCATCCGATTTCCCCATTCTGCTGTCATTCGGGATGACCGTGGGATTTTTGCTGCTGTGCACCATAATCATTGCCGTGATCTTCAAGACAGGGTGGCGATTGCGCGAATGAGACGCTAGCGAAAGCGCTATGTGCAAGTTCATCTTATCCCTTCTTGCGTCATTGGCGCTGTTGGCCGTCAATCCCGCCAGCGCACAAGTCATCGGTGCTCCGCCACCTAATGAAGGGCCGCCTCCAAAGCCGACCTTGCCAGAGCCGGTGCGCGCCATGCTCGATGCTGCCGTTGCCGCGGGCGACAGGAACAAGGTGCAAGCCATCGTGGATGTGGCCAAGGCGACAAATCCCGATTTCGAAGGGGAGATTGAAGCTGTCTGGACGGGGTTTCAGGAAGACCAGCGCCGTCTCGCCAACCGCCGGGCAAGGCGGCAGGAACAGGAAATCCGCGAGGCTGGACTGTTCGAATTGTGGAAGGGCCGGGGCCAGATCGGCGGATTCCAGTCCACCGGCAACAATGACAGTATCGGTATCACAGCCTCGCTCAATCTCGAACGCAAGGGCATCGACTGGACCCACAAACTTGATCTCATTACGGATTATCGCCGCAATAACGGCCGGACCCAGCGAGAACAGTTTCGCCTGACCTATGAACCCAATTATCAGATCGACAAGGACTTCTTCGCCTATGGCCTCGCGCAGTTCGAGCGCGACAGATTGCAAGGCTATTCGGGCCGGTATTCGCTCTCTGGCGGGATCGGATACAAGCTGGTCAACACCGATCAAATAGCACTTTCGGCCAAATTGGGCCCGGCAGTGCGCTATTCGCAATTCACCGTAAACGAAGACGAAACGCGCCTCGCCGCGCTGGTCGGGATAGATTTCGAATGGCAGCTGGCAGAAAAGCTCAAATTCACGCAAGATGCCAATGCGGTGGCGGAAACGGGCGGAGCGGCGGTCATTTTTATCGACAGCGCGAACACCAGTATCAACCTTGTCTCCGGCATCGAAGCGGGCGTAACCAACCGGTTGACGACACGACTGTCCTGGACACTTGATTATAACAGCGATCCTCCGCCGGGCGGAGTGACGACCGACACCTTGAGCCGCTTCACGCTGATCTATGGCTTTTGACAAACCACGTTTTGCGTTTGCCATCAGCGCGCGCGATGGCAAGGCGCGCACTGGCGCGATTGCGATGCGGCGCGGCACCATTCTCACGCCTGCATTCATGCCGGTGGGCACCGCCGCCACGGTCAAGGCGATGCGCCCTGAAGAGGTGCGCGCCAGTGGCGCTGATATCATCCTTGGCAATACTTATCACCTGATGCTGCGCCCTGGTGCCGAGCGCATGGCCCGGCTCGGCGGGCTGCACAAGTTCATGCGCTGGAACCGCCCGATCCTGACCGATAGTGGTGGCTATCAGGTGATGAGCTTGTCCGATCTGCGCAAGCTGACCGAGCAGGGCGTGGAATTTCGCAGCCATATTGATGGCTCGAAACATATGCTCAGCCCGGAACGCTCGATGGAAATTCAGCGCCTGCTGGGCTCGGACATCGTGATGGCGTTTGACGAATGCCCGCGTGCTGACCGGCCTTTGGCCGAGATCGCGGCAAGCATGGAGTTATCGATGCGCTGGGCCAGGCGCAGCCGCGACGCGTTTGATGCAGGCGGCGATCACGCGCAGGCATCGGCTTTGTTCGGCATACAGCAAGGAGCGCTTGATGAAGGGCTGCGCGCAAGCTCGGCGCAGGCTTTGCGCGAGATCGGCTTTGATGGCTATGCAATCGGCGGGCTGGCTGTGGGTGAAGGGCAAGAGGCGATGTTGCGCGTCCTCGATTTTGCGCCTGACCAATTGCCCCAGGATGCTCCGCGCTATCTCATGGGCGTGGGCAAGCCCGATGATCTGGTTGGCGCGGTGGAGCGCGGTGTGGACATGTTTGATTGCGTGCTGCCCACGCGTTCGGGCCGCAACGGGCAAGCGTTCACGTGGAACGGCCCGCTGAACCTGCGCAATGCCCGCTTTGCCGAGGATACCGGCCCGCTTGATCCGCGCTGCAATGGCCCTTGCTGTGCATCCTATGGCCGGGCCTATCTGCATCATTTGCACAAATCGTCGGAAATTCTGGGCGCGATGCTGGTTACACAGCACAATTTGCACTTCTACCAGCAGCTGATGTCTGCCATGCGCGAGGCCATTGCCGCAGGGGCATTTGCGGCCTTTGCGGCGGATTTCCGGCGCGATTATCTTGGAGCGAATTCGTGAATGTGAAGCGGCCCGAAGAATGCGCAACCATGGGCGATGTTCGTGCAGGGGTAGACGCGACAGACCGCGAGCTGATGGCGCTGCTCGATCGCCGGTTCGGCTACATGGGCGCCGCTGCCCGGATCAAGGAAACGCGCGGTGCCGTGCGCGATGAGGAGCGCAAGGCCTTTGTCATCGAACAGGCAGTAATCGATGCCGAGGCGCGCGGGCTTCCCGGCGATCTCGTGGCCGACATCTGGGAACTTCTGGTCGAAGGTTCGATCGCTTATGAATTCGCCGAGTGGGACCGGACCAGGGATTAGGCCTCCTTCCGATTGAGGAAAGTATCGCGACGAGGTTGTTTCTTGTCAGGTTCCGCCTGCCTGACCGTGCGGGCCAGTTTTTCGATTTTCGCGGTCCATTTTGCGGCGTGCTTTTCCGCTCCGCCAAACTTGACCTGGCCAAGCGGCAGGATGCGCACCGGCTTCATTCCGCAAAAGCCCAGAATTTGCCCTTTCCAGCGTTTGATGATGGAATTGCCATAGGCCAGCCACAGGAAGATGGGCGGAGTGTCCATCGTGATGATCACATCGGCAGAGCGACCTGCCATGTTGCGGTCCCACCAGCTGTCTTTATCGTGATAGGCGAAGGTGAAGCCGGGCAGCATCACCCGGTCGAGCAGCCCCTTGAGCATGGCCGGTTCCGCGCCCCACCACATGGGGAAGGCAAAGACAACATGGTCGCAGGCATCAAGCGCCTCGGCAAAGGCTGCAATGTCCGGCTCCCAGTCGGTGCGCTTGCGATAGCCATGGGTGAGGTTGGGCGAAAACTGCATGTCGCGCACCGCAATCCGCGTCACCGCGCTGCCCGCCGGGAGAGCAGCCTCGTAAAGATCGAGCAGGTGCGAGCAGTATCGCCCTTCGTCGGGATGTCCATCGACCAGAAGAATATTCAAGGTGCACTTGCCTCCCGCCAGAACGATGGGCTGCAACGATGACGCGCAAATGAAAAGGGCGACCCCGCAGGGCCGCCCTCTTGATTGCATATTTGCACAAAATCAGCGCGAATAGAACTCGACCACGAGATTGGGCTCCATCTGCACCGGATAGGGCACTTCATCCAGCGTCGGCACCCGGGTGAAGCTCACCTTGTCGGTGCCATCGGGAACGACATATTCTGGAATGTCCCGCTCCGGCAGGCTCTGCGCTTCGATGACCAGCGCCATTTCCTTGGCCTTGTTGCCGAGCGAAATTACATCGCCGACATCGCAGCGACGCGAGGCAATGTTGCACTTCACGCCGTTCACGAAAATATGGCCATGGCTGACGATCTGGCGTGCAGCGAAGATTGTTGGCGCGAACTTGGCGCGATAAACGATCATATCGAGACGGCGCTCAAGCAGACCAATCAGGTTCTGCCCGGTATCGCCCTTCATGCGTGCTGCCGCCTTGTAGGTAGAGCGGAACTGCTTTTCTGTCACATCGCCATAATAGCCCTTGAGCTTCTGCTTGGCACGCAGTTGCAGGCCGAAGTCAGAGATCTTGCTCTTGCGGCGCTGGCCATGCTGGCCGGGGCCATAGGCGCGCCGGTTTACCGGAGAATTCGGGCGACCGCAGATGTTTTCACCCATCCGGCGATCAAGTTTATGCTTGGCGCTGGTGCGCTTTGTCATATGACATTCCTTCAATCAGCTGTCTCTGCCCCGATGGCAGAGCTTTAACCCGGCATCGCACCATCATGGCGATTTCCATGATGCGGCCACTGCTTCACCGGGATGCAGGGCCAATTCGCGAGAGCGGGCCTTTAGCAGCGTGGTTCAGAAAATCAAGTGTCACGCCCCGTTTTGGCAAGCGTGGTGAGAACGCCGCGCATGGTGCGCACCTGCAAATGGTTCCAGCGCGGCTGGGTCAGCAATGTGCGCAAGTTTCGCCGCGTGGCAAGGGCACGGTCTGGCGGGAAGAAATACCCCTTTGGCTCCAGCATGGCTTCCATCTGCGCGATCAGGCCTTCAAGCTCTTCCTGCGGCGCAGGAGGCAGCACCTCTTCCATCGTCGGCATGGACAATTCGCGGTGCTTGGACAGCTCGTAAGCTATCAGGATCACCGCCTGGGCCAGATTGAGCGAGCCGAACTCGGCATTGATCGGGGCGGTAACGATGGTCCGGGCAAGAGCCACGTCGTCGGCATCAAGGCCAGAGCGTTCCGGCCCGAACAGGAAGGCGCTGCGCCCTGTCTCATGCGTCACATCTCGCGCCGCATCCTGAGGTGTGCGCACCGGCTTGGTC
>Ga0100391_1005400_pt1 | contig 11928 bp, 10 predicted proteins | sample CryGeymeta201515_FD_81541 | JGI IMG/M metagenome (GOLD analysis project Ga0100391, IMG submission 81541) | Groundwater microbial communities from Crystal Geyser aquifers in Utah, USA - Crystal Geyser metaG 2015-15 | ecosystem: Environmental > Aquatic > Deep subsurface > Groundwater | place: USA...
TAAAGTTAATGTTACTGCAGACCTTTCTATGGCCAAAGTGTACTTGAGTATTTTTCCTAATAAAGAAGCGAAAACTTTAATAGAAGGCATCAAATCTAATAAACCTTTGATTAGACACGAATTGGCACAACGCACACGCCACCAATTGAGACGTATGCCGCAACTTGAATTTTTTATAGATGATTCCCTTGAGTATATCGATGGTATTGAGCGTTCGCTTAAAGGTGAAGACAACCCTCTTGAAAATCCAGATTTACTAGGTAAGCGAAAAAAATCTTAAGTGAATTTCCCCCTATATATAGCAAAACGTTACCTGTTTTCTAAAAGCAGTAATAATGCTATAAATATTATGACTTTAATTGCTTCGGGCGGCGTTATTATTGCCTCCGCAGCATTATTTATTGTGCTTTCTGTTTTTGCTGGTTTAAAAGATTTTAGTCTTCAATTTTCATCTTTTGTAGATCCCGATTTAAAATTAATGCCTACCGAAGGGAAATCGTTTATGTTTTCTGAAGAAGATCTCTCTCAATTGAATGCGCTTGAAGGAATTGCTTCCTATTCAAAAATAATCGAAGAACGCATTATCATTAAATCCGAAAACAAGAATCTTCTCGCTACTTTAAAAGGCGTGGATACCAATTATCTTAAGGTAACAAATGTCGATTCTATGGTGAGCCAAGGTAATTGGATCAGTCCTGAAAGCAACGATGTGGTTTCGGGTTGGGGCATTTCTAACAACTTGTCCTTTGGAATTTTTAATTATCTAAAACCCTTATCACTTTACGTTCCAAAACCTGGAAAAGGACAAATTAGTTCCTTAAAAGGAGCTTATAATTCGGCTTATGTGACTAACGTCGGACTCTTCAACATTAATGAAGAACTAAATAACGAATACATTTTTTCAGACATTAGTCTTGCTAGATCCTTGTTGAATTACGGCGACGATCAAGTCAGTGCTTTAGAACTGAAACTTCATCCGGATGCCGATGAATCTGATTTAAGAGCTGCCATTGAAACAGTCTTCCCAAACCGTTTTCAAATTAAAAACAGAGAACAGCTCAACGATGCCCTTTTTAAGATGTTGAATACCGAAAACCTCGCCATCTACCTCATCTTTACCCTGGTTATTATCATCGCCTTATTCAATGTTATTGGCGCTATGATTATGATGATTTTAGACAAGAAAAAATCCCTTAACACCCTCTATAATCTCGGGACAGAAACCAAAGCCATAAAAGCTATTTTCTTTTTGCAAGGCAGTTTAATGACGGTTGTCAGTGGAATTATTGGAGTTAGTATTGGGCTCATTGTTGTATTTCTTCAACAAACCTTCGACCTTGTTATGTTAACACCAGAATTGCCTTATCCTTTACGATTGTACTTTGTAAATGTTCTGATTGTCTTAGCAACCATTTTCGCATTAGGAATAATTGCTTCGCGAATAGCCTCACAAAGGATTACACCAAATTTGATTAAAAACTAATTCGAGGTTTTTATCCTGAACTTTGCAACTTATAGACTTGAGAACTTTGCGTCTTGGCGACCCTGCCTGCCGACTAGTTTACTTGAAGCTATTTAGCAAATGGAATATAGGCAGGTTTGCGCCTTCACGTGCTAAACAAATGTTAATTCAAATTTTTTTCACTTAACCTTTGCGGCTCTGCGACTTTGCGATTATTTCTTCAGTTTCTTGATTTGTTTATCAAAGTCAGAAACAATTTTTTGGGTCCTATTAAAATAGTCATACTCTTTTCCTGCTTTGGAAATAGCTTGCTGATGCGACTTTGTTCTTTTTCCATCTAAAATTTTGAATTCATTAAAATTCAGAAACTTATCTACACTGTTTGCCAAACTTTCCATTGTAAAGGTATTTTCACGCTCAATCAGATTTTCGATATAATCAAAGTAGCCTGTTAATGTACGTTCCAATTGTTTTATTTCTTTTTCTTGCATTGGCACTTTTAAAAATTATTTCGGCAGCCGTTTGTCCTGAAATAGCAAAATGAAACTTGTTTTGCACCATTGCATAAAAATTCTTAGTTATATCAGCTTTTGGGTCATAATCAATACTGCATTCTGCAAAAATGTCGGTGATTTGCTGGTAAATTCTGCGTTCACTGGCTCTGATGGAACGAACACGCTCCAATAACTCTATAAAATAGTCTTTGCCAAAAGCTGTTTCTCCTTGCTTCAATCGGTTGTCATCCAACACAAAACCTTTGATTATATATTCTTTTAGGGTTTTAGTAGCCCAAATTCTAAATTGCGTGGCTTTAGATGAATTAACCCGATAACCAACCGAAATGATTATATCAAGGTTGTATATTTTCTATTTTCTAGAAACCTCTCTACCACCTTCAATTTGAACTTGTAAATATTCCTTACAAGTTGCCTCTGCGTTTAATTCCCCACTTTCAAAAATATTTTTCAGGTGAATGGTGATATTCTGTGGTGTTTTATCAAAAAGAATCCCCATTGCCTTTTGAGTTAACCAAATGGTTTCGTCTTTCAATAAAACGGTCAATTTTACGGCACCTTCTGGGGTGGTATAGAGAATAAAACTGTTTTCTTTTGGCGTTAATTCACTCATAATATTTTATCTTTTTTACCGTAGAAGCAGAAAACGGAGAGTTTCTTTGCGAACTTTTGGCTTCGCGAGCCAATTAAGAAAACTGATATTCCGGAAAAGCCTCCATTACGGCATCAAAAGCAGCAAATACATCTTTTGAATCATCGCTAGTCACCATTTTCATGCGGTATTCCTTGAAGTTCGGAATCCCTTTAAAGTAGTTGGTATAATGCCTCCGCGTTTCAAAGACACCGAGTGTTTCTCCTTTCCAATCGATAGCCATTTGCAAATGCCGTCTCGCCGCATCCACACGTTCGGCTAAAGAAATGGCTTCTAAATGTTCGCCAGTTTCAAAAAAGTGCTTCACTTGCCTAAAAAACCAAGGGTTTCCTATGGAAGCTCTTCCAATCATAGCACCATCTAAACCATAAGAATCACGCATTTCCATGGCTTTTTCCGGACTATCAACATCCCCATTCCCAAATACAGGAATATGCATTCTTGGGTTGTTTTTTACCTCAGCAATAGGTTTCCAGTCGGCATGACCTTTATACATTTGAGCTCTAGTTCTACCGTGAATAGAAATAGCTTTACAGCCTACATCTTGCAATCGCTCCGCAACCTCAACAATTTTAATGGAATCGTGATCCCAACCTAATCTGGTTTTAACGGTAACAGGTAAATTGGTACGTTTTACCATTTCAGCAGTCAGTTGCTCCATGAGGCAGATGTCTTTTAAAATGCCAGCTCCTGCTCCTTTTGAGACTACTTTTTTAACCGGACAACCAAAATTGATGTCGATTATATCAGGATTCGATTTTTCAACAATATCAATGGTTTGCAACATACTTTCCATATTAGATCCAAAAATCTGAATACCAACAGGGCGTTCCTTTTCGTAAATATCGAGTTTCATGACGCTTTTTGCAGCATTCCGAATTAAGCCTTCACTAGAGACAAATTCGGTATACACCACATCGGCTCCTTGTTCTTTGCACAAGGCTCTAAACGGTGGATCGCTTACGTCTTCCATAGGTGCTAGAAGCAATGGAAAGTCTGGTAATTCTATGTCGCCTATTTTAACCACGAATAATTTTTTGCAAAATTAGTGAATTTTAATTAACGAGATCAGCTTCTTTAAATCGGCTAAAATTAACGAGCACCCAAAGCCCATAAAACCCCAAAATTAATTCGCCAAAAGTACCTAATTGATACCCAAAACTTGGTGTGCCGTCGATGAACCAACTAAGCAATCTTCCAAAACCTAAACCTAGCATAAACATTAGGTTAGTTAGCAAAGCTGTTTTGTAATAATTACTTTTAAGAATCCCTAAAATCCAAATGAAAGAACAAGCTAAATACAAACCCATAATGGCCTTAAAAGCACTGTGTTCGTCTAGAGTGTTAAGATGAATATCAAAGATGAAACCCGGATTAAAACCATAAACAAAGGCCACTGGCACCACAATAAGCACCGAAATGATGAGGTGTATTTTGGTGATGATTTGGTTTTTTAGAGTTTTCATACAATATAAGAGTGTATAAACTTCGTTGGCGAGACCTGTCAGGTTTTAAAAACCTGACAGGTCTTAGTTATCGCGGAAGAGACCTCACAGGTTTTTGAAACCTGTGAGGTCTTAAACACCATCTATAAAAATTTCAATTAAAAACAACCATCATTAGCGTTTAAAGCACTTCGTTTTGCTACACAAGGTGCTCTTATAAAACTACAGTTTCATTTCAAGAAATGCTCAATGTAACAGTAAAAGAGCTTAGATTATAGGTTTCAAAAGTTTATATCAAAGCTGTCAGGTTTTGATCCCGAAGCTTCAAAAGTAAAACCACATAAAATTCGTTGAGCAGACCTAACAGGTTTTTAAAACCTGTTAGGTCTAAAATTCTCCAACCGAGTAAGAGCCCTTCTCTCAATGAAGGGTTGAGATGGGATTAAAACTTCACCTTTGTCTCAATATTTTCTTCACCGCGCTTCACCATAATCGCCGGCTCATCACCTTTATCAAAAACCGAAAGGGCGCGCATATAACTCATCATATCGGTAATGGTACTATCACCCAATTTCAAAACAATATCTCCTTTTTGTAAGCCTGCAGCAAAAGCCGGAGTGTCCTCGCGAGTTCCATCAATACGCATACCTTTACCATCGTATAGATAGTCGGGTACAACGCCTAAGCCAACTTTAAATCGCGGCGTTTCTTCGCTCTCATTCTTTGTTTTTCTGAAAGCTAATTCCCCATTATCATCTAAGTCTGAAATGATATTGAAAATATAATCTGAAATAAGCATCATGCCTTCATAATTCAGCTTTTCCGAATCGTCAGATGGTTTGTGGTAATCTTCATGCTGACCCGTAAAAAAATGCAACACAGGAATATCAATTAAGTAAAACGAAGTGTGATCACTTGGTCCTACTCCACTTTCGTTTTCAATCAGTTTGAATTTATCGTTATTAGCTTTTAGGGTTTGCTTAAACATCGGTGAGGTTCCGGTGCCATAAACGGCCAAAGTACTATCTGCTTTCATTCTACCAACCATGTCCATATTTATCATATAGTTGATAGATGCCGCATCAATTGTTGGATTTTTTGCAAAGTAATTAGAGCCCAACAATCCCATTTCTTCACCAGAAAATGCCATAAACAAATAGTTGTTTTGGTCTTTAATTTCGGCTTTATCGTTATTTACTTTTAATCGGCTTGCCAAATTTAAAAGCACCGCGACTCCACTGGCATTATCATCGGCGCCGTTGTGCACCGATTTCTCTTTTCCACGATATAAAGAGCCTTCTCCTCCAAATCCTAAATGATCGTAATGGGCGCCGATAACGACCGTTGTTTTGGCATTGTTATCAATAAAACCTATAATATTGTTTCCTGTAATGGTACTATCGGCATTGGTGGTGAATTCTACCTCGCTATGCGGATCCGTTTTAGACTTAAATGAAAAGGATTGTAAAAATCCATTGGTACCTTTAGGCTGAAGTCCGATGGCCTCAAAGCGTTTTATAAGATATTCTGAAGCTAAAACTTCTCCCTTGGTTCCCGTTTGTCGACCTTCTAACTTATCGTCAGCTAAAAAGGCAACATCATCTTTTATTTTATTTTCGGCAACTTTAGGCTCATTTTTACAGGATAAAAAACCCGCAAAAACTAATAACACTAGTAATTTTTTCATTTTAATAATTTTTTTATTTAAGTTTAAATTTGTGATTCAGCTCAAATACTATTAAGGTATTATGAAGGGAATTTCGTGGCTAAATTCATCTATAAATCTTACTTTTACACAAAATTAGGTATTATTTTTATCAAACCTTCAAGGATTTTTAGAATCCTTATAAGATAATTTTAAATTTTATGACAACACGTTTACTAAGTATTTTTGCCTTATGCATCCTTTCTTTTTCTTGTAAAAATGAAACACCAAAAAACTCTGACAACACTTCCGAAGCTTCCAAGCAAAATGTTGAAACTACCAATCCCTTAATCTATGCTGATGAAACTCATTTTAAGTCTCTAAGACAAGTTACATTTGGTGGCGATAATGCCGAAGCGTACTGGAGTTTTGACGACAAGCAATTGGTCTTTCAATCTAATAATGCCAAATGGGGTGTGGGCTGCGATCAGATGTTTTTAATGAATGCTAACGAGACCTTCTCAGATAGTATTGCTCCTCCAATGATAAGTACCGGAAAAGGGCGCACCACTTGCGCTTACTTTTTACCAGATAACAAGCATATTATTTATGCTTCTACACATTTAGTTGACGAGAATTGTCCGGAAACTCCTTTGCGAAAAAACGGAAAATACATCTGGCCGATTTACGATAGCTACGATATTTTTGTAGCCGATTTAGAAGGTAATATTGTTAACCAATTGACTGATGAAATAGGTTACGACGCTGAGCCAACCGTATCTCCTAAAGGCGATAAAATTGTGTTTACTTCAACCCGAAGTGGCGATATAGAATTGTATACCATGAATATTGATGGTACCGATGTAAAGCAAATTACTGACGAATTGGGTTATGATGGTGGTGCATTTTTCTCACCAGATGGTACCAAAATAATCTTCCGTTCTTCACGACCAAAAACAGAAAAAGACATAAAAGACTACAAAGATTTATTGGCCGAAGGCTTGGTTGAACCTACAGATATGGAACTTTACATCTGTAATGCTGATGGTTCTGATTTAAGACAACTCACCGATTTAGGAAACGCCAATTGGAGTCCGTTTTTTCATCCTTCTGGCGAGAAAATTTTATTCTCTTCTAATTTTGAAGCCGAACGCGGATTTCCATTTAATCTCTATATGATAGATATCGATGGGAAAAATCTAAAACGTGTTACTCATGGTGAAACCTTTGATGCCTTTCCTGTATTTTCTAATGATGGCAAGTATTTAGCGTTCTCCTCTAACCGCAATAACGGTGGCGGTAGAGATACTAATCTGTTTATCGCTAAGTGGCAGGATTAATAAAGAGGCTGTCTTAAAACAGAACGTCTGTCATTCTGAATTCATTTCAGAATCTAACATCTTCCGACGTCTCGAGTCAGACCGAAAAGGAAACGGCTTTTTAGTACACCTATCTAAATTTGTGTGCAATTAAGCTTAGTTCAAATCTTTTAGCCTCTGGCGTTCCTCGGCACTAATTGAGCGCTCGTTGGTGTTGAGTTTTGTGTTTCCGAAGTTATAACGAAACCCTAACTTTACAAACCGATTATCCATATTTAAAACACTTCTACTCGACTGGTTTTGGTATTTCAGAAAGGTATCATAGTCTTGACGATTGAAGAGATCTTCAACCGACAACGATAGCAAACCTTTGTTTTTAAATACCGATTTTGATATGTTAAATTCTGAAATTAATCGGTCTTCAACTGTCTGAAATTGTTGAAGATTTTTACCTCCCCATACAAAGGTTAAACTAAGATTTAAACTATTATCCTTTAATAATGATACACTATTCATTAGGATGCTATAATTAGACCATTGACTCAGTTCCACCAAGCCTTGGCCAAAATCTGCTTCTTCTGTAATATTATAAAAAGAGGTTACAAAATAGAGGTTCCAGGTGTTGGTTGGGTAAAAATCAAAAGCAAAATCAAACCCATAATCTACTTTTTTATCGAGATTTGTTGGCGTATAGGCCAAAATATTAGTTTCATTATCTTGTCTTGGTATCTCCACAATATCTCCATCGTAGTTCATGTAATAGGCTTCAATTGTAAAATACTCTAAAAAATTCGTTCCAATTTTGTAATGGTCTCTATAAGTTGGGACTAAGTTAGGATTACCGAGGACAACGGTATTTTCATTCAAAAATAAAGTAAATGGATTTAAATTTGTATAGCTCGGTCGTGCAATACTGCGTTTATAAGTAGCGTAAATATTGGCTTTCTCTAAGAGTTGATGCGATATACTAGCATTGGGAAACCAATTGAAATACTCTTGTGTGTTGGTTTCGCTTAAGGTTACAGATTCACCTTCAATATTAGACTGCTCAACTCTTAAGCCTAAATTTAAATCCCACTTCTCCCAAGATTTGCTGTAATTGCTATAGGCGGCAAAAACCTTTTCGTCATATAAAAACGCATCGGTGTTTGCTGCGTTTGGGATTTCAGATCCGTTTATAATATCTACCCTAGCGATATCGCTATCGGTATTCACATTAGAGTATTTTATCCCAGCATCAAAACTAGAGCTGTCGTCAATGGGCAAACTGTAATCTGCTTTTGCAGTGATAATTTCTGTAGCCTGATTAGCAAGCGTGTTAAACTCTGAACTCTCAACAAAGGCATTGTTCTCGTCAAAGAAATTACTGAATACATTTTGGCTGCGCTCGTAATCGTAAATGGTGTAATGGGCGTTAAAATTAAGATTGGCACTATTTTCAAAATCGTGTCTAAAACTGAGGTCCGTACCAATATTATATTTGTTGTCTGTGCTGGTATTATCGGCTGTAAAACGTCTTAAAAAATTGAGATTTGGATCGGAAATTGTGGTATTATTTCTAATTTGATATTCAAAATTAGGCATATAAAGTCCGGTGCTGGTAAGGCTCAATGTATTTTTTTCGTCAATATAGTAATCAAAATTCAGGTTGAGATTATGGGTTTCGGTCCAACTGGTTCTGTTGGTTCCAGAACGCCAAATTTCTTCGATCGTATTATCAGTGTCTAAAAAATTAATTCTGTCATCAGATTCTCTGTTTAATTTTTGATTGGTATAATTATAGTTCACATTTAAGTTCACCTTATTATTCTTGAAATAATGACTGGTTCCCGCATTATACCTCGGGTAAACCCCTTGTGTATAATTTGTAAAAACACTACCTCTGTAACCCGTGACTAGGTTTTTACTCATAATAATATTAATAACCGAACCGCTATCGGCATCATAACTTGCGGGAGGATTTGTAATTACCTCAACAGATTTAATGCTATTTGCTGGTGCGCTTTCTAAAAGCTGAATCAACTCGTTAGCGGTTAATTGTACCCGTCTATCGTTGATAAATATTGTAGCGGGGGCACTTTTTATATTAATACTACCTTCTGTAACAATAACACCAGGCGTATTTTTTAAAACACCAAGTGTTGTGCCCTCTGATAAAGCGGTATTTTCAACATTAAAAATTAATCGGTCTGGTTTACGAGTGATGCTCGGTTTTTTAGCAACCACAGTCACCTCACTTAAACTTTCTGCAATTTCTTTGAGTTGCACGGTTTTTAAATCTAAGTGACCGGTTAAAATTATTTTTTGATTAAATTCTTCAAAACCAATAAAGCTTATTTTAAGCACGTAGTTGGCCGCAGACAACTTATTAATCTTGAAAAAACCTGCTTCGTCGGTAGAAGTTCCCTTTAAAAATGTAGTACCGTCTTCAGCAAAAACAATAACATTAGCTAAATCAATAGCTCGGTTGTTGGTGTCTGTTATGTTTCCTGAAATTGAAAAATCTTGAGCATAAATAGAAATACCAAATGTAAAAAATACGAGGCGCGCAAAGTGTCGTAGGTTAATAATCATGAAGTTAGTTTAGGGGGCAAGGTATAAATTCTTTTTTATTTTGAATTGCGGTTTTTCCGCAATTCGTTCCTTTTTATTATGCTTTTTATATGTTTTAAAGCATAAATAATCAATTATATTTGCAAATCAGTTATTGCTATAGAAAATTGACATGAAAAATATCCGTAATTTTTGCATTATTGCCCATATCGACCATGGAAAAAGTACTCTGGCAGATCGGTTGCTCGATTTCACAGGATCGGTGACGGCTCGTGAAAAACAAGAGCAATTATTAGATAATATGGACTTGGAACGTGAGCGTGGAATTACCATAAAATCTCATGCCATTCAGATGGATTATGAATATGAAGGTGAAAACTATGTGCTCAACCTCATCGACACACCTGGTCATGTTGATTTTTCATATGAGGTGTCGCGTTCTATTGCCGCCTGCGAGGGAGCTTTGTTAATTGTAGATGCAGCGCAGAGTATTCAAGCGCAGACCATTTCAAACTTATACTTAGCCTTAGAGAATGATTTGGAAATTATTCCGGTTCTTAATAAGGTTGATTTACCAAGTGCAAATCCGGAAGAAGTTACAGATGATATTGTCGATCTTTTAGGTTGCGATCCAGAAGACGTGATTCATGCCAGTGGAAAAACAGGCTTTGGTGTTGATACTATTTTAAAAGCAATTATTGAGCGTATCCCTGCTCCAAAAGGAGATGTAAATGCCCCTTTACAAGCCTTGATTTTCGATTCGGTTTACAACACCTTTAGAGGAGTAGAAACCTATTTTAGAGTCTTTGATGGCGAAATTAAAAAAGGACAAAAAATTAAATTCGTTGCGACAGAAAAGGAGTATTATGCCGACGAGGTTGGTACTTTAAAATTAACGCAAGTTGCTAAACAAAGCGTTAAGGCGGGAGATGTTGGTTACTTAATTACGGGCATAAAAACCGCAAAAGAAGTAAAGGTAGGAGACACGATTACGGATTTTGACAAACCAACAACCAATATCATTGAAGGTTTTGAATACGTAAAACCTATGGTTTTCGCTGGTATTTACCCTGTAGATACCGAAGATTACGAAGAGTTACGTAACTCTATGGAAAAGCTACAACTCAACGATGCCTCTTTGGTGTTTCAACCTGAAAGTTCGGCAGCCTTAGGTTTTGGTTTCCGTTGTGGATTCTTGGGTATGCTTCACATGGAAATTATTCAAGAGCGTCTGGAGCGCGAATTTGATATGACCGTTATTACCACTGTGCCCAACGTGTCTTACCATGCTTACACCAATAAAAATCCAAACGACGCATTTATTGTAAACAATCCTAGTGATTTGCCAGAACCAACAACTGTTAATCGTGTTGAAGAGCCTTTTATTAAAGCAACCATTATTACAAAAGCAGAATTTGTAGGTAACGTGATGAGTTTGTGTATAGAAAAACGCGGTATGATTATCAACCAGACCTACCTCACCACCGAACGTGTAGAGCTGATTTTTGAAATGCCCTTAGCCGAAATTGTATTCGATTTTTACGACCGCTTAAAAACGGTATCTAAAGGTTATGCTTCTTTCGATTATTCACCAGTAGGCATGAAAGTTTCAAAATTAGTGCGCTTAGATGTCTTGTTAAACGCGCAACCTGTAGATGCGCTTTCGGCATTAATTCATGCCGACAATGCCCACCATATCGGTAAAAAAATGTGTGAAAAGTTGAAGGAATTAATTCCGCGTCAGCAATTTGATATTCCTATACAAGCGGCAATAGGAGCCAAGATTATTGCTAGAGAAACTGTAAAAGCACTTCGTAAAGATGTTACAGCAAAGTGCTATGGAGGTGATATTTCGCGTAAACGTAAACTGCTCGAAAAGCAGAAAAAAGGTAAGAAGCGTATGCGACAAGTGGGTAATGTTGAAATTCCGCAGCAAGCCTTTATGGCCGTTTTAAAGTTGAATGATTAAAAGAAAGTGTCTCAATACTTCATGAACCTTTCTGAGATTTGAATATTTGAGAATCGTTCTCCGACAGGAGTCCGATAAAAAAAATTAAAAAAAGCCGTTTCAACAAATTTTGAGACGGCTTCCTCAAAATTGTTAGAAGTTCGATTGAATAGATTCCTGCTTTCGCAGGAATTTAACAAATTCCTTTGAAAAAAGGAATCTCAAAATTGTGGAAATAGTCCTGAGTTAAGGCCGAAAACACATTTTTATTTTATCTTACATCATCGCATAAACTTTAATTCCATGTACCATTTAACGGTCAAGTATAAGCTTAGTGCGGGATTAGAAGCACTTCACTTTCGGTTTAACTTTATGTTTGTTAATATTCA
>Ga0100391_1005403_pt1 | contig 11924 bp, 5 predicted proteins | sample CryGeymeta201515_FD_81541 | JGI IMG/M metagenome (GOLD analysis project Ga0100391, IMG submission 81541) | Groundwater microbial communities from Crystal Geyser aquifers in Utah, USA - Crystal Geyser metaG 2015-15 | ecosystem: Environmental > Aquatic > Deep subsurface > Groundwater | place: USA...
GATTGAGTTGTTTTAAGGATTGTGATTTTTTTTGTTAAATATATAAATATATAAAGATAAAATTTTTGTGTTGCATTCAAAAAATTTGTATAGTTATTTTTTTGTTTTTTTTTTTTTTTTTTTTTGTTTTTTTTTTTTTGGGGGTGGGTGGTTGTTCAAACAAATCCAACAACAAACAACAAGAAGTCTCCTTACTCCTCACTGCTTTTCTTCCTGTGACCGAAAACAAAAGAACGTGAACCTGTTCAAAAAATCAAAAGGAAGAGAGAGAGAGAGAAAATGAGTTTCCGTATCCAGGGGGAGAGCTTTCGTTTTGAGGATGAATCGAGTAGCAGCAGTAATGGTGGAAATGACGACGAGAACTCACAAGACGATTCGGTCTCTGCAACGGCAACAGCAATAGCAGCCACCAATGCTCGATTCCAAAACATGATCCAATCGTACTTGAATCGATTGGAAGACGCCCCGCTCGTCACCAAATCGATCACGTGCGCTTTGGTGAGTGCCTTTGGGGCTCTACTTTCCTTGCCATTCCATTCTCCCCGCATCCGTAGCAGCAGCGGCATCCATCACTCTTTGAAAAATCCCGAGTCGAGTTCAGCTCTGACAAAAGCCTCCGAAGTTTGTGCCTTCGCTGTTTACGGAGGATTGGTGGGGGGTCCCTTGACCCACTGTTGGACGAAATGGTTAGAACGCCACGCCGATATTCTACCGCAATCTACCTCGTGGAATATTTTGATGGATCAATTGATTGCCCAACCACCAATGCTGTTTTTAATGCACTTGACCTTGGACATGGCGGGAGCGGCAGTTCGTGAGGCACCATCCGCTTGGAACCGCTCCCTAGAAAGAACAGGTCAATCCGTCGTTGCTAGTTGGAGGTTTTGGCCGGCAGCTGTGTACTTGATTTTGTACATGTTCAAGAAAAGGAAAGAAAAGATCACTATTGCTATGAATCTATGTGGAATTTATTGGATGAACAAGATAGCACGACAGCGGTCCGAAACACTGATCACCACCTCGACTTAAAAAGAAAACTTTGTCTTTATGCAAAATTATGATGTAATCGTGTGCTCTATTTTTCGTCATATCTCTTTACTCCTTTCATTCGAAAGGAGCACTTGGCTTGGGCTTGCCACAATTGTCATAACTGGAGGTGTCATTGTACATGCGAGGATCAAACGGTGGTGGAAATGCAGTTTCTCGCTTACCGAGACTACCGTCAAAGCTGCAACCTGCATCATCGTACAAACTGTGCGGTAACTTTGATGGGTCCACTTCCGTGATATACAGATCCCCATTGCCTGCCGTGTACAAACTTCCATCGTCCGAAAAATCACTGGTGTCTTGCCGTAACGCTGCTTGTTGGTGATCTCGCTGCTCGCGGTAGCGCTGCATCTCTTGCAATTGCAAGTCGTGAGCGGCTGCATTTGCCTCCATTTCACTTCTTTTACGTTGCTGCTGCGTGTTAAGCATCATCTTCCTGGCAACTTTCCATTCACTGTCATCGTCCGTACTTTCCGTTTCATCAACAATGACGCGATTATTTTGGTACGACGACCGCAGCATGATCATAATCATACCCATGGTGCTAATTATCAGCAGAGAGGAAAACATCCAGGTCAATCCAACAATGGATGTGTTGCATGTCCCGCTGTAGACAACGTCGATGTAAATTGGCACAATGCGTTCACAACTCAGCAATTGCAGGCCCGCATCGGCAGCTTTTTCCAAAGTGTTCAAAATCGATGTCATGGTATCCAGAGACTTTACCAGAGGTTCATAGTCTCTTCCACACTGAGCAGATAGAGTCTCAACATCAATCTTCTCGAGAGTTTTGGACAGTTCTGCAACAATACCTTGTGCGCTTGCCTGTGGAAATGGGAGAAAGTTGGTGCGTTCGGCAGTTGGTGATGTGAGTGCACAGGAGGAAATACTACAATGATTGACAAAGATAATGATCCAAACGACCGTACTTACAATTTCGGCGTCATGCTTTCGCAGAAACAAAAATGGATCCACTTGGGCTTCTGCCGTACATTGCCTCAAGTAGTACCTGGTAATTTCGTATTCTACCGTATTCTCTTCCAATCCTGCATTCTTGGCACTCAGGAGAATGGTCGAGTCGGGCGATTGATCAGATCCGCCCAAACAAAAGTCGGCATTGGCACTGGTCGACATGGCGAGACCTGCACAAGCAACAAATGAAACCACAATCCAAACTATAAAAAGAGGAAGAATGAACCAACTCAGCAACAGTCGGACACGATTGTTCATGACTCCTGCCTGAGCAGCCATGGCTCCTGTCATGAGAGTTACCGTCAAAAGGGCGAGGGGCATCACAAATGCCAACCCGACCCATTCGTGCTCTTTCGCTGATTGAACGAACGTGTCGATATCACTAATGAGATCATTGCCCTGCTGTATGCCGTCTTCCATTTGTTGAGTGTCATTCGTGGCAAATTCTCCCAACTGATCCAGCATGTCAATGGCGACTTGCGAATTCTCCTTGATGGACGACCCAATGGCATCTTGAACCAAGTAATTGGGGTCGTTGGGACACAGTCGATTATTGGAAAGCTCCTTGACGATCTGATCTCTCAGTTCCACGGCGGTTTTTCCGACGCCTCTCAAGTCTTCCGTCAGATCTGTGGCTTCTTGCATCAGGCCGCGGACTTTGTCCAAGCTGACATCGGCAATGGTTCGGGTTTCTTCGATTTGCGAAAATCCTTTACTCAGCAGGAGAATGTCAAAAACAACCAACATAAGACCGCAAACGAAAAAGACAAGGCGGGTCCGGGTTGCTCGCTTTAGAGACGGTGACTTTCCTTTGTTGTTGTCGTTGTAGTGATCGGTAGTAGTAGTAGTAGTAGCAGCAACATCGGATTGGGTAGCCACAAAGGCATCTCCTGCCATGACACTGGACCGAGTCGCATAACACACGCTGTGTACTTTAAATCCCACCAGCACCAATGTCCACAAGATGAAAATGGCCAGGATTAAGGCTCCGGCGAACATCAAGCCTTCAATGTAGGAATACCGTGCTTCCACATTGGCTTCATTATTATTATTGTTATCACCATCATCTTCATTATTGACTTGTAAGAACAATTGCGAAAAGTCTCGACCGTGACCAAATCTCGGCAAACCCGTGGACATGGTAGTAGTGGCTGATACTGCTTCGTATTCCACGAACGATGCATTGCGAAAATAGGCAGACACGGTCGTATCTGATCCCTCCCACGATTGTTTTACTTTTTCAATGATAGCAGTAGCAGCTGACATGATTAGCGTCAAAGAATGATGAAAGAATGATTGTGGAACTTGTGTTGTTGTGATGATGAGGGTCACACACACACACTAGAGTATCGATTTCCGAGTGGCAAGCGAAGCAAGTAAGCAAGCAAGGGAAGGAAAAAATAATGTGAGGTGACCAAAGACCAAAGTATTTCACTTTGTGATGAGATTGCGTGGACAATTTTGTGGATATTAGAATACCTCCAGCGAAAAAAGTTTTGAACCTTGGGAATTTCTGACAGAACGAAGCAAATGCTATAATGTACTTCCTTTCTCTGGTGTCCTTACCTGAAAAAGTTCACAGTGTGTCTTCCGATAACTAGTCTAGAGTATTATGGTGGTTCTGCAACAAATACTATCTTTTTAAATCGTGTGTTTTTGTGTGCCGGGTATTTAATGAGTACCTGGTACTTATTATTTGACTTTTTTAGTGATTTCGATGGTCGTTGTGCCTGCGCTCGATTCACACGCTACGGAAGATTCGAAAAAAAGAGGTTTGACACTTAGTTTCACGACAGACGAGCGCAGGGGGAGATACGATATTCGATACGATCGTGTTTTATTGTTCTCCGCCAACGTTAATTTATTGAGTCATAAGCTGCTCTCCTTCACATTTTTATCATCAGTTTGGCGTTAAAATTCGCAAATCATGAAGGAACAGATTCGTACTGAGTATTCCGGTTTGGTAATCCTGCCCAGGTGGCTTTTGAAATAATATCTACAGTGCTCTTGAATAGTAGCTAGAGTAGTAGGTCTACTCCTCCGTAGTAGTACTACTAGCTAGTACCGTACTACGTAGTAGTAAAACTGACTGAACTTGATTAGACCTACTCGTACCTGGTAGTAGCTCCGTCCGCACATTTTCAAGCTAGTAGCAGAACTAGACTACTAGTAGACTATGGTAGTAGTAGTTTCTATTACAGTGTAAATCGAAATGCTAGTTCCCGACTGAATGCACAAACAACTTCACTATCTACTACTGTAGTAAATAGTACGAGTAGCTCTAGCTACTGAGTATAGTAGCTACTATTGCTCCTTTCGCACCCTGCAATATTCTAAATCCAAATAATTTAAGGCCAGCTAGTACTCGCCACCACCTTCTCCTTTTAGTATACTTGGTAGCTTCCATTATTTATCCCAACTACGACGGTACCTTTCCCGTAAACCTTGAGTGCTGGAAGCATAGGCAATTTTCCACCCATATCTGAACGAGCCCAAATCAAGCTGACCTACATGCTGTGTGTGTTTGTTTTTAGATGAGCCCGGCTGGCTTGGTGCTGGTGGCAACACCACTTTTAAAAAAAGAACGCTCGCTTCGCTCAGTGGCCAAGGATTTACAATGAAAAAGCCTGGAGAAAACCAGCAAGGTATTGGTAATTCAGGGACTGGCTTACAATCTAAGCAAGCAGTGTGGTATCTTTTGCTTCTGGAGGATAGCGAGGCTCATACCGAAGGATGCTGCCAAATATCTCGTTGCTACTAATAGTACTGGGTCTGCTTTAGTTCACCAAGTCGTCCATCACGACAAGAACTTAACGCCAGGAATCAGCAAATGCTTTTCTTCTGCGAAATCTCTGCGTGAAATCCAATCGCCATTCTCTCGTTCTTTTGCTGGCAAAATTAGCCAATTCTGTATCCAGGTCCATTCATTGCGCTTGTGCGTAAGCCATTCAAAACGCATTCGCTCTGAAAATATTACACAGTACAGTAGTCACGAAGACTGATCGTCCCTATCGAGCTTCTTGCTCAAATTGCAAATGTGTCGTTCGAATCGCGATTTTCGTTGTTCTCGTGAGAAGAATCCAGTAACCGAGTGGGAACATTTTCGCAACTGATCATCGGCTTCATCGTTGGTCAGTTCCAAATGTTCTGGTAGGTAAAAATTCATTTCCATTAAGGAATCCAGCGCCAAGTCGAATTGCGTTTGCATCGTGTCCAAGCAAAATTTGGTAATTCCCGAGCTGGCTAAAATGAGGGCGGCTATCTGATGCTCAAGCCTATGGGACATCAAGATGTTACTGCTACTATCAATCACCAAATCGGCACATGGTGAGACTCGATCTCGTAAGTCTTGGTCAAGCATTTCGAGGAACATATTAGTTGCAGAATTCGCTTCATTTGGTACCAATTGTTGTTGTTGTTGTTGTTGCTGCTGTTGGTCACTCACGCTGCAAAATTCAGGACTGAGAAATTCGGATAACAATCGAACTTTGGGAGAATAATATTCCTGATCTGTAACAGTTAGTGATCTTAACATTGATAGTCGGATGTCGTCGTTCATTGCAATCACCAGATCGTATTCGTCCAAATAGGACACATCAAAAGCGGTTCCCATCATGGTACTCCTAGTCTCACACAATCCCAAAGATTGGCACACGGTCACTGCTCGAAGCGGTGCAGCCGCATCCCGTGGAGCATTTCGAGATTCCTCCATGGTTGATGAGGCAGGAAAGAGAATGAACATGGCATCATTGTGTTCGGCTACTCGAGCCAGTAAGCCTTCTGCTGTGCGTCCCAAGACATTATCATCGTCCACAAACATGATTTGAAAGTGCTGACGGGACGCATCCAATGCTTGGACGGTTTCAATTGCCCGAGCTTTCTGGTATTTGGAAAGGGAAAAAGAATCGTAGTAATTGTCGCCATTATTATTTTTGTTGAAACTGGAAAACGACGACGACGACGACGAGGAGGAGGGAGGCGATGGAAACGATAGCGCCAGTACTACGTGCAGCAGCGGTCCCATGAGTCTGCTGCCAAAAAGAAGGCTGACACATACTATGTGTTTAGTCCACAACATGGTATTGAATTCAGAGGTTACTATCATTGTAAATAATTGTCATTGGTGTGGTTAAAACAGACTAAGTTTCCTTGACCACCACCATCATCATTTCTCTGTGAATCTCATCATCAGCTGGTTTGAAAGAAGAAAGAACAACGCCCGTGAATCTACTCTACTAGACTAGAGTATTTTTTATTTGGTGAGATCTTAATTTTTGTTCTTTTTCATTCACGAGTTAACCGGTACTACTGTACTACTGGTACCAGGTAGCTATTACACCTACTACTAGTCTAGCTACGTAGTTTAGCTGAATTCACAAGCCAGTTTACTACCGCCAGGCACGGCTATGCTACTCTACTACTAGTAGTAGACTAGCTAGAGTACTAGTAGACTAGCTAGAGTACTAGTAGACTAGTACTAGTAAAGTATTCACATGAGTAACTTGTAACTTCTTCTCAGCAATGAACAAACTTTATATATGTATGTATATAATGTGTGTCTGCTTCTATACCATCGCTCACGACACATTTCGCAAGCAATCCTTAACGTTTGCTCTAACTTTTTGTTTGATTTCGCACAGAGTCTTACCAGTAAAGCCAAGACCAAGACCATGCTGGACAAATACTCTGCTGTTGACGTTGAGCTCTTCTGGTTCGTCCTGCACGTATCCGATGAATTTGCAGGAGGGACACATCACGTACCTGGCATCTCGAATACAGAATACTTCCATATCACATCCCAGACATTCCAGATTGGTGTAAAAATCGCGCTTGATGGCTGCTTCGGTCTCTTGTGAGCCACGCAAGGCTTCCCAAATTCCAGGGTAGACCTGAATTAAATCTCCTCGTCGGTTGTTGTTATTGCTCCTTGAAGCATTTGCTGCTGGGGCCGCTGTTCCGGTGCCCGTCACTTTGGTGGCGCCGGGTTGACTGGCAACGGCAGCCTTAGCTAAAGGTTTCTGAGGCATTGCTGCCGCCCTCTTCTTCTGGGCCGCCGTATCCCAGTCTTGATGGAGGCCACTCAATAACTGCTGTTTCGCATCTTGTGGTAGGCTGCTAGAATTCTCATGAAAAGCACCCGGGATGGATGCCGACGGAGTGGCAGCGACACGCTCCACTAAATGACGGCGGGAGCATTGCTCCGTACTGGATTGCAGTGAAGATGTGCTCGGTCGGGTCGCTTCCAAGAGACGGCGACTCTCAACTTGCTGGATACAACTGGGGCTAGTAGTAGGTCGGATGGCGCAACCTTGCTCAATGGCGGCACTGGTTACCGGTTCCGGTGCTACCGACGTGACAGTCCTGCTGGATTGCAATGGTGGAATTTCCGTGCTCGAAATCTTGGTACTAGGAACCTTCTTGATCTGCGAGAGGCGCTTCTCCCGATCGAATTCTCTCATGACCGCTGGTTTGCGGCTTGAAGGAACGGCAGCTGGTTTGCTGTCCAAACCAATATCGATGGAAATCTCTGCTGCGGGTGACTTGTTCCTTGCTCCTTCTCGACTGGAAGGGGCGTCGTTTTCGGCGTCGTGCTTACTTTTGTTGCGGATCGATCCCTTGGTTGGTACTTGTACAGCCGGCTTCGTTCTTCCAAATGGAGCTTCCATTGGAATGTATTCAGGCTCGTACTTACTATTGTCGGAAGAGACATCCCTCGGTTTGTCTACAGTTCTGCCAAAATAAATCTCTTTCGGTTCATCAAAGGGTACAGCCTTGGATTTTCCGAAATAAATCTCCTTTGCGTCCATGGGGGCAGCCTTCCTGTTCCTAAAAGAGTTCTCCAAGGAGATCTCTCTCAAATCATTGCGACAGCTCGTCATCATAGTGCTCCTGCCAGTAAAGAGTTTAAGATCAAAATCGTCTCTGGATCGACTAGGAACGAGCGCAGTTGGCTTTGGAATGGCGCTACCGCCACCGAAGATCTTATCTTCCAACGAATTTCGTAAAGACACCGACGAAACCGACGAAGCAACCGAATCCATGTCGTCATCTGCTTGCCATAGGTGATCGCCGTTGGACGTATTACTACGCGAGTTGAAACTGTCTTGCAGATACGTCGCATCGGTGTTGTTCGATACGTCCATCACCCTGTCCATCATGGTACTTCCGGTGGAGTTGTGTCGTTTAAGTTTCGGACGGAACGTCACAAAAGTTGGGAGCTTGTCTTTTGAACCCTTCCCGGTAGCCGCAATACCATTACTCTTTGGATTCGTTGTGAGGATCCCAGGAGGTTTGAAGGCGGCCATTTGGGGCACATTAGTGCGTTTGACAGCATTCGAATTGGGACCTGCCAACTTACTCTTGAGAGCAGCCCTCGTCTGTCGGGAAGTCTGTTTATTAGTCTCGGGAGCCTTGAGATGACGATTCGATCCAAGTCTCACCAAACGCTTTAGCAACTTGCCAGGGCCGGCTTTTTCTGCGGATAAAGAACATATATGGATCAAAAGAGATGAGTCTCGCACTGCCTAGAACTTCCCCTGCATGTAACGATCATCATTCAAAATAAAAAAGCGAACAGCACAATCCAGCGTCGACATTCGACATGATTAATCAAGGCAGGGACAACAAAGTTCTTCTCACCTTTCGCCTTGATCGTATCCATCATATCCAAGAATCCGGCGTAGGATTCGTTCTTTCCCCGGTCAGCAACACCACCGCTCTCGGTAAAGCATACCGTGATTTCCATTGGTTCGGCCATCTTGATTTGGCTCAATACACTATTATTTTTAATAACAGCTTAACTACTACTACCTACTCAGTACCTGGTAGCTACAGTACTACTAATCGTTGTTCATCGCGCAGTACACCAGGATTGAACATCGCGCCTTCCGCTAGTAAAAATGATCCAGTATATGACTCGGATGGTCACACCTGGCACAGTAGTCGTACAGTAATTAACGAGTAAGACATCGAGTTGCCATTCAGTGAAGAAATTACATAGCGATAATGCGAGATTCATTTTTCAAACCAAGAACGATAGACTAAATCTTTTTTATAACTTAGACGCTCATGAGCAGAAGATAATGAGACGACAATGTTGTCACCTACCGTAATCTACTGGACTAGTAGTACCACATCGAAATTACTACCTAGTCTAGTACCGGCAGTAGGTAAATAATGGTTTTGGGAATTCCAGAATGATAATAATGAAGCAACGCTGATGTCGACCCGAACGCAACAATATTCAATACTCCGTGTAAAAAAATAGCAATGCTCAGGATTTTAATCAGTTTGATTGAAAAATCCTGGATGTTCTAGACCTATTCGAGGACCTAACTAGACTACTACCACTACTCTTATAGCTGCAGTACTGAGTACGAGCACAGACAGACTACAACTGTTATGACTGAGAAGTACTACGTAAGCAGGTAACAGCGCAATAAAGCGAGTTTAAATAAAGGAATCAATTACCGTACCAGGTAGTAGTTTATAATCCCCATTTTTGGCAGGCTATGAGCGATGATCAAAGCCGAGCGCCTCTCTAATTTGTCTAGATCCACTACTAGTAGAGAAGTCACAGAAAAATACTAATTTTTCACTTTGGTGCTGTGGTGCTGAATCTTGTCTCCAAGGTTAACTACGGCGGACACCAACAGATGACTGCAGTTGCCTTTCACGTCTGTCGCTTTTCGCTTGCCCGGTGGTAAATGCATGCACAGACCGCGCAAACCTACACGCAACGGCTCGTCGCTAGAGCTGCTGCTTTCTTTCCTGGGAGAGCATCAACTTCCAGTAGGACGGAAGGGAAATGTTGGCCCCGACAAATTCGAACCAAAAATACTTTCTATGTGCGAACACACAACCCATTTCTGCTTGATTGTTTATCCTCATTTAAAAATTGCAGCCGTGCTATAAATGAATGAATATCAGAGTGAGCAAGCTGTGATTGAAGAGCGCGATGTTGAACAATCCTAGAGTATGCTGCTACGTGCTATAACTACTGCAGCTACCTACCTATCGCCAGAAGTCAACGAGAAGGAGCAGGGTTTTGAGAAACTAGGTAGGTATGGACGTGATGAACTCCTAGAGATAATTCTTTCCAGCTGTAGTTGTTGAAAAGCGGAAGCCGTCCGTCCTGGTCAAAAGGAGCGCGTGCTGGCGATGAGTTTGAATTCTTTTTCGCGGTGGTTCGCAGTTCGAATGGCCAATTCGATTGTAATATTTAACAAACAATAATCTAATCTCCAGGCAGCACGTCCATCATTGCGCGTTGCGAGCGTGCCTAATCGTCGCTGTGCTATATGCCATGAACAAGTGAAAATATACGCGTAGTCACTGTTGCGACCGTGGCTAGCTAGTGCACAGACTGGTTGACTGCTTTACTGGGTACGGCATCAAAAGATTTCCTTGGATCCATTGACGTTTATTATCCTGTAGATCGAATGCCTTATCCACAGTCGCGATCTCCGGTATGCCTGATAAATTACAGAGTACATACCGAATACTTGACTACTACTTATACTTGTGTTGCTACAAGTACTCCGTAGGTAAGAACTAAACTCATCCAATTTTTGCTAGGAATACTATCTACTACAAAATAAAGTAAAAACTAAGCAAATGTCCTCTCAAAATCAGCAACTACCTACTGTTACTCGGAGTCTTCTCAATTTTAGAAACTGTTTTAAATGCGACAACCATGGACTAGGTACGGTACCTGGTACTACCTCACTACTACTAGTTAGGTACCTGGTACCTGGTACTTGTACCTGGTATGATACCTAGTCTAGTACGATACCAGCATGCTGAATTTGTTCAGTCATGTCCAGCAAACGAACTCAAATGGTTTTACTGTAACTGGTATTGGACTTATGGCGACGAACACCATTGTATTTTTTACGGTCATTTCTCACTGTATGTGCTCACTGGTGGTGCTTACCGGTGATTAGCTACCTGGTACTTCGTACTAGTGAAGTACTCGCCTATTACTAGTACCTGGTACCTGGTAGACCCTACCATGATTATTTCATCACAGGTGAATCAAAAGAGAGTTTTTCGTTTCGATTTGCTTTGAAAGTGGAAGCCAAAATGTTCTCACAAAATCAAATATTCACAAACAACAAAACAAATAAGCAAAAACAAAAAACAAAACAATAACAACATGAATTTTATCAAAAGTCTTCTCTTTTTTCTTGCCATTCCTGCCGTGGCCATGGCCACTGACGACCGTGAGCTTCAGGTTATTAACTGGGCTGTCGGCCTTGGTGCGATTACAACCCAAAGCATTGCGTTTACCACTAGTGATGTTGTGACAGCTGGTGCAACAAATGCCAATGTAAAGATCACGGTCTCTAATTTGTGTCGCACAGACTCTCCAACCCGCATTGAGCTCGGAGAGTTGTACAACAGTGCAGGAGCTGCTACAGGTGTTTCCGGATTTGAGGTAGACTCTGCCCTCATTATCACCCCTGCAAGCGGTGGCACGCACACAATTCAATTCTCTTTTGATGAAGGCATCAATGCACAGACTGACATTTACTCCAGTTCTGGAGCTGATGCAACAGAAGCTGATGTTGATTTTTGCATGATGTTTGGGTTCTATGATGATGCCACTCTTGTTGAGTTTGCTGAGGTCAAGTTGCATTTTGACATTGACTTGGTTGCTGATATTACAGCCTTGACTGGTTATGCTGTAACTCAAGCTGAAGTGTACACTGCTGATAATCAAGGAACTCTCTCCTTTGATGGAACACTTACTGCCCAGTTCTGTGCCAGTGACCATCTCTCTCCTACAGTTGCACTAACTAGTGCAGTTGGCATCACTACCCAGGGAACTACCCGTTCTGTCTGCATCTATTCCCAGGGTGCAAATATTCAGTTCCAAGTGAGAAAAGTCATTGGATTGACAA
>Ga0100391_1005406_pt1 | contig 11913 bp, 10 predicted proteins | sample CryGeymeta201515_FD_81541 | JGI IMG/M metagenome (GOLD analysis project Ga0100391, IMG submission 81541) | Groundwater microbial communities from Crystal Geyser aquifers in Utah, USA - Crystal Geyser metaG 2015-15 | ecosystem: Environmental > Aquatic > Deep subsurface > Groundwater | place: USA...
AGATTAATACAAAATACTATTTGAATAAGTCAATTTTAAAGCCATTTTCTTAAAAAAACGTATTTTAATTAGCTACGCTGACTTTTAGTTCTCTGTGTTTCTCTGTGAACTCTGTGTTTAAAAATAGTAGGGTACAGTAGGATTTGAAAATGCAGATAATACAAAATACTATTTGAATAATATTCTTAAAAAATGTATTTTTATTCTCTGTGCTCTCTGTAACTCTGTGTTTAATAAAAATAGTAGGGTAGAGTAGTTTTTAAATTATTTATATAAAAAATAACTCATTGAATCAAAAAAGCCAACTATAAATTTTCAATTCTACCTTTTATATCTTAATTTTAGAATAACATTCAACTAAAAGCAAGAGAGTATAAAATGGCAAATTCAAAGGCAAATAGTAAAACAAGAGAAGAAGAAGTAAAAAATAAAATTGCAAGAGATTATTTTCAAGACTTTGATTGTACCAAAATACTCGGTGATGTTGATTTTTGCGTTACCATAAAACCTCAAAATTCGAAGCAACTAGAACTTGAAACCGAATCGTTTCTTTGGGCAGAAGCCAAAAAAGGAAAAGCTGATTTTATTACGTCTATCGTACAGCTTATCCTCACTATTGGAAAGGCTCGTACTTTTGATATTCATTTGCCTCCTGCGTATTTGGGTGCATTTGATACCGAAAAAATTGCATTTATTCCTTACAATGAAATTCATGATGTTTTTTATATCAATGATTTCAACTGGAATGTTACGCCTTCCAATTACAAAACAAAGGAATTCAAACAACTTTATGATAAAGTTATTCAGCTTATAGAAAAGCAATCACTTGTTTTCTTTTTTGGAAAAGACGATAAAGACATACAGGAGTTTATCAAAACGAATTTCATTTTAGGAAAATCTTCTACTTCCAAAGTACGAATTGATAAAAATAATTTTATTGTAATTTATAACAAATGGCTCACTTCTGTAAAACCAACCATTGCCGTAAATTGGGAAGTTGCCAAAAAAGTAGGAATCATTGATGGCGATTTTTATTTGGCTGATTTGCTTTCTCAAGAAAACGAAACCCTCAAAGAAAAACTCTATGTTTTGTTACAAAAAGACCATTACAAGCTAGATAGAAAACTAGACGACATGGGAATGTTTACTTCACGAACGGCAAATTTTACAGATAATCAAAAGGCGCATCATCGATTTTGGAATAAATACGAACGTCCTCCCAAAAAAGAATACTGGGATTATATTGTTGAGCGTAGAGATTTGCTTGTTCCACAAGACATAAGAGAGCGAAAAGGTAGTTTTTTTACGCCTCAAATTTGGGTAGAATTATCTCAAAAATACCTTACTGACGTTTTGGGCGAAGACTGGCAAGATGAACATTATATTTGGGATTGTGCAGCAGGAACAGGAAATCTACTGACAGGACTAACCAATAAATACAATATTTTTGCTTCTACATTAGACAAACAAGATGTTGATGTAATGCACTCACGCATCGCAACAATGAATGAAAACTCTATTAGTGGACACGGTGCAAATCTATTACACGACCACGTTTTTCAATTTGATTTTCTGAATGATGATTTTGATAAACTTCCTGAACCCTTATTTAAGATTGTAAACGACCCAGAAAAAAGGAAAAAATTGGTTGTTTATATTAATCCTCCTTATGCTGAGGCTACAAGCTCAAAAACAGTTACAGGAACAGGACAAAATAAAGCTGGAGTAGCTAAAGGACAAAAAGTAAGAGAGTATTATAGACAAAAAATTAATGGAGCAGCTAACGAAATTTTTGCATTATTTATGGCAAAAGTTTATGATAAAATTCCTAATTCCAAACTTGCTCTATTTTCAAAAGTAAAGTTTATTCAAGGTACAAATTTTTCAAAATTTAGAGATTTTTTTCTTGTTAAATATCAAAAAGGTTTTATTGTTCGTGCTGATACTTTTGACAATGTAACAGGAGTTTTTCCTATTGCTTTCACGATTTGGGATTTGGAACAAAAAGAAAAAATTAGAAAAATTAAATGTGATATTATAGAAAACAATGGTAAAAAATCAGGTAAGAAAAATTTTTATGGCGATTTACCTCAAAGTATTAATAAATGGATAAAACTTGTTGATAATAAAAATGGAGAGAAAAATATCGGATTTATGGGAAATCCTGCACCCGACTTTCAAAATAATAGTTTCTTAAACATAAGAAATACAGTTGGCACTCGTCATGTCAATTACTATGCTTTTACTAAAAATAATATTATTGAAGGAGCTATTTATTTTACGGTTCGACAAGTCATTTCTCCCAATTGGCTTAATGACCGTGATCAATTTTTGTGTCCAAACAAGAAATGGGAAAAAGACATAGAATTTCAAACTGATTGTTTGACTTTTACTTTATTTGATGGACAAAATAGAATTACAATAGAAGAAGGTACAAATCATTGGATTCCTTTCAAAGAACAAGAAGTAAATGCAAGAGCTAAGTTTGAGAGTAATTTTATGACTGATTTTATTGCAGGAAAGATAAAAAAGGAAAACGGAACAGATTTATTTGACAAAACAGATAAAAAAGAACCTTTAGTTTTTTCAGAAGAAGCAAAAGCTGTTTTTGATGCAGGTCGTGAGTTATGGAAATATTATCATAGTCAGCCAAATGTCAATGTAAATGCTTCATTGTATGATATTCGGGCGCACTTTCAAGGCAGAAATGCAAAGGGAAGGATGAATTCTAAAAGCGACGACGAAACCTATATGCAACTTATAGGAAATCTAAGAAATGAATTGAAAATTCTAGCCAAAAAAATAGAACCTAAAATTTATGAATATGGATTTTTGAAGGAATAACTGATTATGTTACCAAAAGAAAGAGAATTTACAGGAGCTTTTTTTACGCCTCAAATTTGGGTAGAATTATCTCAAAAATACCTTACTGACGTTTTGGGTGAAGACTGGCAAGATGAACATTATATTTGGGATTGTGCAGCAGGAACAGGAAACCTACTGACAGGACTCACCAATAAATTCAATGTTTTTGCTTCTACTTTGGATAGACAAGATGTTGATGTAATGAAAGACCGAATCCAAAATGGTGCAAATTTGTTAGTAGAACACGTTTTTCAATTCGATTTTTTGAATGATAGCTTTGATAAATTGCCAAAACCATTATTTGATATAATCAATGACCCAGAAAAACGTAAAAAGCTAGTTATTTATATTAATCCTCCTTATGCAGAGGCAAGCAACAAAAAAACATTACAGCGAATAGAGGGAAATAGAGGGGTAGAACAAAATGCAATCAATAAAAAATATGCTGCTTTATTAGGACAAGGAAATGCCGAGCTTTTTGTGCAATTTTTGACACGTATTTATTTTGAAATTCCTGATTGTATTATTGCAGAGTTTTCGACAGTAAAAATATTGAACGGACAACATTTTATTGATTTTAGAAACTTTTTTGAAGCTAAATTAGAAAAATCGTTTGTCGTTCCTGCCAGTACGTTTGATTATGTGAAAGGTAGTTTTCCGATTGGTTTTATGATTTGGAGTACTTCAAAAAAAGAAAAATTTAAGAAAGCAAAGTTTGATGTTTTTGATAAAACAGGAAATTTTATAGGAAAGAAAAAATACTTTTCTTACGATGATAGTCAGTATATAAATGATTGGATAAAACCCTACCGAGCAGACCCAAAAAGAAATCAACTTATCGGAAAATTTCCATTTAAAGGCAATGATTTTCAAAATCAGAATATGATTCAAATTGTGCATCACAAAATGGAGTATAATGTTCAAGCAGGACAGTTTCTTATCAATCAAAGCAATCTAAAAGAAGCATGTGTTTATTTTGCTGTTCGAAAAACGATAAAAGCAGACTGGCTCAATGACCGAGACCAATTTTTATTTCCCAACAGAAAATGGAAAAAAGATGACGAGTTTCAGAATGATTGTTTGGCTTTTACGCTCTTCAAAAATAGCATAAGAAGTGAGCATGGTACAAATCATTGGATTCCTTTTACAGAATATGAAGTAAATGCGATGTCAAAATTTGAAAGTGATTTTATGTCAAGATATATTGCAGGAAAGGTTAATACTCAAATTACGACCAATTTATTTTCTACACTAGAAAAAGAAAAACAAGAAAAAATAGAATTTAGCACAGTAGCAAAAGCTGTTCTACAAGCAGGGTTAGAACTTTGGAAATACTATCATCATGACATCAGTACCAAACAATTTTATTTAGGTCAAAAGCCAAATGTAAATGCTTCATTGTATGACATAAGAGAATATTTTCAAGGCAGAAACGCAGCAGGAAGAATGAACTCAAAAAGCGAAGACGAAACCTATATGCAACTTATAGGAAATCTAAGAAATGAATTGAAAATTCTAGCCAAAAAAATAGAACCAAAAGTTTATGAATATGGATTTTTGAAGGCGTAGAAGTCAGAGAATAAGTAAAACAACTGACTCACAACATTTTACTAACAAATAAAGTTAATTAACTATCCATCTATTTTTGAGAGTCAAGAAAATAGATTCTTAAATAGTAATTTTGTAGCCTTTACTAGCGTTATAAAAAAATGAATAGTTTACTTTATCCTATAAAAAATTATTTGGTTAGTCGTAAGAACAGAAAAATTCGTCCTTCTACTTCCAAACATTATACCTTGCCTTATGAAGAGGCAAAACATTTTGGTATTTTATTATCGATTGAAAGCGCAGCAGATGCAAAACAAATCAGTCCTATAATAGAAAAACTTCAAAAAGACAATAAAAAAGTAGAGGTTATTTTATTTCAAACCAAAACAATAAAAGAAGAATTGCGAGTTCCGTATCGCTTTTTTTTGGTTCATCCAGAACAAATGGATTGGAGTGGAAATATGGACGTAGTGGCAGTACAAAAGTTTATCTCAACCGAGTTTGATTATCTTTTTTGTATTAGTAACCGTCATGTAGCACTTTTTGAAAGAATACTTTTACTTAGTCAAGCCAAATGCAGAGTAGGAGCACATATTGTTGGAAAGGAATTTTTGTATGAATGGATGGTTTTTAGAGAAGAACAAAATACACTTGCTAGTCTTGCCAAAAATATGTTTACTTCTGTCAGTACCATTCAAAACTCAAGACCTGCTTTAGTCTAAGTTTTAGTCTAAAAAAACTGTTATAATGAAAAAACCGATTTGATAATTTTCTATCAAATCGGTTTTTCAGTTTTATAATAAATTCAATTTTTTCATAAAGCGATTTTTGTAAGAAGCTCCAATCGGAATCGTTTTGCTAGGCATCACGACACTAGTATCTTCAATACTTGTAATTTTGGTAAAATTGACAATATACGAACGATGAACACGTATAAAATCAGATTCAGGTAATTTTTTTTCCAAACCTTTCATGGTCGAATGAATGATATACTTGCGAGTATCAGTATTTATAATCACATAATCGGATAAGGCTTCGATAAAATAAACATCACTCAAGCGCAAACGCACAATTTTGTTATCAGCTTTAATAAATACTTCATCTTGATTCTCAACCGTTATATTTGAGGCTTTTAGATTGGCTTCTGCCTTTCCGACGGCCTTCAAAAAACGAGCGTAATTTACTGGTTTTACTAGATAATCGGTTACATTATGCTCAAAGGCTTCAACGGCATAGCTTGCACGAGAAGTAACCAAGATAATTTGAGGCATATCATCAAGTGTTTTCATGAGGTCAAGTCCTGTCATTTCAGGCATCTCAACATCTAAAAAAACAATATCAATTTCTTTAGTTTTGATTACTGTGAAGGCATCAGCAGCATTATCTGTTTCTTCAAGAACTGTTAAGCCGTCTGTTTTATTAACAAAATGCTTGATTACGTTGCGAGAAAATTCATCATCATCTACAATTAAACAATTCATATATATAGGGTAAGTTTTACTTAGATTAGGAGTAGGTTTGAAACAATTATGACCTGCTAAAGCAGCGTAGCTAATTACGAATTAAAAATTACGACCTAAATAAACGACGTATATAGTGTATTTGTAATTTGTAATATAAACTGGTTTTTTAGTAAAATTCTAGTTTTAATTGCAGAAACTTTACTTTTTATAATAAATTGAAAGATACGAAATTGAAAGATACGAAAAATCAATTACGAACTAAAGAAGCATTCCACGTAATTTTTAATTTTTAATTGAATTAAAATGTTTTTCAAAAAGTAATTTCATATATTTTCCAACAATATCAAACTCAAGATTGATAGTATCTCCTACTTTCAACTCGTGAAAATTGGTATGTTGGTAAGTATAAGGAATAATGGCAACACTAAAACTACCTTTTTTAGTTTCTGAGCCACTTTCTGAATCTACAACGGTCAGACTAACACCATTTGTACAAATTGAACCTTTCTGAACCGTAAAATTTCCTTTGTCTTCGTATTCAAAATAAAAACGCCAGCTTCCATTCTCATCAATAACTTTCGTACAAATAGCCGTTTGGTCGACGTGTCCTTGTACAATATGTCCATCAAAACGCCCATTAGCAGGCATACAGCGTTCTAGATTTAGTTTGGAATCTATTTTCCAGTTGATTAAATCTGTTTTTTGGAGTGTTTCTTCAATAGCTGTTACAAAGTGTCTGTTTTTTTCTTTTTCTACTTTTGTAACTGTCAGACAAACGCCATTGTGTGCTACACTTTGGTCAATTTTGAGTTCGTTTGAAATAGGTGATTCTATTTCAAAAATCTGATTTGTTCCTTCTTTGTGTATAGAAATAAGTGTTCCTATTTCTTCGATAATTCCTGTAAACATAATTTTGATACTCTGATTTTTTATAAAAGCTAAAATTAATACAACTTTGTTTAAAGTTTGGTAAAACAAACCATAAAATACAAATAGAACTTATTTTAGTTGATTTCGTTTACTCTATTAGAACGATAATTGTTCTACTTTTGGATTGATAAAATTGATAATTTATTTGCAAAAGATAAGATTTTTTTTGGTCGTCTATTTACTACATACCCATAACACTTTTATAACACTTTATAAATAAACGTGTTAGTATAAAATAGAATCTTATTTCAAGTAGTATTAAAATTCTATCAAACTACATTCAAAAATTAAATTACTTTTAAAAGTTATCTTAATCTATCTTTATAAACTTATTATTCTATCGCACTAAATTCTATCCCACTAATTTGACTATTTTTATTTTTACTTTTTTTAAAAAAAATAATTTAGATACAAAAATACATAACTATTCTTTTTCATCTTCCAAAGTAATGAATAGTTTAGGTGTTTTTTTATGCCTTATTTTTTTGTTTTCTATTGGTTCTTTTGCTTCTGCAACTCATGTCCTTACTAATACTGTCGATGGAGATAATTTGTTCAAACTTATAGGAAAACCCAAAACAGATACTTTAGTAAGAGATTTTTTGAATAAATTAGGTATAAAAGACGAATCTCTTAGCTCAACTTCTGTATGGACATATCCAAGTGATGGAATTAGAATAGGTTTTTATAAAGGAAATATTATCGATAAAATAATGCTTTATGACAATACATATTCTGCTAATGATAAAAAATTTGCAGCCTATTCTAGCAAACTTCCAAAAAATCTGACTTGGAACGATACCAAATCTTCTACTATTGTAAAGCTAGGAATACCTTCAAGAGATAAGGCAAATTACATGGAATATGATAATCTTCCTGTGGAAGTAGTTTTTTATTATGATGGTTCACGTATAAAATCAAGATTAAGAGGTATTTTATTGCGTTTCAAAAACTGTGTTTTTGGGGATTGCCAAAATGGAGAAGGAGTTTATGTAGAAAGAGATGGCTCTCGTTATGAAGGAGAATGGAAAGATGGAAAAAAACACGGAAAAGGACAACTTGTCTATGAAAATGGAGTAACAAAAAAAGGGTTTTGGGAAGGTGGAGATTATAAAGGACAAGATTTTTTTGACTCAAATGGCTTGTACGACCTTTTAGGAAAACATAAAAATAGTGAAGAAATAAAATCTGCCAGCAATAAGCAAAAAGATGGCTATCAACAAATTCGTCTTGCTTACGACCATTTTCAGTACGTTTTTAATAATAACAAACTGCGTTTTTATTTTAATGATTATGGATATTTGTATAAGGTAGCTGTCAATAAATCGGGTTTTGGAGAAGTATCGCATCCTCTTACTGAAAAAGTTACACCTTATTCAGACCAAAATTATGTATTTTATATTATGGGTTCGCCTTATAAAAAATACACCTATCGAACAGGTTCTACGTGGCTTTATAGAGATAAAGAATTTGACCTTCGTATTCAGTTTGATAAAAATGGAATTATGGATGGAATTGATGTAACAGTTAGTGATGAAGATATTTTGACCAATGCCGAACAAGGAGTTTGTAAGACTGGAAACTGTCAAGATGGTTTTGGAGAGCTTATTTCTGAAGCTGGAAGGTATATAGGAAAATTTAAAGACGGAAAATTCGACGGACAGGGTACTATGTATTACGCTTCTGGTGGTTATTATAAAGGCAATTTTTCGGCAGGAATGCGTGATGGACGAGGAACTTATATTTGGTCAGACAATAGTAAGTACATAGGAAATTGGAAAAATAATCAAAAACACGGAGTTGGTTCTATGCACTATCAGAATAAAAGTCGTTATGAAGGACAATGGTATCAAGACCAACGCCATGGGGAAGGTTCTATGTATTACCCAAACGGCGAGCATTATATAGGAGAATGGTCGTACAACTCACAGACTGGAAAAGGCATACTCTACAAACCAAATGGAAAACAAGAAACAGGAATTTGGGAAAATGGAAAGCTAAAATCTACTTTGTAATAGTAATAATTGGGTAATAATAAAAAGATAAAGGGTACAAAAAAACAGCTATTCCATTTATATCTAATAGAATAGCCATTTAGTATCTTTATAATTTTTAAATCAATTAAGAAAAAGTATTATTCTTCTTCTTCCATTTGATTTAAGACAATTTTAACGTCTATGATTTCTTGAAAATCTTCTCCAGATTCTTGCATGTCCTCATCATCTTCTTCGTAGTACCAGTTAATGAGTACGTTATCATTTTTTTGTTGTAGAGCTTCTAATTTTCTGAATATCTCTACAAGACATTTCGAAGAGCTTGTATTAAAGTACTCCAATTTGACATCTAAAATCGTGTTTGATTTTGCCTGACCAACATAATTATCTAACCACTCAAAGAGAGGTTTATAAAACTCAATAGAGTTTTCAGGAATAGAGCGTCCTGCAATGAGGAATCGTCCTTCATTAGAGTTAAAATCTAGTTGAGGTGTTTTATTAGTGCCTTCTAAGAAAAAATTTTCCATTCAAATATATTGTTTAAGCCGAAACTTTTACTTTCAAACTAAAAAAAGAATTATCCTCGCCTGTGTCTTCAAATGCATAAACGAGTTTTTCGCCCGAACGACGTGCGATATCAATTATTCCTAGTCCTGCTCCCCCTTTTACAGAAACCTCTCCACCGTGTAATTGTTCACGATATAGTTGTTTGATTTCATCAGCAGAAGACCGATTAATCCGTTCAATGTGTGCTTGTAGCGTGGCAACAAGAGATGTAGGGATATAATTTCCAGTAGAAATTTCATATCCTGTGGTGTGTTTGGAAAGGACAAACAATACTGTTTCTGGGCTTTCAGATTTTTGCACACCTTCTCCCTGCGTGTGATGATATACGTTTTGAAGAGCTTCTATCATAATATGATAGACCTTTTTTCGAATTTTCGATTTTTGTTCGAGGGCAGCTAATCGCTCATCTGCCACACTCAAAATCCCATCGAAAAGAGGCTGTGATGGAGCTCCTTTATACGATACAATTACTTCGCCTTCCAGCATTTCTCTATAGTAATCATTCAGGTTCAAGATTCTTATACTGCTTTAGAGTGGAACTAAAATTTTCTAGAGTTTTCTAGTCTGTTTTACAATTTATAAATTAGAAAATTTTTAAGACCATTTTATTTTTTTAATGGAAATTGACTAATTTTTAGAAATATACACAAAATACATGATTTACAAAAGAATTGTATGAAAAAAAATGTAATTCTATAATTTTATTCCATATTCTGAATATATGCCTTTGCGATAAACAGTTACATAGAAACTCTCTATGTTTTGTAAATATATAAAATAATTTCAAAACACAAACATTATTTTTCTATTTTTTGAATTCCTTTTTTGTCAATACTAATTTTTCTTTCTCTATAAAGATTACCAATTAGCTTTTTAAAGGTCTTTTTGCTCATATTAAAATATTTCGAAATTTCGTCTGGACTGCTTTTATCAGAAATAGGTAAAAACCCATTATTCTCTTCTAGCTTTTGCATAATTATAGTGCTTTGGTCAGCTATTCCATCAAAACCATCCTTACGAAGTCTTAAATCTATACGACCATCTTCACGCACTTTTTTTACGTAAGCTGTTCGTTTTTGACCTTGCAAATTTTCTTCTCCAAAAATTTCATTGTGGTATATCATTCCATAATAATAAATACCCTCTTTTTCTACAATACAACGGTATCCAATTTCTGTATCTGCACCGATGATAGCTGTTACCTCTTCATCTTCTTGTAAATCAATTCCTTCTCGTTCTACAAAATTTCCTAGCTTTCCTAAACCAATTACACGATTTGTTTTGTGGTCAAGAGCAAGTTTTACGAACATATAATCTCCTATTCGTATTGGTTCTTGGGTTTCTCTAGCTTCTTTATTACCTTTTGGTACTTCGTCATGAGGCATAAATAAATCTTTCTCGATAAGTCCCCAGTCCAAAAAAAATCCAATTTTTGTAATATCAACTACTTTCAAAGCTGCAATTTCTCCAACAACTGCTAATGGCTTTTCGATAACTGCAACAGGACGATCTTGGGTATCTGTATAAACGAAAACTTCTATCTCATCGCCTTCTTTAGCTGTTTTGGGAACATATTTTTGAGGCAAAAGTACTTCATCTAAAAGTGAAGTTCCTACATAAACACCATTAGGAGAAGTACGTAAAATGGTAAGTGTATTATATTGACCGATTTCTATGGTTTTGATTGGCATAATTTCTTTTTTTGTGCTTTATTAAATTGAATTACAAATTTAGCTTTATTTACTTATCTATTCACGTTTCGCTGAAATCATAATCAGAAAAAGATAATTTATTCATACCGAGATAAATTTTAGATTTCATGTTTAATAGTTCAAGAATTTGTATTTTAGTTTGTGTTAAATCCGAAACAGATAAGTAAATGGACACCTGCCAAAGCAGCGAAGCTAATTTAAAATGGATAATTGATAATTACATAAAACATTGATTATCAAGTTATTACATTAAAAAATAAGATACGTTAATTTTGTATGATTACTTACAGATGTTTTTCCTTCTATTGACACGATACTGAGATGGATACTTTTAAAGGCTCTCAAAATGTAAATTAGTAGTTAGATTATCCGTTGCCCTTGTTGAATTTTCTGGATAAAGTTCTTTGATATTCTGTTGTTTAGCTTTGAGATTAGTACGAACTTGATGCTAAATTGTACTCACAAATTTAAGTGCGAGCAGTAAAAGTCTGATAAGTGATTTGATTCGGTGTTCTTTTTGAAAAAAACAGGGAGTAGTGCCGTAATTCGGTTGAGTAACTCATCAAATTTATGCTCAATTCTGTATGCATTACGATAGCAGATGGAAGCCTGCTCAGTTGTTAATCTATCAGTAGGTGCATTACAAGGGGGGATAACAAATTGTCGTTTTTTGTAGGAAAAAGGCAAGCCTTTTCCTTCCATACAGGTATTTTTTTGATACAAACAGAGCTAGTTTAGGAAAAGGCAAACCTTTTCCCTACGTAATACAAATTGACTAAGCGACACCCGAAGAGCAGCGTAGCTAATTTGTTATGCCCCTAAGGAATGTCATCA
>Ga0100391_1005415_pt1 | contig 11901 bp, 10 predicted proteins | sample CryGeymeta201515_FD_81541 | JGI IMG/M metagenome (GOLD analysis project Ga0100391, IMG submission 81541) | Groundwater microbial communities from Crystal Geyser aquifers in Utah, USA - Crystal Geyser metaG 2015-15 | ecosystem: Environmental > Aquatic > Deep subsurface > Groundwater | place: USA...
CGTATCCGATTTCTCCCGATGTGTTCCTGTTTCTGAGTGGGAGACGGGATGGGGCATTTCGGGTCATTCCGGTGACGTCGGATTCGGGTCTCCTTGTCTCACGTTCCCTTTGGCTGGCTCTGACTGGTACTCGAGTACTACTAACTTAACCGACTAGTCTAGTACTCTACAAGATTTCCCCCATTTTTTGTACAGTACTCTACTTATTATTATTAGCTATAATCCACATTTCGCTCGTTAGTTCCCTTTCAGTTGTTACACAATTTCCAATCATTTCATCGTTTCAAAAGCGCAGGATCCTTCATCCTTCTTTCTCTCTTTCCTGCTTCTACTAACAGTCGTTCTCTCTTTCTCCAAACAAAGCAATCATTATGCAAAGTCGTTTGGCCGCATTTTCTCGTGCCTCAATCCACGAGTCCATACTGGATACCATTGGCCGTACACCCATCGTTAAGCTGCAGCGAATGGCACCAGCCGGGGTCAATGTTTACGTTAAACTCGAATCGGAAAACCCAGGAGGTTCCGTGAAGGATCGATTGGCTTACGGTGTAGTTGAATGGGCTGAGAAGCATGGACACCTACAGAAGGGACAGGTAGGTTCATTTTTGTTGTTGTTGAAATGCAACAAAGGAATGGCAAAAAAAAAGGCCTAGTCTTCACTTTCATGCCAGATACCAGATCCTGATCGAGGAGAAGGACATAGAATGATTAAAAAAATGTTCGAGATGCTCACTGTGTCCCGCATTTCCTCTCTCTTTCCCTTGTAGACCATTGTTGAAGCATCGTCGGGAAATACTGGCGTTGGACTAGGCATGGTATGTGCCTCGAAAGGATATCCTTTTATTTGTGTCATGTCGGAGGCCTTTTCAGTAGAGCGTCGTAAGCTAATGAGATTCTTCGGTGCCAAGGTAGTGCTGACGAATCCAGCACATAAAGCCACTGGAATGATCATCAAAGCAAAAGAGCTTGCCGAGAAGCATGGGTATTTCTGGCCCAATCAATTCGAGAATGAAGCAAACGCCTGGATTCACGAGCAAACGACAGGAACAGAGATTGTTGAAGCCTTTGCTGCCGAGTCAAAAAAGCTGGATCATTTTGTTATGGCATATGGAACAGGTGGAGCCTGTCTAGGAATTAGTCGAGCCCTTCGCGAGCATAGTCCCGACACGAAAGTGCACGTTTGCGAGCCTGATAACGCGGCGATGTTGTATTCAAAGATTGAAACAACATACGATGGACCGCTCCCAAAGGAAGCTCATCCTGCCTGGCGACCTCATCTTTTCCAAGGCTGGGCAGCAGATTTCATACCTAAGCTTGTTCAGAGCCTTCAAAAAGAAAACCCGAACCTCAGCATTCTTCCAACCTCTGGATTTGCTGCAATCAAGACGAGTCACGAAATGGCCCAAAAGGAAGGTATCTTCTCAGGTACGAGTGGAGGTGGTATTGTCCACAGCGCACTCGAATTAGCCGAAAAGTGCCCACCAGGCACCAATATTCTCGCTATTGTACCTGACACTGCAGAACGCTACCTCAGTACTCCACTCTTTGACGACATACCGGCAACCATGACACCAGAAGAGCAAGAGCTTGCCGATTCAACCGAAAGTCAAGCTCCTCCACCACCTGATCTCCCCAAGAAGACTCCAGAAGCCGAAGCCTTCGTCAATGAACAAAATTTGGCCAATACTGTAGTCATTTGGTCTCTGGAATATTGTGAATTCTGTTGGACAATCACCAAGTTCCTGGATCGCATAGGAGTGCCCTACATCGAAATTAACATTGACAGCTTTGAGTTTGCCCATGATCAAATGGGCAACAAGTACAGAGCTGCACTCTCTGATATGACGGATTGCAAGACGTTCCCACAAATTTTTGTAAACAATGAATTCAAGGGAGGCGCTGTGGACGCTTTGCAAATGTGGAAGAAGGGCGAGCTCCAGCCGCTGTTGGAAGAAGCTGGGTTGAAAAAGAACAACTTCAACGATTACATTGGCGATCCCTTTGAGTTTTTGCCGAAGTGGATGTCTGCTAATCCTCTGGGAGACAAATAAGTACGCGCCTGTACTGGTTGATCTTACAAAGTATTGCAATCGCGAAAATAAACCAAAATTACATGCGCAGCATTTTGACACACTACAACTACTGCGTGTGGATTGCGCGTTGATGCGTTTTTTAGTTTACTAAGTCGTGATATACTCTTGCCTACATCTTGTCATTTTCTGATTGAAAGCTATCTAACAAATCTTCTCAATCGTGTCCCTTTGCTTTTGCAATATTTAGCTTTGATTGATTCATTATGCATTGATCCAAATGTCGACACTGCAGTTTACGGAAGCAGATTGCATCGTCCTTCTACACTAATCTTTCCTTCGTTCTTTTCCGTTGACTACTCGTCTCGACAGTACTTCTTCATGTGCATAACAATGTCCAAATAGTCTGTGTTTTCGTACAGTCTAGTTGCAGGCTTTCCATCCTTGAACAAAATCATGGCAGGACTCTTATCGGCGCAATCCCACAATTTTGCTAGATCGGGATAATCTTGTTGTTTGATGCTGACTAGTTTGGCAGTATCTTCCAACATTTGCTTGGCTTTGAAGATATCGTCCTTGATGGCAGCTTCGGTGTTGGCGTCGTAAAAGTTAATCACGACCGGTTTGTCTTCGGGGAAAAGTGCCAAAATCTCATCCATAGTTTTGTATTTGGCTAACAACTGAGTGGCAGCAGGTCTAGAGAGACCAGCACTGGGAACAAAAGCATTGGTGCCTGACAAAGTAGCAATGACAGCAACGCCAAGGGAAAGCAAAGATGTAGTCTTCATGTTGAGATGAAGGTGTAATGGTCAATGTTAATTCGTACTAGACTACTAATCTATTTTTATGAATTATTTTATCTATTGGTATGATTTAATTTTGGGAGTTGGAAACACAACATCATCATCGGCTTGAAAAATTAAGATCCACGCATCAGATATTTAGGATAGCATAGATCCACGTGTAGCCTTTTGAATTGTGTTTAAAATCACGAGTCTGACATCATTACTTTTTGAACTATTGCTGTGCTACTAGCCGCGTACAGTAGGATAGATCTACTCGCGAACAAAGCAAATCCAAGTAACCCCCAGACTAAGAGTGAATAATGATGCTACGAAGTAGTCACAAGTCCCGAAGAGAAAGACTGGCAGTAAAGACTAAAAGAGAGATAAAGAACAACTTTATGTTTCTTCAACCATAAGATACCATTGTTTCGTCCAGATCAAAGAGGCACAATCTTCTTCGAGAATCATATTGTTCCAAAGGAGCCCAAGCTAACTGTGAGTCGTCCAGGAATCCTTTCATTGCTTTCAAATAGTCCTCTCTGGAGGCGCGATCGGATTGCGCAAAGACCCAAATTCTGGAGTGTTCTACTTGTTGCAGTATGGCGCAGGATGCCTCGGCCGCACCTCTGGCAACATCCGGAGATTCAAAGACATCTGAAAAGATGTAGAGGTCTGCAGTTGGAATGGAGTTGTCGCTCTCGCCGAAATTAGGAGGTTTAGTAATATCGATCAATTTTGTGCGCACAATGCCTTCCAGATTTTGAACTCGACTTGCATGGTCGACGAGCTGTAGTGCAAACGAGTCGAGATCGGTGGCGTAGACTTTTTTGGCTCCTGACCTTGCCGCAACAAGGCTGGGCAGGGCAGGACCACACCCAAATTCACATACAGTCCAGGATGGATCCATATGTGCTTCCAGGGCGGAAGCAGCAACCCGGGCCGACGGCCATACCTGAGAGGCTAGGAAATTAATAGGTTTTGAGTTGCTATTCCTTTGTCCCATCACATCCAATGCGGATGACACAGCATAACAAAAAGGAGAATCGTTGTCATTTTGCCGAAGAGGAACTTGGTGCACCTTGATTCCTGATACTTTCAGAGAATATAGAGGAATCGGCAACAGAAATATCAACAATAGATTCATTTGCAGTATCATGTTGATTCTTGATGCAGAAGAGTGTTTGTCAGGCTAACTCTCTAATCTCTTCAGCTCTGATGACAGTGATGGAAAGCGGGACTTCTAGAAGAAATTTTGCAACCTGGAATAAAAGAAGAAAGCGGCAGTCGTAAATTGAGTATAACGTGGAGGCGTACGTAGCCAAATGCGGAATAGTCAGGGCTCAGAGAACTTTAAAGACTGATCTGAAATGTCAACCAAAGCTGCAAGCAACGTCTCGATTCAAGTTGTATCATCCTTGCCAGTGAACTTGTTTGACGCGTTGACTCAATATTCACTCACCATTGATATAAGTAATAGAGCTGATTATGATACTTTTCAAATGGAATAGCAATAAAAAACGAAAGAAGAGGTCAGTCGGCCATCCATAAAAACCTTGATCAAATCTACCCTTATAGTAGTAGCATCGTGAAGAATGACTGTGTTGCATCAGTAAACTGTCAAAATTTTCTCGTCACTGTGTTTCCGACAGGTAAACGGCGAAGTTTTTTGTAAATCACTTGCAACTATTCTCGTGGTCATCATTAAACATTGGCACTGTCTTTCTTGTTGTTTTCTGCACTCACCTGCTTGTTCGATCTGAGAGACCTCAGGAACGTTTCTGGTGCAAGTTGCGTGTCAAGGATATTCTACTTTTTCGGGTCTTCGGCTAGGTTAACAATAATACAGCTGCGCTTAAATTTCGCTTGCCTGAATCTTCTTCATGGCCTACCATTATTGCCGTGTGCCTACCGGTATGGGTTTACTGTCGACGTTGATAAAGTTTATAATATGTCCTGGGAGCAGCTCCTCTCATAACATTATTTACTAAAAAAAATGTTGTTTGATTCTGTATCGGAATACAGGATGAGTGGCGCCCAGCAGATCGGATCTTGCTTTTAGAGCTAATGTGCGTCTTTAAGTCTTGACTAGTGCAATTATTATTATTTTCAAAATAATATGGTACGAGTAATTATTTTAGTGACTCCGTCCGAGTAATATGATAATATTATTATACTCGCGAAGTTTTACTATATTGTGTTTCCCGTCATTTTGGATATCGCCTCTGCCAAAATGGTGCTCGTTCTGTGCATCGGAAGGCCCATTACCGTAAAGAAATCACCTTCGATATTGCGTACGAACTGCCCACCAATTCCCTGAATCCCATAGGACCCTGCTTTGTCCATGGGTTCCTTTGTGGCAATGTATGCATCCATATCCTTCTCGCTAATGGTAGAAAAACAAACCTGTGCCGTGTCGGTAAAGGATGCCATGAGAGTGGGTGGAGCAGAATCGCTATGCTCCTCCAGAGATGTAGTAGTTGGAACCAAGTAGTAAAGTGCTACACCCGTGTGTACAGAGTGCTTTCGTCCCGACATGCTTCGTAGCATTCGTTTCGCATCGGCTTTGTCCACCGGCTTTTCGAGGATTATTCCATCAAGATCTACAATAGTATCGCTTCCCAAAATCAAAGTAGGTTTGTTTACAGTCGACATGATATCCAGTGCCAATGCTCTGGCTTTTTCCTCTGCCGACTTGCGCGTGTACTTGACAGGATCGTTGCGTGAAATGGTTTGTTGAAATGCTTCCTCATCCATGGGTGATGGAGTGGGTGTAAATTTACCTTGCAATCCCATCATATCAAGAATCTCACGTCTGCGAGGACTCTGGCTGGCGAGAATCAAGTGAATGTCACTGTCCGAGCCTCGTGAACCCAGATGATGGATCAATGACAAGACGAGTGCCCGGGGATTGTCATAGGAAGATCCTGTTTCGGTAGACATCACAAGAGTGTTGACGTTTAGAAAAGTTGATAAAGTTTTAGCTCTTGTCGGTTTTAACAAATAATGATGGCGTGGCTGTTGCTGGTCTTTCTTTTGGAAACAGTTGGAACGAACGAAAAACGTCAGGATGAGGAAGATACGAAGTGTTTTGTGAAAACTGTTAGACTCCGAGAATACAGCGTGCTCCATGCTTTTGCTCGCTGCTCGTTGTTCTTTGCTTTGTTATAAATCTAGAGTATTCCCTGCTGACTGCCCGTCAACGATGTGCTCTTGACGATAGATTGATTTTATCTTATCGCTTCAGATTTCAGATTTTTAGAAAGGTCGGCTCATACCAGGTACGAGTAATAATTTGCTGGCGAAAAGATCAGCACAGTCTACCCGGGCAGTCAACATATCGAAGATTATTTTTTCAGCGGAAGAACTTCTATTGCGACCGACACTTGATCGGAATTACGAGCTTCTTCCATCAGCTGCTTCCATCTCTTACTTCTCATCAGGAAGCTTCACAATTTTCAAACGATAGCAACTAATAAGAAACACCACAGCTAACAGGAAATAATATATATTATTATGAGGAAGCTACACAAAGCATATACAATGGCTTGGATCAGCTTTGTATTGGCGCTCTTGATATCCTCCTCCTCTGCATTTCTTTCCTCCCTGACAACAACTACTACTACTACTACTCGTAGAAACCAAAGAACATCGTCTGTCACACAAATACACGCCGAACCTCACACACAATTCACACCATTGTCATGCGAGAACGAAACGATCGAATCAGTTCCAAACAGGACATCATCGGTGCCATTCCCGAGATCGTCCTATCATTTGTCACGGCTTGAAGACAATATTCAGTACCAGTTCGTTTCCTTTATCGATCACTTTGATGATTCCTACACGCAAGTATCGCGACTCGTCGAACCTAGGAGATATGCTCGGTCCAACCAATTCTACGGTCGAAAACCAACGACTCAACCACCAACGATCGATGATGTGGCCTGTCCTCCGAGCCTCTTTGGACCCGTCGCTGCTTTCCTGGCGTGGAACCGGTTGCCAGCAAGAATCATCGTAGGAACGCTCGCGTACCTGACCTTTCCAATCGTGGTGGATATTATGGAATCCTATACCACGGTCGATGTAATACAAGACAGTGCAGCGGAGCTGTCCTTTTACGATCGACTGCTGATCCTTGCGACAGGCAACGAGCAAGGTGCGGAGAATGGTATAGTTTTGTCGATAGACGAAGATAATCGTGATCGGTTGGCTACGTTGGTCAACCTGTACTTACCAGGAATTAGCATTGTTCTGGGAACGTACTTTTCCCTAACGCTGGACATTCTTTACAGGAGATTCTCTAGTTTACAAGAAACAGTTGCCTTGGAGGCGAGTACGCTGGCATATTGCTTCCAGCTCTTATTGAGTCTTTTCGACAAGGACCGGAAAAATTTGATTGAGAGTGCCCAAAGTGTTGCCGATCAGGTCCATGTGTTGGTTAAGGAGAGTCGAGGGAAGGAAATGATGCGCACTGTTTACAATGACCCATATTCCGATATTCTTCGTATTGTCCAAAACTACAGTCGAAAAACCGGCACCTTGAGTCAACCGCAGGACGCTTCGCTGGTAGGCGTCATTCGAGATTGTGTACGACAGCTCTACTCGCTGCGAACACAGCGATTGAATTATGAGGCAAATGGACTTGCGCCGGCTCATTTTGATCTCATGACGTTTCTGGCTGGATTGCTCTTGGTCGGTATTGCCCTGGGAACTGGTACGTACACGTAGGGGCCTGCTGGAAATATTTCAACAAATCCATTGGCACTCTGTGTTGCTCACTGGTGTATGTTTCATTTTTTAAATACATTATTTTTTTTTAAGTCGCGACTGCTCAGACTAATGGAATTCCTTCCGAAGTGTCTCGAATCTTATTTTCTGCTTTGGTGGTATGCTATACGACAATCTACGAAATGGCTTACGATCTCAATCGACCCTTTGATGGTATTTACCAAATACGGCGGTCTGGAGCAGCAATGCACCTTTTACAAATCAAGCACATGGTAGCCAGTCATCCTGTGCTCCGCGATCACATTACATTCGACCCACTCGTAGACGAAGAAGCAGACGACACTGAGGTCCCGGTCGTCGACGATTTGACACAAAAGGATATATGGTACAACTAGAAGTACACCGCGTTCTTGCTGTTGATAAAAGGAAAGGAAAAGAAACTATATCTTCGCGCATGGCCGCGAGAGAATCACTTCGTTCGTGGTAGTATGGTACTTGGCTAGCAAATGTCTGGGCCAGGTTGCGTCTATGTCTTTACATGATGCAGCCAATAATTAATCTGCTAATAATAGCAATTATCAATTTAGTAAAGCTGCATTCTCCTGCCGCGATCAATGCTGACGATTCTCCTACCGCGCTTCAAGGCGATTTCCTCCATAGATTCGTGTGTCATGAGAGCTTTGAATGTTGCTCGGACAACATTGAACTGGCTTCGGTTGCCATGGACTGCCTTGGCACTACAATTGGTAATGCCAAAGTACTTGAGAATCTCACAAGCCAAAGGATTTCCGCGCAATCCGCGATTCGTAGCTCTCAAGACTACCTTGCAGGAATTGGATCGACCGACCAAATCTCTCGTCAAAGCATTATTCTGGTATCGTTCAATAAAAAAGATGTTGCGCTTGCATTTTCGCGATGCCGCCAACACAGCCTCGCGAGCTCCAGGAGCCTTGCCCGTTCCGAATCCGGCACAACCATTGAGATTGCCTTTGGAGGTCGTACAAAAGTCGAGGAATAGACGTGTGTGAGCATCGATGTAGGGCAACATGAAACACAGCCATATTAGGCGTCATAATAAGCAACAACTCACCTCCAATCACCAGCGCACGATAACTCTGGATTCTTCCTCCTCTCCAAAGCTTAATGTTTCGATCAACGCGGATCACCATTTCTCCCCTAAATAGTACGTAAAGACGAAGATGTTGCCAAGTTAAGCACAATGAAAATAGAAATCAATCGCATCGCAGGTACCACTCAAAAAGCACGTACCATTCACCATGGGCCAATTGATTGGGATTGATAGATGTGAAGGGATCGTTCATATCTATTTCAGGGTCTACTCCTCCCTTGTTATCATCGTTATCATCTTGATCATAGGGTTCCAAGCCAAGATCAATCACACGTTGCTCTTCAATAATCCGATCAATATTCTGCAAATATCGCTCCTTCTCTTCTTCCGAGTCCGTCTCAAAGGACAAAGCCCTCCGCTCTCCTACCAAATCTTCTGTCGATCCAGGAAGCGATGTGAGGTAGTCCATATCTCGCAAAAACTCATCCGCGGTTGGCTGCTGTCCCTTGCGCAAATCCTGTTCCCGTCGCGTTTGGCGCATGCTTCTAGCAATAGTGGGACCGTACTTTTTTGACAGACCATCATCGTCGAACATGTCGAATTCAGAACCAGTAGCGGGAGAAGTGTCATCACCTAGCTTGACAATTTGATCTCCGAACATGTGAAATTTCTCTCCACCTTCCATCGTCATGCCCTTGTTACCCTTCATTTTCTTGTAGCGATCGCCACGAGGCTTAGCGGGGCGATAGTTGGCAGCAGGACGTCGACGAGGAGAAAATTTGTTGTGCTTGCTTCCTCCCCCGGTGGCGCTACTCAGTGATCGAAACGATATACCATTGGACAGGTCCAACAGCAACAGTGCCGGTGACTGATGAGGTTGGGCATTCAATACAGAAGTTCCTGGTAATGATCGACCGAACACGGCCGATCGAGCTGCTGTGGTCAAGAAAGCATTCGATCTACCAGCGAGTGCTGATAACATCATGAGTTGCTGGTTTGATCTGTCAGCCAGATCAAAACTGCAGGTAAGTCTACTTTGAACTGCTAAACACTAGCTAGAGCTAGTAGAGCGTACAGTACTCGAGCAGATTAGTATGAGGCTGGATAGCTAGCTAGTAGTAGTAGTAGTCTAGTAGAGTAGACTAGCTAGTAGAGTAGTAGTCTAGCAAGATTTGTGATTTTGGATGAGTGTGTGTTGGTAATAAAAACGTTGTTTTCTTTGAGTCTCGAGTACTCCAAAGGAATGCAGGCAGACGAAATCAAACCACCTGGATAATATTCAATTTTAAGTAGTACTGTACCTGGTACTATGCTGGGCATACTAGTAGATCCTACTAGCAATACTCTAGCTACAGTAGTAGGATGGTCTTCCGAGGTCTGAATGATGATTGTATGACAGTACTAGTACAGAGCAGAGTGGCTGGAATAAGAACAAAACAAGGATACACATTTTAGTCAATTATATATTACGTTCCACTGTAATATGTAATACTATGTAATAATATAAAGTATGTTTTATGCGCCATCAGCTAGGAAGACGCCATCAGCTAGGAAGACTTTCGGTTTAGCACACTGACTGGCGAGTGAGAAAGGTAGATTATAGCAGCCCCGGTACCAACTTCTCTCTCCGCCTGTTTCTCAACTTCCATATCGCCCTCCCCTGCAATTGCCATCATCTTCATGTCATCTTCTCGGTACTGAGAGCTCATACTGTAGATGTACCACAGATCTTCCCGTAGATCTTCCAAAGATTTCTCTCCCAACAACTCCATGCTACCGTAGCACAGGTCACGAAGAGAGTCGAGGAACTCGTGCTCGCTGGGGACAGAGCTGTCGTCAATTCCCTCCAAAGCATTCAAGATGGCAGCAACGGCGATGCTAGATCTTCGTCGAGCAATGTAGGTGGAATCGTAGAGACACAGCTCGGCAAAGAACATGGCGCGATCATGAATCGATCTAGCCACCAGAGGATCCACGGTGCTTGGAATACAGGAAAGAAACGCACGAATGAAGGAGTTCACAGTCACTGGATTGACCCGCCATTTCAAAATGCGTAACATTTTGGATTCCATGTGTTCAATGTCCCGTACAATGAATTCTCCCTTGCTGAGATTTGCCAGCCGGATCAGATCGAGCTGACCTTGGTCGTGCACTTTGGTCGCCATGTACAGAGATGTAATAGCAGCCAGCTTAAAGGTCATGCGATCGCAGGGATGCCGAAAGACAAAGCGATCCAAGACGGACGTGGATGTAGCCACAATCTCTCGGGGAATGCCAAAATGATCTACGACGCGAAACTTCCAATCAATCATTTTCTTGCGGGAGGCAGCATCGAGTGCTTGATCGGCCGCAGGAAAGGAAAACTTGGGATAACTTGAAGAAATATGGCCGTAGCCGTAGCTAGTAGTAGAAACGGGACTACCACCACAGAGATAATCGCCACAAAAATACGAATTCAATTCTTGCTGCGCCATGACAGCTACTTGATCGGACAATATGTCCAAATCTTGGCTATGGTTGTGTAATTGGTAATCTGGAGAGCTCTTAAGCCGCAGACTAATGGCTGGGAAACGCCGGCAATATGGATGGGGTGTCATGGTGATATTGGTGGTATTATGACAATTACTTTGTCTCTCTGATTGCCTGATTTCTTTTGTGTGAATGAATGAAAAATTCACCAAAATAGTTGGCGGCTTGTCTCATTTTCGAGTGCCGAGAAAGGAAGTCCCATGGATGAAAATGTAGTAGTCGTTGCGAAAGATACCTAAATACATGAGTATTATTTATTGCTCGCGTGTGTTGATATTTCTGACTTGATTCTTGGAAATCGAAAATGTGTCCATTCTCCGCCAAATTTGATCGAAAACCCGAGATGACAGGGGTGATTGGCCGTTAGCTGGTGCCAATCTAGAACCAAAAGTTTAGAAGTCATGCAAATTACTCTTACAAAACGGACTCTATAAAAATTCTTATTGTGACTTGATTAAGTAGTACCTGGTACTGTGATAGTAGTACTGTACAGTAGTCTTACTAAATATTAGATGCACCCTCCTGTAAATAGAATAAAATCTTGCTCTGATTGCTCGTTAAAACGATTCGCCAGGCTTGTTCTTCCTTGCAGAAAGTACCCAAAAAGTTTTGGCAGGATTAAGTAGTCACGGGTAGGTCGGTCAGAGTGCCTGACTCCCCCCCCCCCCCCCCCCCCCCCCCCCCAAAAAAAAAACCAAAAAAAAACACCCCCCTACATCGCTTTTCTTCTTTATACTACATACTACGTACACAACACGAA
>Ga0100391_1005425_pt1 | contig 11882 bp, 11 predicted proteins | sample CryGeymeta201515_FD_81541 | JGI IMG/M metagenome (GOLD analysis project Ga0100391, IMG submission 81541) | Groundwater microbial communities from Crystal Geyser aquifers in Utah, USA - Crystal Geyser metaG 2015-15 | ecosystem: Environmental > Aquatic > Deep subsurface > Groundwater | place: USA...
AACTTATCAACGCTGCAATTATTACAACCCATTTATAAACCTCAAGGACAATGTCAAGAATCTTTGCAACTGTGATGATTAAATCTCCAACGATAAACATTATTCCTTCCTCCCTAATTCCTCAGACCTCTTCTTTGCCGCAAGCAGAGCATCTTCAACCAGGACTTTCAACCCCTTTTTCTCAAAAACCTTCAGCCCGGCGGCTGTTGTGCCTCCTGGAGATGTTACCATTTCCCTGAGCCTTTCAGGAGGCATCCCGGTTTCAAGCATTTTTGTTGTTCCGAGCAGGGTCTGTATTGCGAGTTCAGAGGCATTCTCTTTGCTTAACCCTGATTTTACTCCGCCTTCAACCATTGCCTCAATGAAAAAAGCTATGAATGCAGGGCCGCTTCCCGAGAGCGCTGTTACTGCGTTCATATATTTTTCAGGCAGCGTGAGCACTTTGCCGATGGACATGAATATCTGTCTTACAGAGGAGACGTCCTTGTCGGAGAAGCATTCGCACAGAGACATGACTGACATAGCCTCTTGAACAAGGGCAGGGGTATTTGGCATCACCCTGATTATTTTTTTTGTATTCAGCTTTGATTGGAGGTATGAAAGTGTTATGCCTGCCGCAATGGAGACAACTGTTTTATCATTCGTTACAGAGTTTTTTATATCCTCAAGAATCTGCCCCATAATTTGAGGCTTTACTGCCAGGATTATTATATTACTATAAGATGCGGCCTCTTTATTGGAAATGGTTGTCTTTACGCCGTAAGCCTGCTCTAAATATTCTCTCCTATCCTGTCTTGGCTCGGACACAATTATTTCACTTTGAATTTTGAACCTTGAATTTTGAATTATTCCCTTTATCAACGCCTCTGCCATGTTTCCGCCGCCGATAAAACCTGTCATTATGCCTCCCTGCAGCAGTATTTTCTTTCCCCGAAAATAGCAGTCCCTATTCTTACCATTGTAGCGCCTTCCTCTATTGCGACCTCAAAATCATTTGTCATGCCCATGGACAACTCCCGTAACTCGCAACCCGTAACTCGTAACTCGTTAATGTTATCCCGTAGTGTCCGCAATTCTCTAAAATAATGCCTTGCACTTTCCGGGTTTTCAAAGAAGGGCGGGATTGTCATAAGTCCCTTAATGCTTAGATTTTTCAGCCCGCCGATTTCCTTGATTAATTCAACTAAATTATTCTTTAATATCCCATATTTGCTTATCTCATCTGAAAGTTTTACTTGAATTAAAACCTTCTGTGTTTTCCCTGCCTTTTCAGCATATTTATTAATAGTTTCTGCCAGCTCTGCTGAATCAACAGAGTGAATCAAATCAAAGAGTTCAACTGCTGTCTTTGCCTTGTTCTTTTGCAGATGTCCTATCAGGTGCCATTGAATATCTGCACCTTGAATCTTGAATCTTGAATCTTGAATCTTCTCTCTTGCTTCCTGCACTTTACTTTCTCCGAATATCCTTAACCCCGCATCTATCGCCTCTTTTATATGTTGTATGCCAACAGTCTTTGTTACAGCAATAAGTTTTATATCTTCAGGCCTTCTTCCCGCCTTCTCCGCTGCATTGGAAATCCGCCTGTAGACGCCGCTTATGTTTTCAACAACTTGAGTATCGGTCATATTGACATTACTGTTTACAAGTGTATTATATTTGGTAATGTCAAAGCAAGATATTGAAGAACTGGAAAATAGCCTCAGGTATTATTTTAAGGATAAGGCGCTTCTCTTGGATGCTGTTACCCATAGGTCGTTTTATCATGAAAATCCTGATACGGCTCATTCCCAGAATGAGAGGCTTGAATTTTTAGGAGACTCGGTTCTGGGTTTTGTGGTTGTGGAATATCTGTTTAAATTGGAAAAGGATTATTCTGAGTCAACTATGTCAAAGATAAAATCATATCTTGTAAAAGAGGCGGTTCTGTTCAATGTTGCAGAGAGCATATCGCTCGGGACGCACCTCAGACTGGGGAAGGGCGAGAAGGAAACAGGGGGCAGAGGGAAGAAATCTATACTTGCAGACGCCCTGGAAGCTGTATTCGGCGCTATATATATTGATGGCGGCTATGAGCGTGCGAGGGATGTGATATTAAGGCTTTTGCAGGATAAGATTAATGCGGCAGTGTCGTCAGAGCAGTTTTACGACTTTAAAACAGACCTTCAGGAAAAAAGCCAGGTAATGTTCGGGGTTCTTCCCCGCTATGTGATGGTGAAACAGGAAGGCGAGGAGCATAAAAAAATTTTTACGGTTGAAGTCTATATTAAAGGAGACAGGCTTGGGAAGGGCAGCGGCAGGAGCAAAAAAGAGGCTGAGACTGCTGCCGCAAAAGAGGCATTATCAAAGATAAAGGCGTCAGAAAATCCCTGAAGAAGGAGAAATTATGGAAGCTGTTGAATGCATCAAAACAAGAATGAGTATCAGGAAGTTCAAGCCCGAGCCTGTGCCGAAGAATATACTGACAGAGATAATTAATACTGCGCAAAGGAGTCCTTCATATAAAAACAGCCAGCCGTGGGAGGTTGTGATTGTATCTGGGAAGAAGAAGGAAGAACTCTCAGAACTTCTCATCAGGCTTCTTGAAGAAGGTAAAGTTCCTCAGCCTGACATTCCTGAAGCAGTATCCTGGCCCGCTGACATAGCAGAGAGGATTAACGAGACCATGAAAAAGAGAGGCTCTCTGCTGGGCATTGATTTAAACAGCCCTGAGATAAAGAAAAAATCCAAGGCGGCCAATTTCCGTTTTTACGGCGCACCGCATGGAATCTTCCTTTTCCATGATTCATCTCTCAATGAATGGTCTATATTTGACGCCGGACTTTTTGCCCAGAGCCTCATGCTTGCGGCGCACGCACACGGCATTGGCACGGTGCCGCAGGGGTTTCTTATTGACTATTCGTCCGAAATAAAACAATTTCTCGGAATCCCTGAATCAAAGAGGCTTATTCTCGGCATCTCAATCGGCTATCCTGATGCGGAGAATGTGATTAATACTTGTATGACTACGAGAGTGGAGACAGGCAGGATACTCAGGTGGGTTGAATAACTCCAAAAATTCATTAGCAAGGGCATTCATGCCTTTGCATATACGAATCAATTGCATTTTTCGGGTTGACTCATTATATCTAATGCCCTCCTTTAGTTTCCTTCTCAGGATACCAAAGTGTTGCATTAAATTCTTGAGCCTAACTAAGGTTATTATAGGAAATATATCATGGGTTTAAGATTAGCGCAGAGGGCATTAAATTTTCTCAAGGCTGATGTGGCAGGGGCAATGCCGGATTATGAACTTAGGAATCCGCAGATAGATATGATGGAGTCCTGTTCAAAGGCCATAGAAGAGGGCGGCGCACTCATGGCAGAAGCGGGAACCGGAACCGGCAAGACATTTGCCTATCTCATCCCCTTAATCCTCTCCGGAAAGAAAGGGATTGTTTCAACCAGGACAATAAACCTCCAGGGACAGCTTGCCTCAAAAGACCTAAACTTCCTCTCTGAATTAGTCCCTTTCAGTTATACAATTGCCAAGGGCAGGGGTAACTACCTTTGCCTTAGAAGGCTCAATGCCTTCAGAGCAGAAAACGACAAAGAAGCAGATGAGTATACTGATTTGGTTAACTGGGCGTCACAAACCGAAACAGGGGATGCGGAAGATTATAAACTTAAAAAACCCTTAATATGGAAGGACATATACTCGGAAGCGGATGCCTGCAGGGGTAAAAAATGCAGTTATTACAACCAATGCTTTTATTTCAAGGCAAGGCAGAGATGGGGAAAGGCGCAGATTGTAGTTGCAAACCATGCGCTAATTGGCATCAATGCAATGCTTTCAGAAGACTCAAAGATACTGCCCGAGGCTGATGTTCTGGTAATAGACGAGGGACATGCTCTGGATAATGCCCTTTCAGAGCAGATAGGTATAAACCTCTCAAAACGCGGCTTTGAAAATATCCTGAACAAACTCCTTAAACCCGATGAAAGAGGAAACTATAAGGGGCTTCTTTCAAAATCACAGAATCTTTTCTCAGTTGTTGAATCCCTGAGAACGGAGATGGAGCTTTTCTGGGACGTTGTGAAAAGAGAGTTAGAACATAGAAAAACTATTAAAGGCACATTTGCATTAGCTAATTTTTCATCTGCTCTTTCATTTTCAATCAGGTCCCTTATTGAAGATATCAGGACCTCAACAATGGGGCTTTTTAAAGAGGACGAGGAACTGGAGATTAAGGCGTCAATAATCAAGCTTAAGACCTATGCAGATGGACTGGAGACATTATCAGAAGGAATGGATGGTTTTGTAAGATGGCCTGAGATAGAAGAAAAAAGAATCGCCCTCAGGATGTCTCCTATTTATCCGAGGGATTTTATCAGGGAGAACATAATCCCTGAGTATAATTCGGTGATAGTAACATCCGCCACTCTTTCGGTCTCAGGGGATTTTGGATTTACTGAAAAGATTCTCGGACTTGAGGATTCAAAAAAATTATCTGTTCCTTCTCCCTTTGACCTCAGAAATCAGGTTGCAATGGAGATTAAAAAAGGAATAAATCTGCTCAATGGCGAAGGCATAGAAAGACTTGCCGGAGTTATCATTGACGAGGCGTCAAAGAAAGACGGCGGTATTCTTGTCCTTTTTACATCCAGAGATGTAATGAAAAAGACATGGGAACTTGCCGCTGAAAAGTTAAGGAATTTGGGGCTGAACCCCATGATACAGGGAGAAATGCCCAACAGAGCCATGCTTGACATAATGAGGGAAGGCAAAGACAGCATCATATTCGGACTTGATTCATTCTGGGAGGGTGTTGATGTAAAGGGCGACTCGCTTAAATGCCTTATTATCACAAAGCTGCCCTTTGAGGTCCCGACAGAGCCCATTGTACTGGCACGGACAGAAGATATTGAAAAGAACGGCGGAAATCCGTTTTATGAATATTCACTGCCGAGGGCAGTTCTTAAATTTAAACAGGGATTTGGAAGGCTGATAAGGTTAAAGACAGATAAAGGCAGGATTATTATTTGCGATGAGAGGATTAAAACAAAGGCATATGGAAAGAGGTTTTTGGAGAGCGTGCTACAGGACAAAAAAGGTGTGTGACAAATATTACAAGAAGGTGTAATGACTGGATTTATTTTTAAGACGTGAAATGAAACAATATCTTTCTGTAGCAAATATAATGAAGGTTTAAATCTTAAACAGACATTCTTAACTAATGAGGGCTTGCAATTTTCCACCACAAATAGGATAATAAGAGTATGAAAGTGGTGGAAAAAGATAAAGTCATCAGCGGCATGCTCCGTGACGAACTAAAGCGGTGTCAGGAGATGCTTGACAGCCTTGAGAAGTCTGTATCTGAGCTTCCGAGAGGCGTGATAAACGAACGGAAAAAACGATACAAGGACAAGGTGTATTCCTATCCCTACCTGAAATACCGTGAAGGGGATAAGGTTGTCAACAAACATATATCTCGCGAGGAAGTGCATGAGGTATCAAAAAAGCTTGCGATGAGGAAGAAATATGAAAAAGAGATACAGTCTTATAGAAAAAAAATTTCCTATTTGAACAAGATTGTTGGTGATAACAAAAGACGAAGTCATGCAAATCGCAGTCAAAAATAAAGACATTTTTCCTGTTGAGGTTCGGGAGCTTTTACATGCCCTCTACTCAGCAGGCTTCTTTGAGGAGTCCATGTTCATCGGCAGCTGGGTAATGCCTTTGTATCAAGAAGCATTTGGCATGAATTATACTCTTCGCACGCTGGATATTGATTTTGCAGTTAAGTTCGTTTATTCCGACAGGCATAAAAAGATAGACCTTGAGAAAGTCATCACTGATCTTGGGTATATCCCTGTCATAATGCAGTCAGGCGCTGCGCGCTTCCTGTGAAGTGATTGACTTTCCACCACAAAGGCTGGGGATTGAGTGATTATGTGGTGGAAATTGAAATGGAGAACTTGAAGGGGACGGCTGAACTTGCGAAATCCTTTGCCGATGAATTCGGCCGCGTATAACATAGGACACTCCTTGGGGGAGGTCGGGTAGTATAATAGAAGCATGAAAAAAGGGGATATTGAATGAACACAGAGTCCATTCCGCTCTATTTTCGTTATTGGGGGAAGGCGGAGAAGGATGGTCCTGCATGACTCACTTTTGGGCTAAGACCACTCATGATAAAAAAACAGGCATTTCCGTCTTCGAACACATGGTGAATGTCGGCTGTGTGGCTCGTTGTATAGCGGACGCGTTGCCTGAGTTGTTGACAAGGTTTCAACTTGAGGCGGCAACAGTCGGGGCACTTGTTGCACTTCACGACTTGGGGAAAATTTCCCCCGGTTTCCAGCGCAAGTGTGAGGCATGGCTGGAAGATAACGGACTGTCGAGGATTGCACGGAACGGGGTTTGGGATACTGCTATGGAATCTGATCATGGGAAAGTAACCCATGCGACTGTCCAGAAATATTTCAACGATAACGGAGTGGACCGGGAGACTGGTAAATTTCTTTCTGCTGTTTTAGGCGGTCATCATGGAAAACTCAATCCGCCAAATGATCGAGGCTTCAAACCGAAGGGACAAATCACGGAAGACTGCAGCGGAATAGACTGGGAGAAGGAACGAAATGATGCTGCTGACGCTGTACGGTCGGTGTTCGGTTTTAATCTGTCAGAGCTTGCAATAGATGATTCTTCCTTCGCTCTTTGGTGGCTGGCAGGTCTAACTTCTGTAGCCGACTGGATTGGTTCTGATGAACGATACTTCCCAATTGATGGGGGAATGAAAGTCCCGAATGTTGTTAATGCAGCCAAGAAATGTCTTACTGAAATAGGATTAGTTCGTCCACAAATTATTCCCGGACTTTCATTTCACGATCTGTTCCATGACGCACAAAAGCCAGATATTCAATTTGCTCCTAACAATATGCAGTCAGCATCTATCTCTACAATTACTGCCCCCGGTGTTTATGTCATTGAAGCGCCTATGGGTATGGGCAAGACGGAGGCAGCATTGGGTGCAGCATATCAACTTCTCGCAACCGGCGAGGCTCATGGCATCTACTTCGCCCTACCGACACAAGCCACGAGCAACCGGATGCACATGCGCATGGCAAAATTTGTGAAGCGCATCGCTCCCAACGCTGTGGGAAGCCGAATCATCCACGGCAATTCATGGCTTATGGATAAGATACCCGTACTCTCTCCTGCCATAACAGTACAAGAAGATATGGATGATGCGAGAAGCGGACGCGATTGGTTCTCATCTGCTAAGCGGGCGCTCATTGCTCCTTTTGGAGTCGGCACTATTGACCAGGCATTGCTTGGTGTTGTGGCTGCAAAGCACTTCTTTGTCCGGCATTTTGCACTTGCCGGAAAGGTGGTGATTCTCGATGAAGTTCATTCCTATGATCTCTACACTGGCACACTTATAGACCGATTGATTGAGACTCTGGAAGGACTTGGCTGTACGGTCATCATACTTTCTGCTACTCTTTCCGGGAAACGGCGCGGGCAAATAGTCTCAATTCCTGACAACTATGACACCGCTCCCGATGAGCAGCCCTATCCTCTCATTACTGGGCGACGAGAGGGCGATGTCTTGGAGCCGGTTGCTGCAACACCGCCGGAGTCACGCAATATCGAAGTCGTCTTTAGTTCTGAAGACGTGATAATCTCTGACGCGATTGAGACCGCTCAAAGAGGAGGGTGTGTCTTATGGATTTGCAATACTGTTAATGCGGCACAGAGGCAGTACCGTAACTTTCTCCATCGGGTCGAAGGACGCTTTCCAATCGGTTTGTTACATTCCCGGTTTCCGTTCTGGCGGAGGGAAGAACTGGAAGACGAATGGATGGAGCGGCTGGGGAAAGACAGCGTAACACGGTGCGGCTCGATTCTCGTTTCAACACAGATTGTGGAGCAGAGCATTGATCTTGATGCTGATCTCATGATTACTGAACTGGCGCCGACTGATATGCTGTTACAACGTGTGTGAAGCCTCTGGTGGCACGAGCGGGTAAATAGACCCGTATCAAAGCCCCGACTGTACATCATTGATGAAGAAAAGAACCTCGATGAATTTAGGCAGATGGAACCGAAAGCTATCGTTAAGTCACTTGGCGGCAAGGCTTATGTGTACGATCCCTATGTGTTGCTTCGCTCACTTATGGTCTGGAAAAAGCTGAAACAGATTTCTCTTCCTAAACAGATCAGGCGTCTGATTGAAGCGACTTATGAGGCACTTGACGATGAGCCGGATGCGTGGCAGAAACTATTCGATGAAAGATTTGCCACAGACTCTGGCCGGAAGTTTCTGGCTGACCGGAACAGTAACCTATGGCAGCTTGCCCTTGAAGACGAAGAAGGTAGACAGACCCGTCTTAACGAATTGTCTACTCTATCTCTGGTACTATGCCGGTCTTTTTCAAAAAAGAAGGCTGAATTTATTGATGGCACAAGTTGTGTTTTGGAAAGTGAGGAATTTTTATTGAAAACAGCTCAGAGAATTCACCGCAATCTGGTGAAGATTCCTGAAAACCATTTCGTACAGATTGAGGCTAATCCAGCTTTAGGAAGATACCTGCGCGGTAAACATAGCGGTGGTCTTGTCGGGGACGATGGGACTATTTCGGTGAACGGATTGAAGGACGGGGTTCTGCTTCGGTGGAACAATGACTTGGGGTTAGTCGTAGAAAAAATAGTAGAGGAGGCGGATTGATGAATGTAGCTTTTGATTCTTGGATACCAATAGTGACAATTACCGGTGAGCGGAAACCGGCGAGTCTAAGCGAAGTGTTTTCTAATGGTGAGCATTATGCTGATTTAGCGGTACGTCCCCACGAACGGGTAGCGCTGATGCGGCTCTTTCTGTGCGTCGCTCATGCAGCACTTGAGGGGCCGAAGAATTATCCTGACTGGTGCGATGTTCCAAAGAAGTTGTCTGAAGCGGTGCTGAAGTATCTGGAAAAGTTGAAGGATTCATTCGGGTTGTTTGATCTGGAAAAGCCGTGGTTGCAGGTGAAGGACCTGAAAGGCGTAGAGAAAGATACAGAGAATTCTGGAAAAACATCTCCCGTCGCTCTTCTCGATTCGGAATTAGCAACAGGAAACAGTTCAACGCTTTTTGATCACGAGGGATCAATGACAATCAGGATGGTTGATCCTGCCCGACTTGCGCTAAATTTGTTGACCTTTCAAAACTTCTCTTCGGGTGGTGGCTCTCCAGTTGCTCAATGGAATAAAAAGAAAACTTCACAAGTGGGCAACCCCGATGCTCCTTGTCTTTCGCAATCCATGGCGCATTGTCTCTTGAGGGGCAGGAATCTGGCTGAGACTATACATTTAAACTTGCCGACATATGAGCGCATAGGAATGGTTTATCGCGCATTTTCTTTCGATAAAAAGAAAGATAAATATTCATTTAGTGATGTACAAATGGGCAAACCAGTATGGGAATGCGTCCCTGACTCACCGGATGATTCAATGTCAGTAGCGAATGCAACACGGACATATCTCGGTCGATTGGTGCCTATCTCTCGTTGGGTTCGTCTTATTGAAAACACAGATCAGATGTTTTGCTGCAATGGATTCAAATATGACACCTATAAAGATGGTTTTCCAGCGGAACCAACGGCGGCTGTTCGTCTGGTAACAAAGAAGGATAAGAAAGGTATCAAAACGACAGAGCGAAGAGTTGTCGGCATTAGTCCAAGCAGGGCTACATGGAGGGAATTGTCGGCTCTTCTCACGAAACGTGCTGCCGATGGACTCGGTGGTCCACTTGCAATGGAAAACGCGCCCAATGACACTGAGTATGATTTTCATGTTTGTGCCATGACGCGAGATCAAGCTTCGATGGATATTGGTGTTGATTCAGTTTTTCACCTTCCTCCGGTATTTCAATCCAACCTTGCTATCTATTCGGCTGAGGTCGAGCAGGCAGAGAGACTCTCTCGCCAACTCCGGGGAGCCGTTGAGACGTATCGCAAAACTATCGACAATGATTGGCTACCTCGTGTCAAGCGGACTCAGGCAAAGGATCAAGGTAAGCTGAAGAATCGCTTGGCACAGACCGCTTTTTTGTTTTATTGGACTGCCGTCGAAAAGAATTTACCATTGCTAATGGCACATATTGATGCGAGAGATAGTGCTGGGGCGATGCCTACCCGCGAAGCTTGGCGCAAGATGCTATTTAAAATAGCACTTAAAGCTTATTCTACCGCTTGTGGACAGGAGACACCACGTCAGATACGGGCCTTTGCCAAAGGCCGGCAGCGGCTGACCTCTAAAAAAGATGAGAAAGAAGTAGAAACATCAGATATAAAGGAGGATGAAGTATGAGCACATTTCTGGAGCGATTACGCCGACACGCTGATGACCGGGGGATGATGGCAAACCTTCGGTGCGTGCTGATAGACAGCAAGAAACATCGAGCCTGGCCGGTATTAAGCCGGATCGGTGTGAAGGTAACAAATGACGTGGATGCCTTAGTTGCAGGACTCTTCGCTGCGCACCCGGAAGAGACGTATGATGGTAACTTTGGAAAAACCTGCAAAACTATAGAAAATCGACGGGGCGAAAAGCCGGGCGACGACAACAAGCTGACGCCCACGGAGAGGCGGTTTCAGCATTTACTGGCTGCTGAAAAGGGTGACGAACTGCACCAACGAGTGATGAGGATGGTACTCATGGCCAAATCACAAGGAGTGCCGGTCAACTTCGAGCAGCTTGCAACCGATCTGCGATTCTGGACTGACCGAACGAAGACCGAATGGGCTGCTGCCTTTTGGACGCCGGGAGTTGAGCCCGCAACCGAGGAGGAGATATGAGCTGGCTTGCACGTCTTGACGTTAATGCGGAAATTGCTCGTGCTGAAGGCATTCGGGATAGCTATGACTGGCATAAACGACTATGGGAATGTTTCCCCAATCTGCCAGATCAGAAGCGTACAGAAATCGGGTTTCTTACCCGAATTGATATGCTTGAAGGGGCGTTCCGGCTCTGGATTATGACAAGGCATAAACCAGCACGACCTCAATGGTGTCCTCCTGATAGCTTTGCACTCAACAACATCCCCCCCTCATTTCTCACACACCGTTACTATGCATTTGATCTGAAGGCCAATCCCGTGAAGGCTACCGTGCAGAAAGACACCAAGGGAGAGACAATGTTGCAAACCAATGGAAAATGGAAGCGTGGGAAGCGAGTGCCACTTGTTAAACCGGATGAACTCTGCGCATGGCTTGATCGTAAGGCTGCTGCTGGAGGATTTCAAATTGACAAAGACAAGCCGCTTGAGATTGCCCCAATGATAGAAAGTCATTTTCGTAAGAAAGGGCAGGCGGCTTATCATGGCGGGGTACAGTTCCGAGGTGTGCTGGAGGTAACTGACATTGCACAATTTACTGAAACCTATTACACAGGCATCGGCAGCGCCAAAGGGTTTGGTTTTGGCTTGATGTTGCTTGCACCGATTAAACTTTAACGAAAAAAATATAAAGGAGAAATAAAAATGAAACATCTGGAACTTCACATCATTCAATCAGTCCCAGTCGCTTGTCTCAATCGTGATGACCTCAATTCCCCCAAAACAGCAATCTTTGGCGGCGTCCAGCGTGCACGGGTATCAAGCCAGTCATGGAAACGGGCAATCCGTGAGATGGCTGAAAAAGAACTTGATAAGTCAGGTCAGTTCAAAGGGAAACGCAGCCGCCTGTTTATCGAGAAAATATCTTCAGAACTTAAGAAACTCGGTGAAGATGAAGTGACAGCAAATGCTTTATCTCTCTGTGCTGGTCACTATCTTGCAAAACTGGATGCAAAACAGGAAGGCAAAGTAAAAACCCTTGTATTCCTCTCCCCTCTCGAATATGAAATCTTTGCCAAG
>Ga0100391_1005438_pt1 | contig 11867 bp, 9 predicted proteins | sample CryGeymeta201515_FD_81541 | JGI IMG/M metagenome (GOLD analysis project Ga0100391, IMG submission 81541) | Groundwater microbial communities from Crystal Geyser aquifers in Utah, USA - Crystal Geyser metaG 2015-15 | ecosystem: Environmental > Aquatic > Deep subsurface > Groundwater | place: USA...
GATGTAAGCCGAAAAATCTGACATTAGGTACGCTGCTAAATTGGTTAATTCTTGGTGTTCGCCAAATCGTTTCAATGGAATTCTTTTTAGTGGGTCAATTAGTTTCGCTAGATTTTCTGGAAACAAACGACTAAAAGCACCTTGCGTTGGAAATGGACCAGGAGCGATGGCATTGGTTCTAATTCCATATTTTGCCCATTCGGAAGCTAAAGAACGAGTTAGAGCAAGCACACCTGCTTTTGCACAAGCAGAAGGAACTACATAGCCAGAACCTGTCCAGCTATAGGTCGTTACAATGTTTAGAACTGTTCCTTTTATTTTGTTTTCTATCCAATATTTTCCTAATGCCAAACTACAATTATAACTGCCTTTCAAGACAATATCCGTAATCACATCAAACGCTTTGTGAGATAATCGCTCTGTTGGACTAACAAAATTTCCTGCGGCATTATTTACCAATCCATTTATTTCGCCATAGGTTGCAATTCCTTGTTCAATTATTTTTTCAATACTCAAATAATCTCTAACATCACATTCGTAGCCAACTATATTTGTTTTTCCAGTGTTTTTTTTAAGTTCAGCTACAGCTTCATCAATCACTTCTATTTTTCTGGAAGCGATAATTACATTTGCTCCTAACTCTAAATAATATTGAGCCATACTTTTTCCTAATCCTGTTCCTCCTCCAGTTACAAGTATTGTTTTTCCATCTAACTCATTGTTTTTAAACATTTTTTCTTGATATTTTTCCATAGGGGTTTAGTTGAAAGTTTATAAAGTTAATTGATAATTGATAATTCACACATCCACAAATTATTTAATCTCTTTTTCCAAGTTTTGAATGCTATTTTTAGCACTTTCATACACATTTTGTTCTGAAACAGGAACTGGTGCAAAGCGAGCCATGTCGCACAAGTCTAGTGTTTCAATGAGTTCGTTAATGGTTGTTTCAGAAACATGAATAGTGCTTAGTTTTTCTTTAATGTTATTTTGGTTTAATTCGGATATTGGAATGTTCAGTTTATTACCAATATATCCAAAAAGAGCTTTTGAAACATTTTCATAAAATGCTTTTTTATCATTTTGTATGAGGCTTTTCTCAGCGGAAATTAAAAGTTTACTTGCTAATTTATTTGCTTTTCTACTTTTTACTAAAGCCAAATCACTGTTGGCCGCTCTGATTTTATTTCTAAAAATAAAAGTAAGTAGAAATAGGATGGGAGCAAGTAATAATAAGCCATAAAATTTCCATGAACCATAAAAATTATCATTAGGATTGGAGAATACAAGATTATCTGTATGAATGAATCGAATATCTTCACCCAACAGTTTTATGTCTTCTTTGTTTGCAGATGAGTAGGATACATTAGCAGAGGAACCATCTCCTTTTGCAATTTTAAAAGTTAAAGGGTCGGAATTTATTGTAACATATTTTTTTGAGGTTGGATTAAAATAAGAGAAACTTATTGGAGCAATTTTATATTCTCCAGCAAAACGAGGTATTATCAAATAATCGTATTCTTTCGTTCCACTAACTCCATTTGTAGTAGTTTTGGTGTTATCCGTAATTTTTGGGTCATAGATTTCAAAATCTTTAGGGAAATCAATATCTATTTTATCAATAAGAGGTAAATTTCCATTGCCACTTATTTTTACTTTAACATTAATAGCTTCATTAGCTTTTACCTCATAAGCAGAAACATCTACTTTCATATCTAAATTACCAACAGCATTTACAAAATTTTTAGGCTTTGGTTCTGGGTGCGGAAGCACTTTAATTTTAATTGGTTTGCTTTTTAAGAGATGCTCCTCTTCAACTACTTTTCCAAAAAATTGATCAAAAACACTTTGTCCGCCACTCACTCTTTTTTGAGTTACAAAACGCATTTCTAAAGGGTCTATTTCTAAATCGCCTGCTCGTTGAGGAAATAAAATAATTTTACGAATGGTAGCAACACTCCAACGATAACCGCCAATTATTTCTTCGGTCCATTGTGTTTGACCTAAATCAACTTCCTGACTCCAAAAGCCATTTAAAGCTGCATTTTTAATTAATTCATTTCCTGCAATTCCTATTCTAGTATATAGTTTATAAGTGGCAAATAAATACTCTCCTTGATAAACGGTAGTTTTATTTACTGTTGATTTTATATACAATTCATCTGAAACATTAACATCTTCCTTACCTCCTTGTTGTTGCTGTTGTTGCTGAACTTGAACTCCTTTTTGAACTGTAATTTCAATAGAATTAGAATTATAAGTTTTTCCATTAATTATCACTTTTGCTGGAGCAATAGTAAAAGAACCTTCTTTTATTGCCATCAACACATAACTATAAGAAAGGCTAGTGCTAGTTTGCCCATTTACCCAACTCATGTTGGTAGATTGATTTGGACCTGAAAGAACCCTGAAATTTGTTAAATTGGGAGGTGTGAACCCACTAATTTTTGAGTTTATCTTAAATTCAATTTGAAACCGATCACCAGTTGCAACAGTGTTGTGGCTTGTAGCAGCAGTAAATTGAATATCCTGAGCTACAGCTATATTTTCAATAAAAATTACTCCTAATAATAAGATTATTTTAAAAGCAATATTTTTAGTTTTATTCATAAATTACTTAATTGCAGATTGGAGGTTGGAAGTGGGAAGTTGGAGTTAGAGATTCTTCACTTCATCCCGAAAGCTTTCGGGATGAAGTGAAGGATGACACCTAACTACTAAAACCTAACACCTACATCACCAATCCTTTTCTATTTTAATTTTCTCTGAATTTTCTTTCTCTTTTTTCAATTTTGCTTGCACTTCTTTTTCTTTGTTATTTAAGGCATCTAACATTCGTTGAGCATCTTCTTTTGAAAGTTGACTAGGTTTTGGTTGTTGTTCTTTCTGTTCGTTTTCTTTTTTGTCTTTATTCTCCTTATTTTCTTGATTTTCTTGATTTTCCTTATTCTCGTCTTCTTTTTTATCTTGGTTTTGATTGTCCTTTTCTTGGTCTTTATTTTCGTCTTCCTTGTCCTTGTCTTTATCTTTTTGCTCTTGTTCTTGTTGTTCTTTCATTTTTTTCTGAGCATAGGCTAAATTATATCTCGTTTCATCATCTGTTGGGTTTAGGCGTAAAGCTTTTTTATATGCATCAATACTTTCTTGAAATTTTTGGGCTTGCAATAATGAATTTCCTAAGTTGTGATATGCATTGGCTTTTAGTTTTGGATCAGCTGTTTTTTCGGCCAACTGTTGAAATTGTTGAGCCGATTCAGCAAATTTTTGCTGTTTGTATAGTGCATCACCTAAGTTAAAATCTGCTTTTTCGGAAGTAGCATTTTTTTCGAGTGCTTTTTTATAGCTTTCGGTAGCTTCATCAAACTTTTCTTTTTCATAGTGTTTGTTTCCTTCACGGATGTACTTCCTCTCCTCTTGAGCAAAAGAAAAGTGAGTGACACTAAAGAGTATTAGTAATATAATGTATCTCATCTGTTTATATTTATTTATTTTTATAGTCAGATAGAAGTCGCCAATAATCATTGTCCTAATGTGTTAAAATTTTTAAAATGGCTCGTTTCATAATTGTTATTCAAAAAGTTTTATTTTATCCAATTTACTACTTTTTCTTTTGGAAAGAAAAAACTCTAAAACAAGCAAAGCTAAACTTATCAACAGGAAAATTTGAAAACGGTCGTCATAATCTTTAAAAACCTTACTTCCGAATTCTTTTTTTTCCATTTTATTAATCTCATTCATTATTACTTGTAAACCAGCGTTTGCATTCGTTGCTCTCACATAAGTTCCATTTCCTGCAGCAGCTATTTGTTGCAACATTTTTTCATCTAATTTTGAAACAACAGTTTGGTTATTATTGTCTGTTCTAAAGCCTATCTGTTTACCATTTTTATAGATTGGAAGAGGTGCTCCATTTTCAGAACCCATTCCAATTGTATGAACATAAACATCTTTTTCAGTAGCATTTTCAGCAGCTTTCACAGCATCATCTTCGTGGTTTTCTCCGTCAGTAATAACAATAATAGCCTTACTTGTTCCATTTTCAAAATCGAAGGATTTCATGGCTAAATTTATAGCAGAACCTATTGCCGTACCTTGAACGGGTACGATATCTGTTCCTATACTTTCTAAAAAAAGTTTAGCGGATGAATAATCTGTGGTTATTGGCAATTGAACATAAGCATCACCAGCAAAAATAATAATGCCCAAACGGTCATTATGTAATTTTTCAATGAGTTGATAAATGGCTCTTTTTGCTCTTTCTAATCGATTTGGAGAAAGGTCCTCAGCTAGCATACTATTTGAAACATCTAACGCTATCATTATATCTACCCCTTCTCGTTTCACCTCTTCCATTTTTGTTCCTAATTGAAGGTTGGCAGCACCAATCAATAGAGAAATAACTGCAAAGAAAAATAATATAAATTTAAGTTTAGGAAGTGTTTTTGAAACATTGGGCATTAATCGTTTAACAACTGTTGAATATCCAAATTGATTGAGCTTTCTTTTTTTCCATTGTTGAAATAAAAGAGCTATCAATAGCAATAAAGGAGCAACAAAAGCTATTGCCCACAGATATTCGATATGTTCAAATCTAAACAATGCTTTTAAAAATAGTTCTGGTTAATAAAAATTCTATTAGCAATAAAGAAACAGCAAAGAGAGCAAAAGGCAAAAATCGTTCGCCTTTTTTCCTATAATCAGTAACATTTATTTTCGATTTCTCCATTTTATCAATTTCTTTGTATATTTCTTCTAATTCCTTGTTATTTTTAGCCCTAAAATACTTTCCATCTGCCATTTCTGAAATTTGAGACATGGTTTCTTCATCAATTCTAACAGGAACATCTTGGTATTGTTTTCTTCCAAATTGATCTTTATAAGGAGTGGGGGCTGTTCCAGTTGTCCCTATTCCTATCGTGTAAACACGTACATCAAATTCTCTTGCAATTTCAGCAGCAGTTAATGGAGGAATGGAGCCTGCATTATTTATTCCATCTGTTAATAAAATAACTACTTTGCTTTTGGCTTCACTGTCTTTTAATCGGCTTACGGCAGTTGCTAACCCCATTCCTATAGCAGTTCCGTCTTCTACTAAACCATTTTGAACACTCGAGAAAAGATTTAAAAGTACATCATGGTCTGATGTGAGTGGGCATTGCGTAAAACTTTCTCCCGCAAAAATTACCAAGCCCATCCTGTCATGAGGTCTGTTACTGATAAATTCCATAGCTATATTTTTAGATGCTTCCAACCGGTTAGGCTTAAAATCTTCAGCCAACATACTTCCCGAAATATCTATACTAATAATAATATCAATTCCTTCAGTAGTAACATCTTGCCAGCTCAATGATGTTTGTGGACGAGCAATTGCACAAATTATTGCTCCAATTGCTATCATTCGTAATAATAAAATAGAATGTCTGAAATAGGAAAAAAAAGACTTTTCAAAAACTGAAGTTGTAGATATTTTCACATTTCCTTGAAGTTTGTTTTGCCTAATAATATACCAAATAAGAAATACGGGCAAGAGTAGTAACAACCAAAAGAATTCGGGATTGGCAAATGATATTTCATTCCAAAAACTAAACATTTTTTTGGGGAGAGTTAGGTATTACTAATTTTGTTTGATTAATAAATTCTATACTATAAATCAAACTCATATCATTTTCATTGGCCAAAGGTTGTTCTTTGGCAAATTTCACTAAATCTGCAAGTGTCAATATTTGAAATAATTTTTCTTTTACATCATTTGGGATGGCGTGCAAACGCAATCCATACATTATTTCGTCAGTAGTTTCTTCTAGTGCATTTACGTTATAGCGTTTTTCAATGTAGTCTCTAAGAATTTCTGAAATTTCGGAATGATACATTTTTAGCTTGCCCGATTGCCATAATTTCTGTTCTCGGAGCTTCTCTAATCGTTCTAGGGCAATGATATGGCAAGGAATTTCAGGGATAATTTCTTTTACTTTTTCAGTTGGTTTTCTGTTTTTTAAGTAGCGAATTAATAGTATTATAAGCACAATTAAAACCAACCCAATAGCTATCCATTTCCAATTTTCTTTGAGCCAATCTTTAAACGAAAATGGTTCTTCAATGGGCTGTTTGACATCAAAAATTGCTTCAGAAGTATCTACAGGAAGCGAATAAACTTCGAGTAATGTTGCTTCTGTTTCAAACGTATCGGCATTGATAATAAATTGAAAAGGAGGTATTACATAATAACCTGAATCAAATGAAGTAATTAATAATTCTTGTTTTTGTTGTAAAAGAAAAGGTTCATTTTTATCTGGAATAAGTGTATCAATAGGGTTTTTTGAAAGAATTTCGATGTGTTGATTGATGGTATCGTAAATAGTAGGGAAAATAATCTCTGTAATACCACTTTCAGCAGCATACTCAACAGACAAATGCAAACGGGTTTGTTCGCCAATTAATAGTTTGTTGGTGTCTAAACGAGAATAAACACGCACACCCTGAGCATTTAGTGATGCTGTGCTAAACAGTAATATTAATATGTAAAATATTTTTTTCATTTTTTATTTTAAACACATATTTTTTTCTCGCAAAGACACAAAGTCTTTTTTCTTAAAATCTAATTATCACATTTTTTAGCCACAAATGCACGAATTATATACTTTAATTTTATATCAATTACACATTTTAATTACCTACATCCCTTAACTACTAACACCTAACTACTAATACCTTAAATCACCCTCTACGTTTAAATAATGCCATCAGTGGCTTCACATAATCTTCGTGTGTGCCAATTTCAGCAGCATCTACACCTGATTTTTGCCATGTGTTTTTAAGTTTATCTTTTCGTTTTAAATATGCTATTTTATAATTTTTTTGCACCTCTTTATCAGAAGTGTTTACCCATTCAATTTTATTGGTTTCAGCATCTATCATAGGAACTAAACCTAAGTTGGGTAATACATCTTCTGCTTTGTCGTACAAATGCAATGCAATTAAATCATGCTTTTTGTTGGCAATTTTCAGTGCATCTTCAAAATTCTTAGTACTGATGAAATCTGAAATTATAAATGCAGTACTTCTTCTTTTAATAACATTAGTGAAATATTTTAATGCCATTTCAATATCTGTTCCTTTATTTTCGGGTTCAAAATCAATTAAATCTCTAATTATCATTAAAATATGAGTTCTTCCTTTTTTTGGAGGAATAAATTTTTCTATTTTATCCGAAAAGAAAATTACACCTACTTTATCATTGTTTTGAATAGCGGAAAAAGCCAATAGAGCACATATTTCGGTAGCTAATTCTTGCTTACTTTTCTGTTGTGTTCCAAATTCTTTAGAGCCACTTACATCCACCAAAAGCATCACTGTCATTTCTCGTTCTTCTTCAAAAACCTTCACATAAGGATGATTAAAACGAGCAGTAACATTCCAATCTATGGTTCTTATTTCATCACCATGCTGGTATTCTCTTACTTCACTAAATGCCATTCCTCTTCCCTTAAAAGCAGAATGATATTCACCCGAAAAGATTTGATTACTCAAGCCTCGGGTTTTTATCTCAATTTTTCTAACTTTTTTTAATAGTTCGGAAGTATTCTTGTTAGCCATAAACTAAAAAATTAGTATTTATTTTATGGAATCTCCACATTGTTTAAAATACCATTAATAATATCAATAGTTGTAATGTTTTCAGCTTCGGCTTCATAACTCAATCCAATTCTGTGGCGAAGCACATCATGACAAACGGCACGAACGTCTTCAGGAATTACATAACCTCTTCGTTTTATGAAGGCATACGCTTTTGAAGCCAACGCTAAATTTATACTTGCCCTAGGCGAACCTCCAAAAGTGATAAGGTTTTTATATTCAGGCAAATTATAATCTTCTGGATGTCTGGTTGCATCAACAATATTTACAATGTATTGTTCAATTTTTTCATCCATATAAACTTCTCTAACTACTTCTCTAGCTTTCAGAATATCTTCTGGTTTTAGTACACAATTTGGTGTTGGAAAGCCTGCTTTTGAAATGTTATTTCGGATAATAATTTTTTCTTCCTCTTTTTTAGGATAATCCAATACCACTTTCAACATGAACCGATCCACCTGAGCTTCGGGCAAAGGATATGTTCCTTCTTGCTCTATTGGATTTTGAGTTGCTAATACTAAAAATGGTTCAGGAAGTTTAAAAGTTTCATTGCCAATAGAGATTTGACGTTCTTGCATGGCTTCTAATAATGCACTTTGAACTTTTGCAGGAGCTCTATTTATTTCATCAGCAAGAATGAAGTTGGCAAAAATAGGACCTTTTTTAACAGAAAACTCTTCTTGTTTTTGGTTGTAAATCATTGTACCTATAATGTCGGCAGGCAACAAATCTGGAGTGAATTGTACTCGACTAAATTTAGCATCAATAGTTTTTGCCAAGGTGTTAATCGCTAATGTTTTTGCCAAACCAGGAACACCTTCTAACAAAATGTGTCCATTGGATAATAAACCAATAAGCAAACGCTCTGTCATGTGCTTTTGTCCAATAATAACTTTATCCATTTCCATGGTAAGTAATTCAACAAAAGAACTCTCTTTTTGAATTTTTTCGTTTAACGCCCTAATATCAACATGGGTTGACGATTCCACTTGTGCTGAAGATAAAGGATGTGTTGGTGTATTTGCTTCTTCCATATTATTTATTTTTTTTAAGTTGGGCTAAATTACGCAGCGAAGTTAGTTTATTAATTAAGAGATAAGGGCTTCGTTGTTAAAAAATGTTAAGAGGTAGCATTAAAAAAGTCATTAAAAAAAACAAACTATTTACATCATAAAGTAGAACAACTAAAAAGATAGTATTTTTGCTTTAAATTGCTACTCGAAACTAAAATAGAATTTTTAAAAGGCGTTGGTCCTCAACGAGCTGAATTGCTTCAAAAAGAGTTTGGGATATTTACATTCGGTCAACTCTTGCATCATTATCCTTTTCGGTATATTGATAAATCTAAGATATATACCATTGCTGAAATTGATAACGACCAAACTTACATTCAACTTAAAGGAAAACTAATTGCCATTGAAACCGTTGGCGAAAAACGAGCAAAGCGATTAGTTGCAAAACTAAAAGATGAAACTGGCGAAATTGAGTTGGTTTGGTTTAAAAGTATAAAATGGTTGCAAGGTTCACTTAAAATGGGTGTTGAATACATTGTTTACGGAAAACCAACCTTGTTCAGAAATAGTTTCAACATTACGCATCCAGAAATGGATTTGATTAGTGATGCTCTTTTAACCAACGATGTTGCTTTAGAAGCTGTTTATCCAACAACAGAAGCTCTTTCTATTAAAGGACTAAATGCTAAAGGAATACATCGAATCCAGAAAAATTTAGTTGCACAACTAATTCATCATATTCCTGAAACATTGAGTAATGAAGTGATTCAGCAGTTAGGACTTATTTCAAAAGAAGAAGCCTTAATAAATATCCATATTCCTAAAGATGAAAACATACTTAAAAAAGCAATTTTTAGACTAAAATTTGAAGAGTTGTTTTATTTGCAACTCAATCTATTGCGTCAAAAAGTAATTAAATCAACCACCGTAAATGGATTTGTTTTTAGTGAGATTGGAAATTATTTTAACACATTTTATAATGAAAAACTTCCTTTTGAATTAACTGATGCTCAAAAACGAGTTATCAAAGAAATTCGTAAAGATATTGGTTCTGGCAAACACATGAACAGATTATTGCAAGGCGATGTGGGTAGTGGAAAAACAATTGTTGCCTTAATGATACTTCTTATAGGCATAGATAATGGTTTTCAAACGTGTTTGATGGCTCCAACAGAAATTTTAGCACAACAACATTATGAAGGAATTAAAGCATTGTTGCATGGTATGCCAATAGAAATAAAACTGTTAACTGGCTCAACCAAAACAGCAGAAAGAAAAATTATTCATGAACAATTAGAAAATGGAAAACTTCAAATTTTAATAGGAACACATGCCTTGTTAGAAGATAAAGTTAAGTTCAACAACTTGGGATTAGCCATTGTGGATGAACAACATCGTTTTGGAGTGGAACAGCGTTCTAAATTATGGAGAAAAGGAAATAATGGAGTACCTCATGTGTTAGTAATGACTGCAACACCAATTCCTAGAACCTTAGCAATGACATTTTATGGTGATTTAGATGTTTCTGTGATTGATGAGCTTCCTCCAGGAAGAAAAGAAATTAAAACCATACACCAATTTGACTCAGCTCGCATGAAATTATTTGGCTTCATGGATCAGGAAATTAAAAAAGGACGACAAATTTATGTTGTTTATCCATTAATTCAGGAATCGGAAAAAATGGATTATAAAGATTTAATGGATGGCTATGAAAGCATTGCCCGAAGGTTTCCTCTGCCCAACTATCAACTTTCTATTGTGCATGGAAAAATGAAATCGGCAGACAAAGACTATGAAATGCAACGATTTATTAAAGGAGAAACTCATATTATGGTGGCAACAACGGTTATAGAAGTAGGTGTAGATGTTCCTAACGCAAGTGTGATGGTTATTGAAAGTGCTGAACGATTTGGTTTATCACAATTGCATCAATTAAGAGGTAGAGTGGGAAGAGGAGCAGAGCAATCCTATTGTATATTAATGACAGGTAATAAATTGAGTGCTGACGGCAAACTACGCATGGAAACTATGGTTAGAACCAATGATGGCTTTGAAATTGCAGAGGTAGATTTAAAATTAAGAGGTCCTGGTGATATCCAAGGAACGCAACAAAGCGGATTATTAAACTTAAAATTAGCCGATTTAGCTAAAGATGGACAAATTTTACAGGCTGCAAGAAACATTGCAGTTGAAGTACTAAAAGAAGATGCTAATTTAGAATTGGAAAAAAACGTACGTTTGCGAAATACACTTAAAGCGATGCTTAGCGGAAAAATGAATTGGAGTAGGATAGCGTGAAGATGTTCAAGGTTTGAAGTTTGAAGTTGGTTAAGAATTATAATAATGAGAAATAATAATATAATAAAATTAGCACTGTTGTTTTTGTTGTTTCAGTTTTTTATAGTTGATACTTATAGTCTAAATATTCAAACAGAAGATAGCTTGAAAAATAGTTTAGAAGCAGAATATCCAGGAGGAACTCAGGAATTATTTAAGTTTATATATGAAAAACTTAAAGTAGAAAATAAAGACTTTGAAGAAAACATAAGAACAAAAATGTACTTAAAATTTACAGTTGAAAAATCGGGTAAATTGAAAGATTTCGTAGTTTTAAAAAGTATAAGTAAAATAATTGATACTAAAATAATTGAACTATTTAAGCAAATGCCTGATTGGATTCCTGCATATAAAAATGGAGTTCCTATAGAATCAAGTTATACTATTCCAATACAAATCGAACTTAAATAATTTAATAGACTTCAAATCGGAAACATTAAATAACAAAATGAATATGAAAAAAATTATACTTACATTTTTATCAATCGGATTATTTCAAATAGGTTTTTCACAAAAATTATTTGATGCAATTGAAAATCAAGGTTTTGAGAAAGTTCAAAAATTAGTTGAAAAGGGAGCAGATGTGAATATGCAAAAAGAAAATGGATTTAACCCTTTGTTTTCAGCATGTGCTCAAGGAAATAAGGATATTGCAGTTTTTTTAATAAATAAAGGAGCTAAAGTAAATTTTGCTCTAAAAAATGGAATAACTCCTTTACACATTACAGCTCAAAATGGATATTATGATATAGCATTAATGTTAATAGAAAAGGGGGCTGACATCAATATTCATGATGCTAATTTATGGACTCCTTTAAGATTTGCAGCTAGAAATGGAAGATTTGATATAGTGAAATTACTTGTAGATAAAGTTTCAAAACTTGA
>Ga0100391_1005450_pt1 | contig 11858 bp, 11 predicted proteins | sample CryGeymeta201515_FD_81541 | JGI IMG/M metagenome (GOLD analysis project Ga0100391, IMG submission 81541) | Groundwater microbial communities from Crystal Geyser aquifers in Utah, USA - Crystal Geyser metaG 2015-15 | ecosystem: Environmental > Aquatic > Deep subsurface > Groundwater | place: USA...
CGCTCCAGCGGCTGTTCGCCAACCAGCACGTCATAGGTCGTGATCTTGCGTTCGGCTGGTGGAACACCGAGCCCCGTTGAGGCATTACCCTGCGGGTCGATGTCCAGAATGACGACCTGTTTACCGATTGCGGCCAGTGCCGTGCCCAGATTGATCGTCGTCGTGGTCTTGCCGACCCCGCCTTTCTGGTTGGCGATAGCGATCACTTTAGGTGCTTTGCCGTGGCGAAATTCAGGCATGTCGATTTCCCTTCTTCGGCCGGAGCGAGGAAATATGGAGTATGACTCCTTCCTCACTGGTCTGACTTGGCCGAACATCTGCGTCGAAGGTCCAGTATTTATTGGCATCCGTCAATTCCTGACGGTAGCGCTGACCTTTGGGAAAGAGGCATATTCCTGCAGTTTTCAACAGTGGATAGGCATACCAGAACAGCTTATCGATTGAAGCGACCGCCCTTGCCGTGATCACATCAAACTTTTTTGTCTGGTCCATGGCTTCCACACGGCAATTTTCCATGCGGGCGGGCGCACCTGTGGCGTCGATTGTGGTCTGAACGAATCGGGCTTTCTTGCCCACGGACTCGGCCATCACCAGTTCGGAGGCTATCAGGCCACGGTCCTTCATCGCCAGAGCCAAGGCCAGTCCGGGGATGCCTGCACCGGCGCCGAGGTCAAGCCAGCGCAGTCCGTCCTGAGGAGCGTGATCAATGAGCTGAAAGCCATCGAGCGCATGACGTTTCCAGAAATCATTCATAGTCGAGCGGCCGACCAGATTTGTGGCCCTGTTAGCCTCGGCGAGCCTGTCATGCCAGATTGTGAAGGCTGCCAATGTTTCACGTGAAACACCGGTGGCTTTCTGGAAGTCCTCTGGACCGAATCCCACGCTAACCTGCTCGCCGTGTGGATTTGATATGCGCCAGTATCGCCGTGACCGCGCCGGGTGTTACGCCTTCAATCCGACTGGCCTGGCCCAGCGTGACCGGACGGGCGGCTTTGAGCTTTTCCCGGGCTTCGGACGACAGACCGCCAATCCCATCGAAGTCAAGGGCGGCCGGCAAGGTGATGGCCTCATCACGGCGGAAGGCCAGAATATCGGCGTCCTGCCGCTGCAGGTAATTGGCGTAAATGGCCTCAATGGTCAATTGCTCTCCGATCGCCGGGTCAATATCGGATAAGTCCGGAAAGGCAGTCACGATCACAGGCCAGTTGACGTCTGGATAACTGAGCAATTCTTTCGCCGTGCGGCGGCGGCCGTCCTGATTGACGGCAATCCCCGCCGACGCGGCCTCTTTCGATGTCAGGGAGAGTCGGTTGATCAATTCCCGGCCGGCCTCAAGCCGGTAAGCCTTTAGGCCGTAGCGTTGCTGGCGTTCGGTCGAGACTCCACCCAATTGCATGGCAAGAGGAGTCAAGCGCTGGTCGGCATTGTCTGCGCGCAAGGAAAGCCGATATTCTGCCCGGCTGGTGAACATGCGATAGGGCTCACTGACACCTCGAGTCACGAGGTCGTCAATCAACACCCCAATATAGGCGTCCGACCGGCTGAGGATTATGGGGTCTTGCTGGCGTGTGGCGCGTGCCGCATTAATACCTGCCATCAAGCCTTGGGCGGCGGCTTCCTCATATCCGGTCGTGCCATTGATCTGACCGGCGAGATAAAGACCCGGCGCTGCCCGGACCTGGAGATCGACCGTCAGTTCACGTGGATCGACATAGTCATATTCGATGGCATAGCCATAGCGCGCGACCTCGACCTCCTCCAGACCCGGAATGGTGTGCAGGAAATGCAATTGCACATCTTCCGGTAAAGAGGTCGATATGCCATTGGGATAGACAAGGTCGGTGTCCAGACCCTCGGGCTCGAGGAAAATCTGGTGGCTATCCTTGTCGGCAAAGCGATGGATCTTGTCCTCGATGGAAGGGCAATAGCGGGGCCCGCGGCCGGATATTCCGCCGCTATAGACGGCGGATTTATCCAAGTTTTCGGCAATGATGCGGTGGGTTTCCAGTGTCGTGTGGGTAATGCCGCATTCGATCTGTGGCACCGAGATCCGGTCCGTCAGAAAGGAGAGGGGCACAGGGGTTTCGTCCGCCGGCTGGCGTTGCAGTGCTGACCAGTTGATGGTCGAGCCCCTGAGCCGGGCCGGGGTTCCGGTTTTCAGGCGGCCCATCCGCAGACCCAGCCCGTAGAGCCGGTCGGACAGGCCGATAGCCGGTTTTTCTCCGAAACGGCCCGCCGGTGTCCGCTCCAGACCACGATGGATGACACCTTTCAGGAAGGTGCCACTGGTCAGAACCACGGCATGACAGGACCAGCGCCGGCCATCCGCGGCGACAACGCCCGTGACCCGGCCGTTGTCCTCAACAATCAGGTCCTCGATGGCCGCTGCTTCAATCGTCAGATTGGGTGTTGCGGAAAGCTCGCCCTGCATGGCTTCACGGTAAAGGCGGCGATCAGACTGGGTGCGGGGGCCGCGCACCGCCGGACCCTTGGAGCGATTTAGAAGGCGGAACTGGATACCTGATGCGTCCGCAATACGGCCCATAAGGCCGTCCATGGCGTCGATTTCGCGAACCAGATGCCCTTTGCCGAGACCACCAATCGCTGGATTGCACGACATTTCGCCAATCGTTTCTGGATTATGGGTAAGCAGAAGCGTGCGCGCGCCCAAGCGAGCGCTCACTGCCGCGGCTTCGCAGCCCGCATGGCCTCCGCCAATAATGATGACGTCCCATTTCGAGGTCATCGCACCAACTCCATCAAGGGCGCGCTATGTAATCTGTCCGGGGTCTGGAGTCGAGAGGAGAGCCCTGTGTTCCACGTGGAACAAGAGGCTATTTTCCGACACAGAAACGGGAAAAGACCTCTCCCAGCACGTCCTCGACATCCACCCGCCCGGTCAGGCTCTCCAGGGCCCGCGTGGCCAGGCGCAAATCCTCACCTGCAAATTCAGGCTGATCCAGCGAGTCCGCCGCCCGCGTCAACGCTGCAAACGCCTGCTCCACATTCCGGCGATGGCGGGCGCGGGAAAGGGCCGGCATCTCCCGCCGCCCGAGGCACTTGGTCACTTCTGACTCAAGCCAGCGCTCGATGTCCGGGACTCCCTTGCCGCTTGTGATCGCTGCCTGGATGGTCACTCTCTCAGAGTCAGGAAGAGTCAGCCTATGTTCCAAATCCGACTTGTTCAGCACCAGAAGATGGGCCTTCTCCACGACTCGTGCCATCTCCTGATTCCACAAAGCACTCCCATCGAACACACCTACCACCAGATCAGCAGAGTCAGCACGAGTCAGCGCCCGCTTCACTCCCTCTTGCTCGATACTGTCCTGCGATGCCCTCAGCCCTGCTGTGTCAGCAAGAGTCACAGAAAATCCTGCCAGAACCATACGGACTTCGACAATATCGCGCGTGGTGCCGGGGATGTCGGTCACTATGGCGGCATCCCGTTTGGCCAAGGCGTTCAGCAGACTCGACTTGCCCGCATTGGGCGGGCCGATAATGGCGATGTTGAACCCGCCCCGAATTTTCTCACCGCGATGATTGTCATCCAGATGCAGCCTCATCTGGTCCTGAAGCGATTGAATTGCTGTCCGGGCCGTTTGCGCCAGATGGTCGGGCACGCCGTCCTCGTCGGGAAAGTCGATTTCTCCCTCGATGGCAGCCATGATGGATACCAGCTGCGTGCGCCAGTCCTCATAAAGCGATTTGAGGGCACCGGTCATTTGTGCCAGCGCCTGTTCACGTTGAGCCGAGGTTTCTGCATCGACCAGATCGGCCAATCCTTCAGCTTCGGTGAGGTCCAGTTTTCCATGCTCGAAGGCGCGGCGGGTGAACTCCCCCGCTTCGGCCGGCCGGGCGCCCAGCTCCAGCAAGCGATCCACTAGCGCCTCGATAATGGCGGGCCCGCCATGGACCTGGAATTCAGCGCAATCCTCACCGGTAAAACTGGCCGGGCCGGGGAAAAACAGAATCAGCCCCTGATCAATGCCCTGTCCGCCAGCATCATGGATAAAGCGCAAGGCTGCTTTTCGCGGCGCCGGGCCCGGTCCGGCGAGGGCCGCTTCGAGAATCGCCTGCGTTTGAGGACCTGACAGCCGGATCACAGCCACGCCCGAGCGTCCCGGCGGCGTGGCCAGGGCAAATATGGTATCAGCTGACATGAGCGTTATTCTTTGGGTGTCTGCCCGGCCTGGCGCATCAATGTCATGAACTGATCTTGCATCTGGCCGCCGAAGCTCATCCAGTTCTTCATCAACACGTCCGGTTCGAGTGAAGACATGTTCTCCTGCATGCGTTTGGACATCTCCTTGACCATCGCCTCATTCAGTGGCGTGACGTCGGGAAGCCCAAAAAAAGTGCGCGCCTCGTCCGGCGTACAATCGATATCAATCTTGACCTTCATGGACAGATTCCCTTGTTGTCAGCGCTCAAGCTTATATCCTCTCGCCCGAGACGCAGCAAAAAGCAAATCGAGGGAGACACCCCATGGCATCCGAAATGATCAAAATTCACAGTCCCGATGGCGAGTTTCAAGCCTATCGCGTCACCCCGAAGGGCGGCAAGGGTCCAGCGATTATCGTCATCCAGGAAATTTTCGGCATCAATCAGGTTATGCGCGATATCTGCGATGATCTGGCCGGCCAGGGCTATGTTGCCCTCTGCCCGGATCTTTTTTGGCGGATCGAACCGGGTATTGACATCACCGACCAGACTCAGGAGGAATGGGACAAGGCCATTGATTTGTTTGGTAAATTCGACCCAGATACAGGAGTTAAGGACATCGCGGAAACCCTTGATGTTGCCCGCCGCGATCCGGCTGCCAATGGCAAGGTGGGCGCGATTGGTTACTGCCTTGGCGGATTGCTGGCCTATCTGACCGCCTGCCGCACAGACGCTGATGCCTGCGTCGGATATTATGGCGTCAACATTCCGAAATATCTCGCTGATGCCAGCAAGATCTCCGGTCATCTGATGCTGCATGTCGCGGGCAAGGACGAGTTTGTGGACGCCACGGCCCGGAAAGCCATGCATGACGGGCTGGACGATAATCCGCATGTCACACTTCATGACTATCCGGACAATGATCACGCTTTTGCCCGGCAGGGCGGCGCGCATTTTGATGCCAAGGCGGCCGATCTGGCCAATACTCGCACCCGCGCTTTCCTGCAGACGCATCTTGGTTAGGATATAACGCCCGTGTTGACAGGTCTTCCACTTCTCTTTCTGGCCCTGCAACCCTCTCCGGGCCTGATGCCTGTCAGCACGCTTCTCGATTGCGCCCGGGAGGCTGAAGCCACACTGGTCGCCGTGCATCGCGCCGGCGGATTCGAACCGGGGATTGCGGAAAACTCCCTGTCCGGCCTACGCCGCGCGGCTGAGCTGGGGGCGGCCTTTGCGGAAGTTGACCTTCGCGAGACCGCAGATGGTGAAATCATCTTGATGCATGATGCCACGCTGGACCGGACGACGACCGGCGCGGGTAATGTGCGGGATCATACGCTGGCGGAATTGCAGGATTTATTTTTGGTGGATGCTGCGGGTCATAGGACTGCGGACCGCATTCCAACACTTTCAGAGGCCTTTACCGTAGCGCGGGAGGCAGGGATCTATCTGGAGCTGGACCTGAAGGGCGTTTCACCGGCCCGTGCAGCTGAGCTGGCCGTTACAGCGGGCATGGAAAGCCAGAGCCTGATCATTGTCTATGATGTGGCAGATGCTGGTCCGGTGCAGGCCGTCTCTACGGAGATCGGCCTCTCCCTGCCGTTCACTGACCACGACGCAGTCCTTGCCAGCGAGCTGGAATTTTCATCCCTGCTGGCTTGGGCCGGGCGCGGGATTCCGGACGCAGAGACCGAAGCTTTCCTGACCGGGCTGAGGATTGAAACGGCCATACATGATTTTCCGGCCGAGGCAGATGGCACAATCGATTATGCTCTCATCGACCAGAGGCAGGTGGAATTGCTGGCGTCCAATGATCCGGAAGCCGCGCTTCGTGCGTTCGGACGGTGGGAGGCCTATTGCCGCGCGCATTAGTCAGCGGTGGCACGCTTCCAGCTTTCCAGTGCTGTAACCCGCTTGAAATAAGTGTTCACTTCGTCCGGGACGCCCTCAAACTGCTTCACAAGCTTCATCAGGTAAAGCATGTAGACAACAGACATGTCGGCCAAAGTCAGCCTGTTTCCAGCCAGCCATTCCCGGTCCTCAGCCAATCCCCGCGCGGCGATTAGATTAGTGTGCTTGAGAAATTCCGATTTACCCCAGCGCGCCAAGGCCGGATTGCGCTGCTCTTCCGGCAATAGTGCCGTATGTGCCAGCGTGAGATTGACCGTCATGCTCATAGTCGCTTCACCGAAATGCAGCCATTCCAGATAACGGGCAAAGTCCGCCTCGTCCTGACCAACGACAAGCGGGGCCGGGCCATACTTCTCCGTCAGGTACTGCATCATCGCGACGGATTCCAGCATAACGGTGTTGCCGTCCTTGAGGGCCGGGATTTTTTGCAGCGGATTGATGTCCTTGAACGCTTCGCCACCGACATTGCCGTGCTTGAACTCGGGCCGTTCCAGGGTGTAGGGTAGACCCATTTCCTCCATAACCCAGCGCGGGCGTATGGCCCGGGTCATGGGCGCGTAATACAGGGTGATGTCTGGTGTGGGCATGATTGACCTATGTATTCATTGAGTCGAAGAAGTCCGAATTGGTCTTTGTTTCCTTAAGCTCGGATAAAAGGAAATCGATCGCGTCCTGGGCCCCCATCGGGTTCAGGATGCGGCGCAGGACATAGGTTTTCTGCAGATCGACCTTGTTGATAAGCAGTTCTTCTTTCCGCGTGCCGGATTTGAGAATGTCGATAGCCGGGAAGACGCGCTTGTCTGCAACTTTCCGGTCGAGAACGATTTCCGAGTTACCCGTACCCTTGAATTCCTCGAAGATCACCTCGTCCATGCGCGAGCCGGTATCGACCAGCGCGGTGGCGATAATGGAGAGTGAGCCGCCATGTTCGATATTCCGGGCGGCCCCGAAAAAACGCTTCGGGCGTTGGAGGGCATTGGCATCCACACCGCCGGTCAGAACCTTGCCGGAAGAGGGAACAACCGTGTTGTAAGCCCGGCCAAGGCGGGTAATGGAATCGAGCAGGATAACAACATCACGGCCATGTTCGACCAAACGCTTGGCCTTTTCGATGACCATGTCAGCAACCTGGACGTGGCGCGTCGCCGGTTCGTCAAAGGTCGAGGAGACGACCTCACCTTTCACGGTGCGCTGCATGTCGGTCACTTCTTCGGGCCGTTCGTCGATCAGAAGCACTATGAGATAGCAGTCCGGGTGGTTGGTCTCGATGGCATTGGCGATGTTTTGCAGGATCATGGTCTTGCCGGTGCGGGGCGGAGCAACGATCAGGGCGCGCTGACCTTTGCCGATCGGGGCGACAATATCAATAATCCGGCCGGTCCGGTCCTTCTTGGTGGGATCCGGCAGCTCCAGATTGAAACGCTCTTCAGGGTAGAGCGGCGTCAGATTGTCAAAGTGTATTTTATGACGCGCGGCTTCGGGATCGGCAAAATTGATGAGGCTGATCTTGAGCAACGCAAAATAGCGTTCGCCGCGGCGCGGGGCCCGGATTTCACCTTCTACCGTATCGCCCGTGCGAAGGCCAAATTTCTTGATCTGGTTGGGCGAAACATAGATATCATCGGGGCCGGCTAGATAATTGGCTTCCGGTGACCGGAGAAAGCCGAACCCGTCCTGGAGAATTTCCAGCGTACCGCCGCCTGAAATCTCGACGCCGCGCTCAGCAACTTCTTTCAGGAGCGCAAACATGATGCCCTGCTTGCGCATGGTCGCGGCATTTTCGATGTCGAGCGCTTCTGCGATCTCCAGCAATTGAGCGGGTTTTTTTTCCTTCAATTCCTGAAGGGTCATGCGGGTCATGCCTGCCAGCATGTCCGGCAGGGTCTTGGGTTCGGTATCGGCTTCGTCCTGATCGGCTTCGTTCTCATTGTCGAGATCGTCGTCATCGGACTCCATATCGTCATTGTAATCAGCCATCGGGACTCACTTGCATTAGGAAAGGGATGAAAGTTTCAAATTCAGCCTGTTTATCGGACGGATTCCGCCATGCGGCAGACCGATCAAAAACGGATGTGTCAGGGTCTCCGGGTTCGCCGCATGTCTGGCGCACACCGGTAAAGGAATTTCGCGAATGCGAAACTTGTCTGACGAGTGACACAGGCCGGAAGCGCCGTCAAGCCGGAACTAGCGCAGGGCGACGGTTGCCACCAGAACAATGACGATTGCCAGTGCGGCCGGTATCTCATTGTAAATACGATATTTCCGCTGGGGCCACTCATTTGTGCCCGCTTCAAAGTGCTTTTTGCGGATCGCAAAGATGTGATGAAGGCCGGTCATCAAAACAATGGCGGTAAATTTCACCAGCCAGTCCCATTCATGAAAGATCGACCAACCACCCGCGCGCTCGGCATTGGACCAGATCAGCAACAGGCCAAAGATCCAGGCGGCAATCATGGCCGGATTCATGATGAGCTTTAGGAGGCGGTGTTCCTGAAGTTTGAGAACCTTATCGAGCTCGCCGCCAGGTGTTGCCGTGCAATGATAGACAAACAGGCGAGGCAGATAGAGCAGGCCCGCCATCCATGCGATCACTGCCAGAATGTGCAACCCCCGAAGCCAGTCATAAGCGGCAATCAGCATATCAGACATGTTTGCTCACATGATTGGGGCATTTGGAAAAACCTGCCGGACAGATCCTTTTGCCGCACGGCGGTTTCAGGCCGGACGGGCCGTTCATCGCCTCCAGTGTCAGCCTGGCCAGAGTCTCGATATATCCGTCCTGTACGCCCAATGCAGGGACTCGCAAATAGGTCTTTATCCCGTTTTTCGAGGCCAGTTCACCATATTCCTCATCGAGTTCGACCAAAGTCTCGATATGCTCTGAAACAAAGGCGATCGGGGTGAGAAGGATGGATTTTCCATCGCGGGCGCTGTGCTCAATCGCCTCCTCGGTGGATGGCCCGATCCATTTCAGCGGGCCAACCCGAGACTGATAACAAATCTGCCAGTCGGGCAATTCTGGCAGCTCTCTGGCAATGGCAGTAGCGGTTTGCTCAATCTGCCATTGGTAGGGATCGCCCTGTTTTACCGTGCGTTCGGGCAGACCATGAGCAGAAAACAGCAGACGCGTGTTGTCCGGCGCGCCAGAGTTGGTCCATTTATCTCGGATCAGACCGGCATGGGCTTTAATAAAGTCCGGATGCTCCGGATAACAGCAGACAATGCGTGCCCCGCCGCCTCCGGCGTGCTGCCATCCGGTCAGCGAAGAGCCTGTGGTCGAGGTTGAGTATTGCGGGTAAAGAGGCAGCAGGACCACTTCGTCAGCGTCCCAGTTTTTTACCGCATGGACAGCTTCTGCCACAAAAGGATGCCAGTATCGCATGGCGATAAAGGTCTTGTATTCATCGCCAGTGTTTTCCGCCTGCAATCGGTCGATCAAGGCTTGGGCCTGTTTTCCAGATTCCGGTAAAAGGGGTGATCCTCCGCCCATAAGCTCATAATTCTTGCGTGCGGACGGTGCCCGCGTTTTGGAAATAAACCAGGCGAGCGCCTCGCGTATCGGGCCGGGTGCGCCGATAATGGCGGGATCACGGAACAGATTTCGCAGGAAGGGTTGGACATCGTTCGGTTTATCCGGGCCGCCGAGATTGAATAATACGATCGCAACCTTGCGCGCCATTCCTATTCACCTCTGATTTTCCTGACCAGTTGCTCGACATGAGCAATTGGAACGTCCGGGGTAATGCCATGGCCCAGATTGAAAATGTGCGGCCGGCCCTTAAAGGCAGAGATGATGCGATCAATTTCGGCGTCAAGCACTTCACCACCCACCCGCAAGACGGCAGGATCCAGTTGCCCTTGCAGCGGCATGTTTTCAGGTAAATTGTTCAAAGCCCATTCTGTGTTGAGGCCATGATCAAGCGCCAGAGCCGTAACACCGCTGCGCTCGGCATAGCCGATATAATTCGGTCCAGCCCCTTTTGGAAATCCGATGACCGGGCAGGTAATTCCGGCAGCCCGGACACCGTCTGTGATGCGGCGTGTGGGGCGAATGACGATGTCCTCGAACATGGGCGGCGGTAGCCCTTCCGCCCAGCTATCGAAGAGTTTCAGCACTTCGGCACCGGCTTTGGCCTGCATTACCAGATAGCGGATAGTGGCGTCGGCGATCAGATCGAGAAGCCGCGCCATGGCCTCGGGATATTCCCAATACATCCGCCGTGCATTCCAGCGGTCTTTCGAGCCGCCGCCTTCGATCATATAGGTTGCGACGGTCCAGGGCGATCCAGCAAATCCGATCAGAGCGGTCTCCTCCGGAAGTGCGACCGAGAGGTTTGCGACGGTCTGACCGACCGGACCGAGCATGGCTTCGACATCACCGATTTCAAGCCCGGCAATGCCGTCTACTGACAACGGATCAAGTTTCGGACCCTCGCCGGTCTCAAACCACACCTTTCTGCCCAAAGTCATTGGGATTAAGAGGATATCTGCAAACAAAATGGCGGCATCAAAGTTAAAGCGGCGGATTGGCTGCAAGCTGACTTCTGTTGCCTTTTCAGGTGTCAGGCAGAAGTCGATGAAACTGTTCGCACTGGACCGGACGTCCCGGTATTCCGGCAAGTAGCGCCCGGCCTGACGCATCAGCCATACCGGTGGACGGTCGAGGGCTTTCCCACCCAGAACTTTAAGAATGGTCTTGGTCATGACCGGAGGGTTAGGGGGCAATATCGCCGAAAGCAATCCGCATTAATCACTTCTCCCCTCTTCTTTCAGACTCTTGTTTTATGAATTGAGAGAGTCATTGGCGTGTGGGTTATGTGGGTAAGTTATTTATCCCCATAATTCACGCTATTCTAATCTGTTCGTTAAAATCAGAATGTCATTCTGTTGGAAAAATGGAAAATCTGAATAAACTCCAAATATTCAGCCATTTGTTAAATTTCTACGAGAGATAATATGTGAAAAATCGGTCTTTTGATGCTAGTTTTGGCAGAATTTGACCCTTCTTTCACAGCGCTGGGTGACTGTGTATCCGGAATGGACAAAACGGGCGTCTATCCCCGATGATCGGGGGTGAGACAAATTCAGCCGTGAGGGTGTTAACGAGTCCCTGACTTGTTAACACTTCATTAACCCCGATCCGGACCGATAGTGCGCATGCCCAAGTCCAAATCTGTCCCCCGCAGCTTTCATGTTCATCTGGTATCGGATTCAACTGGCGAAACGCTGGGTGAGGTGATGCGCGCATCCGTTGCCCAGTTTGAAAATGTCGAATTGATTGAGCATCTATATGCGCTGGTCCGGTCACCTCGTCAGCTTGAGCGGGCGCTTGAGGAGATTGAACGGGACCCCGGCGTTGTCATGTACACCATAGTTTCGACCGATATGCGCCGCCGGCTGGAAGATCATTGTCATAAAATCGGTGTGCCGGCGATTGCGATCCTGGATCCGATTATCGCCACGCTTTCAGGATATCTGGCCATGCCACCATCCAGCCGTGCTGGAGCACAGCATGATCTGGATGCACAATATTATGAACGGATTGAAGCGTTGAATTACGCCATCATGCATGATGATGGACAGGGTGGAAATCTGGAAGGTGCTGATGTTGTGCTCTTGGGTGTCAGCCGGACTTCGAAGACACCAACGTGCATCTACCTTGCGCATCGCGGCGTGAAAGCGGCGAACATTCCCTTGGTGCGCGGGGCGATGGAGCCAGCCGGACTTGAAAACCTGAAAAATCCACTGATCGTCGGACTGACGGCCTCACCGGAAAGGAACGTCCA
>Ga0100391_1005452_pt1 | contig 11854 bp, 12 predicted proteins | sample CryGeymeta201515_FD_81541 | JGI IMG/M metagenome (GOLD analysis project Ga0100391, IMG submission 81541) | Groundwater microbial communities from Crystal Geyser aquifers in Utah, USA - Crystal Geyser metaG 2015-15 | ecosystem: Environmental > Aquatic > Deep subsurface > Groundwater | place: USA...
ACTGAGTAAGGCCGCCATTAAATAAACGGTTTTTACGTTATTGTGAACGCAGCAATCCCTTACGGCATTAAAGTTCTTGGCATCTATAATTTCAAAAGGACCAGAATGAACCAACTCTAAGTTTCGGGTGTTGATATCGCTAGCGATTACTTGATCTCTGCCGTGAATGGCTCTTAACTTGGCAGTGAGTTCTGTTCCAATTTGACCGCAAGCACCGATAATTAATAGTTTTGAAGACATTCTTTAAGATTAAATGATTCGCAAAAATAGAAAGAAAAATAGCATACCGATACTAAAGTTTTCAAAAAAACAACTATATTTTTACGATTATGCTAAAGTGCCTCAATTGAATATCTATCTTAGATTTTCAAAATAATACTTTAGGTATATTTACAAATAAATAATACTTTTATATGAAGATTGGATTATACGGTTTGTGTTTCTTTTGTTTTGTGCTTTTGAGTTGTGGTGATAATAAGACTTCAACTGATGTTTCAGATATTGAAAATAGTGCACAAACACCTGTACTAACAGCAAAAGCTATTGAGAATTTTGATTACAAAGAATATGCATTAAGCTCTGAGAGTGAAAAAGCTTTGACTAATTGGGAAAAGTATCAAGAATTAGCCATTCAAATCAGCTATTTAAAAAAAGCAGATTTATCATTTTTTAGAGAAGATAAAAAGGACTTAAGACAATTTATTAAAGAATTTAAAGCTGGTATTCCAAAGGAATTTTTAACTAATCCCATAATATCACGTACGGTAATTGTGGAAACAACGCTTTTAAAATTGAATGAAAATTTAAGTTTAGACCATGTAAACGACCGTACGAAATTATTGAGTATTAAAGAGGTGTTAGTGGCCTTTTCAAATCTCAATTATCAAATAAATAAAACCTTAGAACGCAATCTTTACGACCAAATTCAACCAGAATAAGAGTGCTATATCCCCTCTAAACCATGCTAAGACTGTAACAATTTTGTAGTATATAGGACTAATACATAGTAGTAATAAAAACTAATAATAATAAATCATGAAATTTAATTTTAATCGTTTGCCTGCTTTATTAAGTCTGGCTTTATTATCGCTTGTTGCGTGTAAAGAAGAAGCCAAAAAAGACACGGCACTGGCAGAGGAAAAAATTCCCGGAATAGTTCTGGAGCATATGGATTTAGAAGTAAGTCCGAAAGATGATTTCTACAATTACGTCAATGGGAATTGGATGAAAACCACTCAAATCCCTAAAGAAGAAGCCAGTTGGGGAGGATTTGGGGTATTGAGAAAATCGACGCGAAACGATGTCTTAGATATCGTAAAAACTTCCAAGGAATTGGGGATTTACAAAGAAGGAACCGACCAAAAGAAAGCGCTTTTATTTTTTGAATCTGAATTAGACACTGTTACGAGAAATGACTTAGGCATCAAACCCTTGCAGCCCTTATTAGATAAAATTGATGGGATTAAAAATCTCAAAGATATGCAAACGGTTTACGCTAAAACCACTAGTATTGGAGCTCCATTTTTTGGGCTTCAAGTGTTTCCAGATATAAATGACAGTAGTGTATATGCTCCCTACATTACACAAGGAGGTTTAGGCTTGCCAGATCGCGATTATTACGTGCTTCAAGATGAAAAATCTAAAGAACGTCGTCAGCAATACGTAGATCATATCACTAAAATGATGCAGTTTATTAACTATGATGAAGCTGAAGCAAAGGCTGCAGCTGAAATGATTTTAGCACTAGAAACAAAACTTGCCGAACCACAACTAGATAAAACTGAAAGACGTGATTTTAGCAATCTTAATAACCCAAGAACCCTTGAGCAGTTGGCTGAATTGACTCCTTCAGTAAACTGGAATCAATTTATCTCAGACATGGGGGTTAAACAAAAACTAGATACAGTGTATGTTATTGAGTTGCGCTATATGAAAGCACTTGAAAATGTTTTAAAAACAACGCCAATAGAAGATGTTAAAACCATCATGAAATGGAATACTCTAAATAATAATTCTTCCTTTTTGAGTACTGAAATAGAAAAGGCCGATTGGAATTTTTACGGTAAAACCCTAAGGGGTACAGAAACTCAGAGACCAGCAGAAGATCGCGCTATGGATAATGTTACAGGTCGCGTAGGTGAAGCCATCGGTAAATTATATGTAGATTCTAAGTTTCCACCTGAAGCAAAAGAAAATGCAGAGAAAATGATTGCAAATATCATTACTGCTTTTAAAACCCGAATAGATAGCCTTGATTGGATGACTGCTGAAACCAAACAAAAAGCTATTGAAAAGCTCGATAAGTTTACTGTGAAGATTGCCTACCCAGACGAGTGGAAGGATTACTCGGCGTTAATGATAAAAGAAGGCAATAGTTATGCTGAGAATATGATTGCATTTTCTGAATGGAGTTTAAAAGAAACTTTAGCTGACTTAGGTCAGCCTGTAGACAAAAAAGAATGGTCTATGCCACCGCAAATGGTCAATGCTTATTTCAATCCTTTAAATAATGAAATTGTATTTCCGGCTGCCATTTTACAACCTCCGTTTTACAATTATACGGCTGACGAAGCTGTTAATTATGGTGGAATAGGAGCCGTAATTGGTCATGAAATTTCACACGCTTTTGACGATCAAGGCTCTCAATTTGATAGCAATGGTAACTTGGTGAATTGGTGGACAGCAGAAGACTTAAAAGAATTTAAGAAACGTGGAGATGCACTTGTAGAGCAGTATTCTGCAATTGAGGTTTCTGATAGTTTATATTTAGACGGACGTAATACAATTGGTGAGAACATTGGAGACCTTGGCGGAGTGCTTGGGGCTTACGACGGTTTACAATTATATTTTAAAGAAAACGGAAGACCAGATAAAATTGATGGATTCACAGCAGAACAACGTTTCTTTATGTCATGGACAACAGTTTGGAGAACGTTAAGCAGACCAAATGCTTTAGAAATGCAGATTAAAACAGATCCGCACTCACCAGGAATTTACAGAGCAATACAACCATTAAAAAATATTGATGCTTTTTATGAAGCTTTTGATATTAAAGAAGGGGATTCTATGTATTTAGCTCCTGAAAAACGTGTGAGAATTTGGTAAAAAAAGATTAAAGATATATAACAAAAAAAAGCAGCTTTCTAGGCTGCTTTTTTGTTTATAAAATTAAGTTTTAATTATTGGCTTTTTTGGCAGCCGATGCTTTTTGAGACTCTAAAGCCTGTCTGCTTACTTTAGCTAAATTAAAATCAGGATCAATAGCTAAAGCATCATTCATCAATTTAAGAGCGGCGTCAATATTAGCCGTTTTATTCTCTGAATACGTCAACAAACCTTTTAAATATAGAAGCGCTGCCTTCATAGACGTTTCGTAAGGTTGTTGCATTTCATAAAACGCACGTTTCATGTCGTCAGTGACATTTGTCATGGCATAATCAATATTCAATTTAGCACCTACCAAATCATTGGTCTGAATTTTCATATCAGCCATTTCATAGGCTAAATATACATTTGGTTCGCGTTTGTATAAGATTTCAAAATGCTCTAGAGCCATTTTTGGCTGATTCAGATTTTTTAAGGCTAAAGCTTTTACTTCAACATTCATATCAGAATCTGTTTCTTTTTTTTCAACACCAATGGTATTAAGCACTTTCATGTATTGACCTTCAGAAAGGTACAAATACGCTAGTGTATCTTTTCTTGCCACAGAAGGTTCTATAACATCGAGATGGGTAAGTGCATTAATAATTCCCTGCCGATCACCTTGTTTTTTCATTTGTTTATAGTAGGCGTCGTAATGTTTTTTCATATCGGCATTAGTCTGGGCAAAAATACTAACTGAAAATAGCATCATCCCAATAGCTAAAGGGATTGTTTTAATCTGTTTCATTCGTTCTTTATTTTAAAGGGCTAAATCTATAAAAATTAATAGTAAATGGTCTTAAAAATCTATTAATTTCTAAAAAGCCTGGTTTTAATGCATAGTTCAAAAGCCATACCAACTTAGAACGTAGTCATTCATTTTAAGCGTTACGCTTTGAGAACTGGACTTTGTAAATTTAGTATGGCCCGTTTTATAGACAAAATACTGCTTTGTATCACAGTTGATAAAATCACCAAAAAACTATAAAAACTGATGAAAAATCCCTTAAAAGTTAAGATTTATATAATAATTCTTACTTTAAATTACGAATGTGCTAAATAGTTAATTGATATTGTTTTGCGGACTCAACAATTTTATGTAAATTTCAATTCATTTAAATCTATATGTTATGGGAATTAAAAGTTTTCAAGGTGCACGTAAGCAACAAAATGCTGCGGTATCAGCGTCGTTAAAAGTTAAAGATTATATGACCACCCAACTTATAACATTTAAGTCAGACCAGTCGATACAAGAGGTGGTGGAAGCCTTAATTAAGTACAAAATATCTGGTGGCCCGGTGGTAAATGATAGAAACGAACTCATAGGTATTATATCTGAAGGAGATTGCCTAAAGCAACTCAGTGAAAGTAGATATTACAATATGCCTTTAGAGCATGACAATGTTGAAAAGCGAATGGCAAAAAATGTGGAAACTATTGATGGTAATATGAACGTTTTTGATGCTGCTAACAAGTTTTTGAGCTCTAAGTTAAGACGTTTTCCTATCGTAGAACGCGGCAAACTGGTGGGGCAAATTAGCCAAAAGGATATTTTAAAAGCGGCACTTCATCTAAAAGCTGAAAATTGGAACAGTACTACAAAAACTAGTTCTTAATCGTCACGTTTTACCAATGCGTAATAATTGCCTTCAATAGGTAGGTAACCTTGGTCATACACAAAATAGTAGGTTGTGCCAGCTTTGGTAATATAGAGACTAGTAATGTAATTAAAATCGAAACCCTTTTCTATTAATTTTGCTTTAGAGCACTTGGTCTTTTGGTGAGGATTGAGGGTTTCTAAAATTCTGTAGTTTTTTCTCAATCGATTGTTGGTATTTCTTATGAGATTTTTAGAATCTTTATTTATGCGATTATTATAGGCATTTCTGCAACCATCACTACAGTATTTTTTATCAATTCTCCCTATAATTTTATCACCGCACTCAGGACATTGTTTTTGCATATCTCTACATTAAGTTCATACAATATAATAATTTAATTGATTATAAACTACTTGTAATGATAATGGTATTGGTTGTATTAACATTTTCAAATACGGAAACTTCATAAACTTTAGACCGTAAAAAGGAAATGATCTCTTCTAATTTTGATGGCGATGTTGAAGCACCAACTGAGGCGTTAAAAATAATTTGGCCTTTTGAAGATTTTAAATTTAGCAAGGCATTCCAGAAATCTAGATTTAAAAATTTATCTGGGATACTTAAATCAATGTACAAATCCACTATGATTAAATCATAAACGTCGCTATTAGTTTTTACAAATTCATAGGCATTAACACAGTGAATTTTTAAGAAGTCGTTTTCTTTAATTCCGAATTCTGTATCCGCAATTGAGATAATTACCGGATCTATTTCTACGGCAGTGATTGCTTTGGTGTAGTTAAAATCGCTACGGAGTGTTTCAATAACACCACCACCTCCCATACCTAATATTAAAACAGAATCCACTTTTTTAAGAGTAATTTGTTTCAATCCAAATTTTAAAATGTGCTGTAAAGGACCATAACTATAGTTCGCATTTTTGGAGTTGAGTTGTTTTTTGCATTAAATGGAAACATTTAAATCAATATATTTGTGTTGAATTATATTCGACTAAGTATCATTAGTTAAAATTCTAAAAAACCTTAAAAAATAAATCTGATTGCTAAAGTTACTAAAAAAAATGACACCTGATAAACTTCAACATGTTTGGTTAGTGGTAACCATAGCTGCAATTTTAGTGACAGCAATTGGTACTTATTACACTTATTATTTTGGTGAGCAAATTCAAAAGGAAAAGCAGGCTAAGTTTAACATATTAGAAAAAGATTTTAATAGTGTTGAAAAAGAATTTACCATTGAACAAGAGCGTTTAAAATCGATTCTTGTGAGACTCAAAGTTACATTTACAGGTGAGTGGAAAGTATCGCCTGCGAATAATAAATTGTTAAATCCATTGGGTGAGCCAATAATGTATTTGTTTAATGCCAATGATCATTCAATGAAATTGGGTTTGTATGAAACCAATAATTTCCGTTTTAATGACCTGAATAGTCAGAAATCAGAGTTTATTGTTGAGTTGTCACCATTAAAGCAAGACATTATTGAATCCACTAAGTCTTCTTTAAAAGATTTTACAGCTATCCAAATGGTGATTCCATTTATAGATTACAATTCTTTTGGGCCCATACCCATTAATGTTGACAACATAGAGATGAAAATATTTATAAATGAAAAATTAGGCTATGAATTAAAGGATAATCTAGATTATAATATTGTTTTAGATAATCGTGGCTCTAATTACGCCGGGTGGGCAATATTCAGTCTTCAATTCGAACCTAATTTTATCAATCAAAATTAATTAATATGATTTTTTTGAATTAAAAAGAATTTAAAGCACTATGAGGTGTAATAGGGTGACAAAAATAAAAAAGACCCGTTTGCGCGGGTCTTAGTATTTTGGACTGTTCAGACTTTGAAATCCTGCTTTCGCTGTTCAGATTCACCTGTCCTGTCCTAATATTTTATACAAATTTATACAAAAGTTGTCATGACTTGTCTTAAAATACATATAAAGTTAAGTAATTTAGATTAAATTGAAATAAAATTTCAATAGATAAAATCTATAGTGTATTTTTTATAACACATTAAAACTCAAAAAAAGCCTAAAATTCTAGTTGGTATATCTTAATTAATTCTTTTCTAATACTTCTTCTTAATGTCGCCTTGTTATCACTAATAGTTATTACATGCTGACCGTCAGCAACCTTAAAATCATCAACAACCATTGCGGTAATTACTGTTATTTCAAACTTGCTAGACTCTAAATAATGAGTTTCCATAACAACATTTAAAACGCTTTCCTCTAATATTTTTTTGACAACAATTCTATGAGGTGGTTTTTTGGGTTTTTTAGGATCGAAATAATTTATAAAATCAAACCTAGTTCCTCTTAAATATATGTCTAATAGATATTTAAAAGATTCAATTATAGCTTCTTGTACACCATCTATTTCAATACCTTCTCTAGCACCATCTTTGTCACCATATTCTAAATGATTATGATAATGTTTGTCACACCAAAGCTCAACTTTTAATTCATCGTATTCGTGTATACATTGAGCGTTCATATAAGCACAGTTAGGCTTATAAACCAATTTTGGATTTATAACTTCAATTCTTTTTATATCATCTTCTTTACTCAAACCCGAAAATTAATTATTAAACTTCTCAAAACTACTAAGAAACAACAAAATAGAATAAAAAATTAAATTTGTTTAATTAGAAAGTTTTTCTCATACTTAAATAATTATCCTTGAATTATGAATAAGCCAGAAAAAAACTACCGACAAAAACGGTAGCTTAAAAATAAAAAGCACATTAGACGACGTTATAAAGGTGTCTGTTCCTAAAACCAAAGACGGAAAAAGGGATAAGCCGAAAGAGTAGATTACAATATTAGTAGAATTGTAAACGAAATTTCAAATGTTCATTGATTGCAATAGTTTAATTAGACCTTGAATGGTCGGCAGGATGCTCAGTCTCGATACTGTTGAATTAGTGACGGTTGGTAGAGGGTTAAATGAATTGCGTACTTCCAAAAAAAAGCGAAATCTCGCTAACATAAAATATCTAATTATTTCTGTGGTAAATTGAATATAGGTGCCGTTCAATTCAAAATTTTATCCAATTACAAACGCTTACAAACATTTACAAACGAAATTAAGTAGGTAATAACCGAATAAAATTTGCGAGCTGTCACATCTTTGCCATGTCGAAACATAAGAACTCGATAGTATTAACTGTTTAACCAGCCTGACCGCTTGGCAGGCATTAAAATTTAGAAAACATGAACAATTTAAGAAACAAAGTACAGTTGATTGGCAACTTAGGGAATGATCCAGAAATCACAACTTTTGAATCTGGAAAAACATTAGCAAAATTCACTTTAGCGACAAATGAAAGCTATAAAAATGCAAAAGGTGAAAAAATAACAGACACACAATGGCACAATGTTGTGGCTTGGGGTAAAACGGCTCAGATTGTTGAAAAGTACATCACAAAAGGTAAAGAAGTAGCTGTTGAAGGTAAATTAACCACGCGTTCTTGGGAAGACAAAGATGGTATGAAGCGCTATATTACAGAAGTCGTTTGCAGCGAGCTATTAATGTTAGGGAAATAAAAAATACCATTAATTATAAAAAGAGCAACTAAATTGGTTGCTCTTTTTTTATGGTATTCTAATATATCTTAAAATGATAGCTGTTATCTTTTGACAAAACGCTGCGTTGCTGAACCTTTTTCCGAATATACACTAATAAGATAGAGCCCTTTTTGTAAACTTGAGACATCTAGTGTAATGTCATCTTCATTAACTATTGTTTTTGAAACAATCATTTTTCCTAACAAACTGTATATGGCAATTTCGCCCTTTGATATGTTTAGGGGAAACCTAATATTTAATTTGGTATCCACAGGATTTCGTTCAATAATAAAAGCGTTAATATTTTCTTTTAAAGTTCCTAAATTTTCTTCAACAGTAATGGTTCCAGACATACTTGCGGCACCGTGTATGCTGCAAAAATAAGCATTAGCACCAACAAGGCTAAACGTATGGGAAAACGTAGAACCAGCTGGTCCTAGAAACCCGCTGTTGAATGTTTCTACACTACTTCCTTCTACATTTTCAACCGTGTGATTGGGGTTAATCCATGTCCAAATAACAGTATCACCAGTTTCTATTGTTAAATCTACATTTGGACCAATTCCGGTAAACCATTCCAAATTGTGCGTTGTTTGAGCCTTGACATGGAGTAATACCATAAAAAGGATTAAACTGAGTAATTTTGTTTTCATAATTTTATAATTTAAGTGGTTAATGGAGTTGTATTATTGTGTTCGTATTTAATTTATTAGAGAATCATAACCCAAATACTTATTTCGCTTTTGCTAAAATTATAAAGGTGATTTTAATATGTTTTATAGCTAAATATTTTTAGCTTATTGGTTTTAAATGTTTTGTAAAGATACACTAAACACTTTATTCTGAATTAAATTATTTTTTGATTTTGATTGATGAAGATTTGGTTGCGTTTAGAAATAAATGTTGTGTGTTCTAAAAACTAACCGTAACGCCTTAATTTTTTGCTTGAACTTTTAAAAATTTAAAGGTTTGCCGACACTAAACATCATTTTGGTTTTTAAGTAGTTCTGAAATCAAAAAAACAACTCTTGCGCCAATCTAAATGTATTAGCGTGTGCATCAACAATAGTTTTTATGTCTTTTGAATAACCACCTCCCATGCTACACATCACTGGAATAGAATAGACTTTACATTGTTCTAAAACAAAACGGTCTCTGGCTTTACAGCCTTCAACAGATAATCCGAGTTTGCCAAGCTTGTCTGTTGCAAGTACATCAACGCCACAGAGGTAATAGATAAAATCAGGTTGTTGATTTTCTATTAATTTTGGTAGAGTTTCCTTAAGCAACTTCAGGTAAATAGCGTCATTAGTATCGTTTTCTAAAGCAATATCTAAATCACTTTGTTCTTTTTTAAAGGGATAGTTCCCCTTACCATGCATAGAAAAGGTAAATACTGAGGCATCATTACGGAAAATTTCAGCAGTACCATTACCCTGATGAACATCTAAATCTACAATTAATAGCGTTTTGGCTAAACCTTTTTTTTGAAGATAACGCGCTCCTATAGCCTGATCATTGAGAAGGCAAAAGGCTTCGCCACGATTGGTAAACGCATGGTGAGTGCCTCCAGCAATATTCATAGCAATACCGTATTGAAGCGCAAATTCACTCGCTTTTATGGTGCCATCTGCAATGATTACTTCGCGCTCTACTAGAATTTCACTTAATGGAAATCCTATTTTTCTCGCAGCGCGCTGATCTAAAGTCATGTTCACTAAATCATAGTAATATTCGGGCTCATGAACTGCCAGAATATGTTTGTCGTTGGGTTTTAAGGGCTCAAAAAAATTGTTATCATTACAAGTACCTTCATACCGCAATTGCTGTGGTAGCAATTCATATTTTTCCATAGGAAAGCGATGTCCTTCAGGTAATGGATATTTGTAAATAGGGTGATGCGCTATTTTTAACATTATTTCTGAAGTTTAAGTTGAATGCGTTTTCTTGTCTCATCAACTTCTAAAACTTTTACAATAATTTGTTGATGTAAATGCACGTGCTCATTAACATCTTTTACAAAGCTGTCGCTTAAATTAGAGACGTGAATGAGGCCACTCTCCTTAATACCAATATCTACAAAACAACCAAAATTGGTAATGTTATTGACAATTCCTGGAAGTAATTGTCCGGAATGCAAGTCGCTAATGGTTTTTATATTCTGATTAAAGGTAAAGACTTTGGCTTGTTCTCTAATATCCAAGCCCGGTTTTTCTAGCTCTTTTACAATGTCTTGAAGTGTTGGTAATCCTACGGAATCTGTGTAATAAGTCTTTAAGTTTATAGTTTGAAGAACTTCCTTATTCCCAATTAATTCCTGAATCGAAATCCCTTTATCCTTAGCCATTTTTTCGATAATCTCATAGCTTTCAGGATGTACGGCCGAATTATCTAAAGGATTTCTAGCATCGCGAATTCTCAAAAACCCTGCAGCTTGCTCATAAGATTTTTCACCTAAGCGCGGTATCTTTTTTATGGCAGTTCTCGATTTAAAAGCTCCATTTTCATTTCTGTAGTTGAAAATATTTTCAGCTAACTTCGGACCAATACCAGAAACAAAGCTCAGTAGTGGTATACTCGCCGTGTTAATATTAACGCCCACGGCATTTACGCAATTTTCAACCACCAGATCTAATTGTTTTTGAAGTTTACTTTGGTCCACATCGTGCTGGTATTGCCCCACACCAATAGATTTAGCATCAATTTTTACCAATTCTGCTAAGGGATCTTGCAAACGTCTCCCAATAGAAACAGCACCTCGAACGGTAACATCGTAATTAGGAAATTCATCACGTGCAATTTTTGATGCCGAATAAATACTAGCACCAGCTTCACTCACCACAAAAACTTGGAGGTCGTTTTTAAACTGAATCTTCCTGATTAAAGACTCTGTTTCTCTCGAAGCTGTGCCGTTTCCTATAGCGATGGCTTCAATTTTGTAGGCCTCTGTTAAAGAGGCTATCTTTTTTATGGCACCAGTAGTATCGTTTTTAGGAGGATGCGGATAGATAGTTTCGTTGTGTTTTAATGCACCTTGAGCATCTAAACACACAATTTTACAACCAGTTCTAAATCCAGGATCAATTGCCAACACCCGTTTTTCGCCGAGAGGCGACCCCAGTAATAACTGCTTTAAATTTTTAGCAAAAACGTTAATAGCAGTTTCATCGGCTTTTTCTTTAGCAATTTGAAGCGCTTCATTACTTAAAGATGGAAACAATAACCGTTTATAAGCATCTGCAATGGCAATTTTTATGTGTTTGGCACAGGAGTTAGAACTGCGTATGATTTTATTTTCAATATGCGCTATGGCACGGTCATCATCTGTTTCAATTTTTACCCGAATAAAACCTTCGCTTTCCGCTCTTAGAACAGCTAATAATCGGTGTGATGGCATACGATTTAAGCTTTCAGACCAATCAAAATAATCTCTAAATTTTTGTGCCTTTTCATCACCTTCCTTTGATTTTACAACTTTAGTGCTGATTTGTGCGTTGCGTTCAAGCTG
>Ga0100391_1005455_pt1 | contig 11851 bp, 14 predicted proteins | sample CryGeymeta201515_FD_81541 | JGI IMG/M metagenome (GOLD analysis project Ga0100391, IMG submission 81541) | Groundwater microbial communities from Crystal Geyser aquifers in Utah, USA - Crystal Geyser metaG 2015-15 | ecosystem: Environmental > Aquatic > Deep subsurface > Groundwater | place: USA...
CCTAGTTTCAAAAATAACACAGCCAGCCTCTGCTCCCCGCGGCTCCCATACTTCATCAAATCCCTGTCCCCGCCATGTGCCATTTGCCATGAGCCATGAGCCATTATTTTAAAGTCATCTTTGTGTGGACCAACCAGTGTGTACCCAACCGCAATCTCAGCTTCAGCGTGTTGCGCCAAGCGTGCAGGAGAGATAGTCGAGGCGGTATATTCGAGATTGTACTGCCCAAAACTGGTTTTGATTTGACTCAAATAGGAGAGCAACTCGCGCCGAAAATCGCTCAGGATATTCCCATTTTTGATAATAGATTGGTCCCAATATGTGAGTTGCTCCCGTCCCGCTTGTCCCTCTCGGATCGAGTCCAGTAGTCGGTTACGACGTCGCAGGGATGCCTCATAGACAGACAGAGCTCGCTCATATTCTGGGTGCACCATGCAGAGTATCGAGTCTAAATAACCACGCCTACGCACAGGCGAGCCCTCAATGAGTCGCATATCTTCCGGCCGAAACAAGACAGTCAAGAGTTTGTTACTGATCATGCCTCGTGTCCTTGCCACCCCATCTACCAGATATCTACGTTTAGGTGTCATCTTGCCCATATACATGCCCCGTGTCAGTACGATGGCCAGCTCGCTACGTTCATCGTTGTGTTCTACCACTCCCGTCACACTCGCTAGTTCACTATCAAAGGTTATCATCTCGCTGATCTCTGCTGCCCGCTCGCTCTTGCCACTGGACAAGAGGGAAATTGCTTCTAGGATATTAGACTTTCCCCCTCCGTTTGGCGCCACTATCACACTCGTCTGCCCAAAATGAAACACTTGGTTTTTGTAACTGCGAAAATTCACCAGTGTCAATCTCTCTAATCTCATCCGCTCCGATTATACTACTTACTTCTGACACTTCTCACACACCCATGTCCCTCTCCCCCCCACCACTATCCGCACAAGCAATCTTCCGCATTTACGGCACGGCTCATTGGTCCGTCCATACACAAGAAATTCATTTTGATAACTCCCGGATTTACCATAAAAATCACGGTATGTATTGTCACTTGCTCCCCCTGTCGCCAGTCCTCTCTCCAAAACATTACACAAACTATTTCTTAATTTTGTAACTTCCGCAAGCCGTAAGCTGTTAGCTATACGCTTTGGATTTATCCCCGCTAACCACAATCCATCATTGCCGTAGATGTTACCCACCCCAGCTAAAATATTTTGATCAAGTATTGTTTCTTTGATTGATCTACTCGTCTTTTGCAGTTTGCGCAATAGTTCGACATCCGAGATCTCCCATGGCTCTGGACCCATCTTTTCTCGCAAATTATTCATTACTGACTCTATGTCATCTTCTACTCTTATGTACCCAAATTTACGCGTATCCCAGTAGTATATTTTGCGTCCATCCTCCAAAAATATCACTGCCCTTGTGTGCGGGGCAGTATCATAATCCAAGTCATTTAATACGAGTCTTCCCGTCATTTTGAGATGGATCATCAGTCCCCTCCCCGATCCAAATTTGATAAACAAATACTTACCCATCCTCGCCACCTCTACAATTTTTTCTCCGACAACCAACTGTTTATCACCAATCCAACATTTATTACCTTGCCCCTTCGAAGCCGTAGGCGAAGTGGGGACCTCCACTCTCTTTATCCTAGCTCCCACCACTTCTTTTTCCAGTTGTCTTTTTATTGTTTCTACTTCCGGTAATTCAGGCATAACCCCCTCTTTCTAATGACATAATGAATTAATTCATTATGTCATTTATCTACAATAATTTTTCGAATATTTTTCTCAAAATTTACTCTCCCAAATTGTCTCGCCCATTTTTTGATCTCATTACGATTCCATTTTATCTTTTCCATTTGCTTGATTCCTTCCCCTATGTCTCTTGTATTTGTCCCTTGTATCAACACACCCGTTTTGCCAGGCATGACCGTCTCCCTGTATCCTCCCCCGTCATACGCCAACACCGGCGTTCCACAACTCATCGCCTCTACAACTGTCATCCCAAAATCTTCGTCTCTGGCCAGCGCCACAAATCCTTTAGCACCTGCATATAATTTTGCCAATTCCCCATCACCCACTCTCCCCAAATACTCTATTTTCTTACCACGCACCATGAGCCATGTGCCATGAGCTACTTTCTCCCCCACTATCTTAAGCGGGATCCCCAATTTCTTAAACGCTGTCGTCGCCTCCTCTATCCCCTTCCCCCCCACAATACGACTTACCACCAAATAGTAGTCTCCTCTTTTCCCATTAACCATTAACCATTGACCATTGACCATTTTGATGGGTGGATATACCACGCTCGCTTGTTTCCTATAAAACTTTTCAATTCTACCTGCCACCTCATGACTATTGGCGATCCAGGTATCTACCCTTTGCGCTGACTGGTAGTCAAAGTAGCGTACAAATGGTCCCACGCTCCATATAAATACTCTCCCCCACCAAGTTTTTTGCGCTCCAGTGGGCGTGTCATAACCATAAAGCCAACGGGGCGGAGTATGGCAATACGCCACTACCCTCGCTCCCTCTTTAACCTGAAAACCTCGGGCAATATAGCCCGAACAACTCGTGATGATCAGATCATATTCGCGTAAATCCACGCTCTTCCATATCCACGGCAGTAAAAACCTCCCATAGCTATAGAGTCGCCCAATCTTGAGAAACCATCCCCACTTACTCTCAACTATTTTTCGATCTGGGAACATAGATTTCGCAGTGCCGTTTTTTGCAAAAGCTGTATAAATCGGTGCATAATGGTACATCTCAGAGAGCACTCGCAAGACTCGCTCTGCTCCCCCAGCTTCGTTTAGATAATCATGTACTAGTGCAATTCTCATCTCAAAATAGTCCCATTTGAGTTTTTTTATCCTTCTCTTCAGGGAAAAATCTCTTTATCAAACTCTTAAATCCCAGCTCCTCCAATTTTACCCTTAAAGCCTGTCCTGAGCTTGTCGAAGGATACTCCATCTCGTCCAGCGTGACATCCAACTTCATATCTATCACGATCCGCGACAAATCTTGGGACATGAAGGCGCTCTCCTCCCCATCTGCCAACTTTTTTGCCATCAACTCGCCAAAATGAACCTGCACTTCCTTGATATCTCTATATATCCGCTCCAGTGTCCCGAACATCTTGAGGAGTTGGGAAGCTCCCTTTGGCCCTATCCCCGCCACTCCCGGGATATTATCGGAAGAATCGCCGATCAAAGCCTTGTAATCCACTATTTGCTCAGGATGCACCCCATACTTGTTCCAGACTTCGTCAGGTCCATACAAAACAGGTGGGTTGGCACCTTTTGCCGGCGTAAGCACTCGCACGTTCTCACTCACCAGTTGCATCGTATCCTGATCTCCCGTCAAAATAACCACTTCTCCTTCCCGATCTTTTGAGAGTGTCCCAATGATATCATCTGCTTCATACCCTTCTTGTTCAATCTGGACTATTCCCATGGTCTCAATCACTTTCTTAACCATCGGGATCTGCGCAACCATCTCGCTATCTGCCTTGGGCCTTTGCGCCTTGTATCCCACATACTTGATATGGCGAAAAGTCGGTTTGGGTAAATCCCACGCTACCATCACATGACTTGGTTTCTCTTGCTCTAGCGCCGCAATTAAGATCGAGGTCACCCCGTACACCGCCCCCACTATCTCACCACTCTTGCTAGTTAGCGGCGGATACGCATGATATGCGCGATGCAATAAAGCAGAACCATCGACCAACAAGAGTTTATTCATACCTTCCACAACTTCTGTAATTTTTCGTCAAAACTAGCAAGTTCACTCACTCCTACATTTTTCGCGTATTCCACATTATAGGCATCTTCTAGATCATAATTATATTTTCTCATTTCCTCAACGGATTTTTCTAGCAATTCGCGCTCCTTCCAGATAATAAATCTTAAACCTAAAACGTTATCAAGTATTTTTTTCAAATCTGTTCCTTTTCTGCCATATACTTTCCCTATAACCCAATATATTTCAAAAAAAACCACAGTCGAACTACACAACAAAAATAATCCATTCGCACCATCTAACAACAATTCCTCCACAACCCTAGTCTGTTTCCGATCATCTTTTTCTATTGCACGTATAAAGTAATTTGTATCAACAAATATCATTTCTTCTTCTTCAGGTAACTATATTTTTTAGTAAAATAGTCTTGCTTTGCCAATTCTATCATTTCATCAATATCCATCCCTTTGTATTTTTTGGGTCTCTTTATCGAACCCATCAATCTATAAATTGCCGCTACAGCAGGCTCCATCACCATTTGGTCATTGACTTTCTTAATCGTCAATTTTTGTCCAATTGCCAACCCAAAATCCACAAACATAGCCACGGGTAAAGTAATTTGCCTCTTGCTAGTAATAGTCGCTGTATACATCATAGTAAGGTACTTATATCAAAGTAAGGCGATACTGTCAACCTCCTTACTTTTTCACCAAATAATCCAAGTGCTTCCTGACCTCCTCCATCTTCCTATCTTGCTCATCCATTCGGTCCAACAGTCTTTTCATATTAAAATCTTCTTGGTATCGCAGTAGCTCGACCGACACAAATGCCATCACGCTTCCAAAAAGCACTACTCCAAAAACTTCTAGAAATACGGCAATAATCCTTCCCAAAGCGGTCACTGGCACAACATCACCATACCCTACTCCCGTTACTGTTGTGATAGCAAACCAGAGTCCATCTCCCTCATTCAAAATTGTGGCACCCACCGTGTTTTTTTCAATTGGCGCAATTATGAGTCCCAAAAACAAAACGGCCACTATCAACCCCATCAGTATCTTTCGAAATCTTCCACTATGGGAAAGTTTTGTTGCCACAACCCTAATCTGATTGTTACTCATATTTCACATTATATATTTTTTTCTTAATGACATCTTCTTTCTTGATTTTGACAATACTCTCAAACTCTTCCCTCTCAAGCGATTCTTTCTCCATGAGGGCTTCAACTACCCGCTCCATGGTTTTGCGTTCTTTAGTCAAGATCAGGGCCGTAGTTTTCTCACAAGCATCTACTATTCGCTTGACCTCTCTATCAATCTCTGCCCTCTTTGAGTCAGACACATCGGTCGGTTCCATAAAGTTGCGTCCCCACTCGGAGAGTCCCTCTTGTGGTCCAAAATCAATTGGTCCCAAGGGAGACATACCATAGTCAATCACCATAGCGCGCGCGATCTTGGTGAGCCGGTCAATATCGGAAGATGCCCCGGCGGTCAAATCATTGTAAATCAGCTTCTCCGCTACTCGCCCACCCAAAAGAGTACAAATTTCCTCGAGCAATTCATTTCTCGTGCTTTGATACTTGTCTACCGCTGGTGGGATCATCGTAAATCCAAGTGCGCGGCCTCTTGAGATGATCGAGATCCGGTGAACTGGGTCAGTCAAAGACAAGAAATGAGTGGCAATGGCGTGTCCCGCCTCGTGGTAAGCCGTCATCCGCCGATCATCCTCGCTCTGGATGCGTTTTTTGGATGGGCCCATCTTTACCTTGGTCGCCGCCTCTTCAATATCATTAAAAGTGATCTCTTTTCTGTTTTCCCGGGCTATCAAGATCGCCGCTTCGTTTAACATGTTCTCAAGATCCGCACCCGTAAAACCTACCGTCCGTTTAGCCACCGATGTCCAGTCAATCTTCGCGACAAATGGTTTGCCTTTAGCGTGGATGGCCAGGGTAGCTTTGCGCCCCTCGATATCTGGCATATCTAGCGATACTCGCCGGTCAAAGCGACCAGGACGCACGAGGGCTGGATCCAGTACATCAGGCCTATTGGTAGCCGCCAACACCACCACATTTTCTTTACTGGTAAAGCCATCCATCTCGACCAGGATCTGGTTGAGTGTCTGGTCGCGTTCATCGTGCCCTCCCATACTCCCCCCACCGCGGGTTCGTCCGATCGCATCAATTTCATCAATAAAGATGATCGCCGTCCCGGCTTTTTTGGCGGTATTAAAAAGATCGCGTACTCGACTTGCCCCCACTCCCACCAACATCTCCATAAATTCAGACCCTGCCATCGAGAAAAACGGTACGCCCGCTTCCCCAGCCAGTGCCCTTGCCATTAACGTTTTTCCTACCCCAGCTGGACCAATGAGGAGCACTCCTTTGGGTGTTCGCGCCCCCACTTTGGCATATTTGGCAGGGTTTTTCAAAAAGTCCACCACTTCTTCGAGCTCTCGTTTGGCCTCATCCACTCCCGCCACATCACTAAATTTGACGTTTTGCTTGCCCTTGGCAAACAATTTGGCCTTGGATCTACCCATCCCAAACATATTGCCCCCTATCATCCCACCCTGTCCACCCCTCATCTGCCTCACGATCATCACAAAAAATAGTGCCATCAGGAGGAAAGAAAGAACATTCAAGACCCCTCCCAACTTGTCCATAAAACTTCCATTCTTTATTTTCACATTGACTGTCGACGGGTCAATCTCATATTGAGTCAATAGTTCTGTAAAACTCGATTCTGTTTCTTTGGTACTAAACTTCATTATCTGCTCGCCATAATCTAGGATTACTTGATCTCCCACCACCTCAACACTCTTTATCTTTTGCTCTTTGATATCTGCCATCGCCTGTGATATTGTCACGTTCAAATCGGCAGTGGCCCCGCCTATCCACGTCATTATTGCTGGCACAAACAAAAACAAAATTAAACTCCAAATCAACATTTTCTTCAAATCAAACTTAAAACTCCACATCTTTTGTACTACTTCTTTCTCACTTTTCCCTTTTGTTTTTGCCACTGCGTCCCTCCGTAGCCCCCCCAATATACATAGCGAAGGGGGATATCCGCTATTCTACCAGAATAATCAGACAATCAGAAGTGAATGACCTGCATGTCTCAAGTGGCAAAACGCTTCGCAGCGCGACGGCGCGAGAATCGAGATAAAATTTTCACCAGAAAATTGTTTTCTTCCCCATCAACGATCCAAGATCTACTATCAACTTAACTAATTTATTACTCCCCTCCGGCACCACCGCTTCCACGATTTTCCCCACCCTCACCTCAATCTTGTTGTAGTCTTCAAAATTAATTAAATGACCTATTTAATTGATTAGTTTCTCCAATCACCCTATAAACTTCATCCAATGTTTGCCCTGCAATTTTTCTTGCCTTCTCTGCTCCCTCAGCCAAAATCTTTTTCACTACTTCCATATCCCCTTCTAATTGTGCCCTCTTTGTCCTAGCCATTGCAAACTTACGCCTGTGTGCCTCGATTAGTTTTTGTTTTACTTCTACATCCCCTACCGTTCCATCTCGGTATCTATTTTTTAGTTCTTCAACTTCTTGTTTTTTATCATTGATAAAATCATGATAAATAAATATCGGATTCCCCTCTACACGTCCCGGATCCGTTGCTTTCTTGCGATTAGGATCGGTGAAACAGCTCATGATTTGTTTCTCAATTATTTTCTCATCATCAAAAATACCTATGATGTTCCCAAGCGATTTACTCATTTTGCGCTCGCCATCTGTCCCTACTATTCTTCCCGCTTCTTTAGAAATCAACGGTTCCGGTAGTGGGAAAGTATTTGTTTTATAGCCCTTATTAAAATTCTCCGCGATATCACGTGTAAGTTCAATATGTTGCCTTTGATCCTCTCCCACCGGCACTCCATAGGGCTTGTATAGCAGGATGTCTGCCGCCATCAAGATCGGATAATTAAACAGCCCCATATTGATCGATTCTTCGCTAGCTCCTACTTGCAACTTGTCTTTATAAGCATGCATTCTCTTCATCTGCCCATAACTAATATAGTTGGCCAACACAACCGCAAGTTGTGAATGTTCGCTTACGTCAGACTGGCGGAAAAACACACATTTCTCGGGATCTAACCCAAGAGCCAAATAATCAAGCACTACTCCCGTAACATTTTTCTCTAGTTGATCTCTGTCATGAATAGTCGTGAGAGCGTGCAAATCTGCCACAAAGTAGTGGGTATCGTGGCTATCCTGCAGCGCAATCTGTGGTGCCACCGCCCCAAAGTAGTTGCCAATATGGAGCTGGCTACCACTCGGCGTAATGCCAGATAAAATTCTCTGTTTCATAATTCCTCCATTTTTTATATTGTACCTGTAATTTCTTTTTCTGTGGTGGCCCCGCTTTGGCGACCACCACCACACATTTCAATCTATGGATTTGACTGCGGAGTTTTAGGTACAAACTCTACTCTGTCACACTCATAAATTCCAGGCCAGTTTTGGCCAGTCACACACATTTGTTCAACTGTTTGTGTAATACATCCACTACGATCATCTCCACATAGTGTATCTAGTCGCCTATCCTCAGCCTGTGCTTTTTGTGCAAGAAGGCCAAGTAGACCCAATACCACTAGCATCGATAATCCATATTGCAAATGTTCTTTCATTATCATAATTTTCCTTTAATTTTTGTAAAATAATCACAAACCAAATTACTTTCGCCAACGCCAATAAGTCATATGCCCCCCTCTCGAAACCTCGCCAATTCACGGATCATCAGTTCACTCGTCTTTTCTTTTAGTTCTCCCATGAGTAAATCCCCGTTAACATATCTGTCGTATAAGTTATTGACTTCAACATCATCTGGGTTAAAGGCCTGTTGCAACATAAACACACTGCATGATTCTGGCACTCCTCCAAACTTCTTGTGTTCCTCCAGTGACCCGACCGCACCAGTAAATGCTCGTTTTATCTTTCGTCTAATATTCTCTGGTTTATCGTCCAAAAACAACGCACTCTCAGGGCTCGACTTGGACATCTTTCTCTCTGGATCTTCCAAGCTCGGAAAAAATCGCATCACCAATTCCGACGGTGGCACCATCCCCACTTTCTTCGCCACGTCTCTCGCCAATAATATGTATGGGTGCTGATCTATCCCTACCGGTATCAGCGTATGTCTGGGACCGCCATTTTGGGGTAATTGGGGCATGAGGATCTCTGCTAATTGCACACATCCGCGATAAAATACCTGTCCCGGATTTGTAAGTGACTCAGCCCCAAACAAATGAGTAAGTTCCGCCATGTTTACATACCTACTCAACTCTATCGCAAACTGGTACAGCTCAGTTTGTTCCGTGTCTACCAAGTAATGAGTTTTATCTGCATTAAACCCCATTTTCCGCAATACTGGAATGATCTTTTCTTTAGCATTTCTCGTCCCATCCAACAATTTATCTACTTTACCGTCCACATAACTTTCGTCATCAGTCAATGGTATATACAGCTCTCCACCCATTTGCTGGAGTTCAAGCAACATATCAAAAAGTACTTTGTGTCCAAGATGTAGTTGTGAAGAGGGATTAAGTCCAGACACTATCGTAAATGGCTTCTTCTGGCTAATTAGAGCCAATATATCCTCATAACCCATCTGTGCCACAACCAATCCTCTCCTCATGGCTCGCGGTTGTAACTCAACGGGCGTATAAGCCAATATCTTTTCCATTCCTACAAGACCATTCTTTACACTTTGCTCACGATAATAGTCTGTCAAACGCTTCTTAATTGTTAGTTTTTTCTGATATTCTACTGGGTAATTATTCATACAACCTCCCGCAATAACTCCAAAATTTTTATGGTTAACTGTTCTCTATCCTGTATCAATATTTTTATTCGCTTGCCGAGCTCAAAAACATCAATTTTGTCTTGTCGAATTTGCTCATTCATCGCCACCATACTTGCCAAATCTACGAGTGGATTAGCATATACGATATCTTGTGGCACATACGCACTAGCTATTAAATCTCCAATCATCTCCTCACTTGTGACACCAATTACAATTCTTTGATCTTGGAGTTTGTTACTCCCAGCTTTATAAGGAGTTAGTCCATATTCTTCAACTTCAGGGTGAGTTAAATAGAAAGAAAAATCTTTCGTAAACGGATAGCTTGGTCGCAAATAAATAGCTTTGTATTCTTCGGCTACTTCTTTGCCAATTATTTGTGCTACCTTATCATAATTTTCCTCTCTTGGTGGACCTACTTTAAGATCAAAGTTTAATGCCAACCCTATCGCCTCAGCAGCATAACGAAATCCACTTTCTCGCTCTTGGGCAATTTTATTTTTGAGCACTGTTGGAATCAGTAAATTCTGCAAATCTTCTCGTTCATTAACTAGATTAGATACGTTAGTTACCAAATTCATAATCTTTTCTTCCGCAAACAATTTACTCATCAACTTCACTGTTACATGCCTAATTTTCAGTACTTCAAATATTTTTCCAATACTCTCTGTTCTTCGCTTTCCCTCATGCAACAAAAAATCCTTTTCTAAAACAGAAGGATTAATCACTGAGTGCAAGTCTCCTTCTGCAATCATACAATCAACATCATTTCCGATTGTCTTCGCTAAATATTCCAAAAACAAATAATATTTTATGGAGTCTATGGCAATCCCATATTTGTCATACGTTTCTCCGTACAATACTCTGATCTTGCCGCTTACAGCTCCAATATTGCCCAAGGTTTTTTGCACGAGCAATTTCTCACTCAAAAGCAAGTTTAGTTGTTGTCTGGTATTCACATTTATGTTTTTCATAGGTGGGAAAGATAGGATTTGAACCTATATTTCTCGTTTTGGAGACGAGTGTCCTAACCATTGGACTACTTACCCATTAAAAAACCCTTGCATACCCACCACAACCATCGTGATCGATATACAAGGACCTCCTAGGCGGTACCACCTTGAAATTTACTCTTTCTCTGCGAGCTTTAACATTCGCCAACACTCGTTGCTGTCTGTTTACGGTTTCGCCTCCGTACTAAACATCTCTGGGGGAGTAGCTTAGTCTGCTAGGGGAATCCCAATCAATTCCCTTTAACGCATTTATTCGATTGTGGGCAATATACCAAACTATTGACAATCTGTCAAACCGTGTGTATAAACATACACATGAATACAACCACCCTCACCGATTATCAGTATCTCCAGGATCTCTCCACAAGTCTCTCCCTTGGTGGCAAAAAGCGACGTGTGCAAATCGTCATGCCCGAAAAACTTGTTCAGCTTATTGATAAAGTCTTCCCCAACGTAGATCGCTCTACCTTGGTATCCCAAGCTTTTACCGACCTTCTCCTCCACAAGCATCGCATCGTTGATCCTGTGCTAGAGGACTGGGTCTCAGAAGAGCAATATAATGCCGATGAGATGGAGACCTACCTTATTGAGAGAGAGAAAGATGTATAAAGCAGGTGATATTTATCTCACAAAATTTCACCCATCTTACGGTGATGAGCTCAAAAAATTCCGTCCATGCGTAGTTTTATTCGATCAAATTGATTCTCGTTTTGTCACAATTGTCCCACTCACCAGTCAAGCCAAAATTCACTATCCAACTGCAGAGTTTATTCTCAAACCAACTTCGACAAATAACCTAGAAAAATCATCACTGTTGCTTTGCTGGTATCTACAATCATTTGACAAAAAGAGACTTCAAAAAAAACTCGGCGAACTCGATAAATCAGATCTTTTGAAACTCAGGTCATCTCTCAAGCAACTCTTAATCTAGCTGTCATGGATTTGTCATCAACTTGACATACAATATTTTCTCTGCTAGACTATCCTCATGAACACCTTATCCATACTAAACACCGTCAGTGCTCGCCAGCTCCAACGTGACTATAAATCCATTTTTGCCAATGTCAACAAAACCAACACACCCATTATGGTCATTAGCAACAACGAACCTCAGGTAGTGATCCTAAGCATCAAAGAAATGGATAATATCAATAAATTTTTCTCCAAACAAAAATTCTGGGAAGCAGTACGTGAAATCCAATCCAAAAATCGCTACAATAATCCTATCACTACCCAAAAAGATATAGATCAGGCGGTAGAAGATGCTAA
>Ga0100391_1005473_pt1 | contig 11820 bp, 6 predicted proteins | sample CryGeymeta201515_FD_81541 | JGI IMG/M metagenome (GOLD analysis project Ga0100391, IMG submission 81541) | Groundwater microbial communities from Crystal Geyser aquifers in Utah, USA - Crystal Geyser metaG 2015-15 | ecosystem: Environmental > Aquatic > Deep subsurface > Groundwater | place: USA...
ATCTACACAAAGAGATCGCCATCGCAGCTGCTGAAGCCAGCAAGATGATCCTGTGCGACAAACCGCCGGGTATGAACTCCACCGAAAGCCGGGAAATGGCTGCTGCCGCGGAGCAAGGCGGCGGCAAGACACTGGTGTGGTATAATTATCGGTTTGTGCCTGCCGTGACGCTGGCCAAGCAACTGGTGGATGCCGGCAAGCTGGGCAAAATCTACCACTACCGCGCCAACTTCCTGCAGGACTGGACCATCAGTGAGGATGTGCCCTTGGGCGGTCAGGCGCTCTGGCGCCTGGACGTGGAGGCCTCCGGCAGCGGCGTGACCGGCGACTTGCTGGCCCATTGCATCGACACCGCCATGTGGCTCAACGGGCCGATCCAGTCCGTCAGCGCGATGACAGAGACCTTCGTCAAGGAGCGCACAAGCAGCGAGACCGGCGAGAAAGTGCCGGTCGGCATCGACGACGCCTGCGCCTTCCTGGCCCGTTTCGCCAACGGCTCGCTGGCGATTTTTGAGTCCACCCGCTACGCGCGCGGGCACAAGGCGCTCTACACTTTCGAAATGAATGGTAAGGACGCCTCCCTGGCCTGGGACCTGCACGACCTGCACCGGCTCTCCTATTACGATAATGCCGACGGCGATTTGCGCGGCTGGCGCTCCATTCACGTCTCGGAAGGCGAACACCCCTACATGGACAAGTGGTGGGTGCCGGGCCTAAATATCGGCTACGAGCACTCCTTCACCCACTGCCTCTACGGCTTCCTCAAGAGCTTGGAAGATGGCGAGCCCGGCTTCCATCCGGACTTCAGTGATGGGGTGAAAACCGATGCCGTCTGTGATGCCGTGCTTGAATCCGCCCGCAGTAAATCCTGGCAGGCGATTGAGTAAGCCCAAACCCGCAAGTTGAATCGAAACTGACGGATTAACCCATGCTCCACTGGATCAGGGGGCACGTTCGCCCCATACGCGATAGAAGACGCTGCCGCTGGAGGGCAGATTATCATCAATATAGGTATTCTCCGGTGAGGTGGCCGGCAACGGACCAGCGATTTTACTGAAGGCACCGCCCAGGCTCGTGGCCCGCTCGACGTAGAAAACCATGCCGGCGGAGCTGTCCCACGAGATTTGCATCCCATCCGGGTGTGGTTCGATACGAGCCTGCATGGGGAAGACGGTGTAGGTCGCGCCCCCATGGTTGTTGCCCGTGCTGTATTCGTCTGTGCTGTTGTTCAGATCCACGATGGTCCGCGCATGATAGGTGCCTTGATCCTCTGGCGCACGCAAATCCGGGAAGGTCAACTCGATGACCTGGCCGGGGTTAATTGTGCCGACGTTAACCGTCTGGTCCGGCGCAGCAGCCAGGCTGGTGTAGGAGGGGCTGGCTTGCCACAAGCCCAAAACCCCGGCGTCGCCGCCGATATCTCCTTGATTCGTAATACGAACAACCAGATCGAACTCGGCGGAGGTAAAGGTCGGGCTTGGCAGCAGTTGCATCGACTGGATCACGAAGTCGGGCTTCATCCAGGCCGGGGGTGAGGCTGATGCCGGCTCAAAGACGGTGTAGGTGCCGGTCAATTGATTATTGCCCTCCGACTGCTCCTCGACGGTCCCTGCCGCATCGGCGAAGACGCGTAATTTGTGGATACCAGCAACAGCCGGCGCCGTGAAGCCACTGACCGTCACGGTGCGGATCTCCCCGATTTCCATGGTGCCGAGATGCACTTCCGCATCGCCGCTCTCGCCAATGGCAGCCGGGTCCGGCTTGTTGTTCCAGAAGCGCAGGATTGCGCCCTCAGCCTTCCAGGGGCCGATGTTCTCGACTTCGACGACTGCGGTGAAAGCTTCTCCGGTGGTATCGATGGTGCCTCCGGATGCAGCCAGCAATACCACTGAATTGACCTGTAGATCCGGCTTGCGTCCGTTCGAGACTTCTTCCGCAGGAGGGCCGGAACTTGCGCCGGCACCCGAGGAACCACCCGCGCCAATGGCCTTGATGGTAAAGGTCTGCGTGTCCGAGTCGCTGACACTAACGACAGCCGCGGTCGGCGAAAACCCGCTGGCAGTCGCCGTATTGGTGAATGCCCCATTGACGATATCGGAAGCTTTCACCAGGTAGGTGGCCGAGAAGGTGGTGCTGTCCGACTCGCCAGGGTCGAGGTCAATCGGTCCTCCCGTGACGGGAACAACCGGGTCGTCGATATCAATATCCGTAATCGTTACATTGCCGGTATTGCTCACGCTGAAGGTATATTCGATTTGAAAACAGATGCCGCCATTGAAGGGGAAATTATGGAACTCGAAGCCGTTTTGAGTCACCACGTTTCCTCCAAAGATGGAACGCCCGTCAATCGCACCTCCGTTAAAGTTTCCGCTGGCGTAAGGTGCGAGCACCGAGCCCTGCCACGCGAAACCACTCAATTCAACGGAGGTCGCATCGACCAGGTTGAAGAGGACCATGCGGGGATCTCCGTGACTGAGGGTCATGCCCACACCGTGAATCGCCACCGTTTCACCAGAGACATTGACCAGCGTTGTCGATCCGGCAGGAACAGTAATATTAAAGGCAGCCGAGGACAGGCTGATCTGGTCGGCATCCAGGTGGAAGATATTCAAATCCGGATCGTTACCGACAAGATCCAGGGCCACGACTCCGGACGCTCCGGTGGTCTCGGTAATGGAAACGACACCCCGCTCGGCGAAGGCACCCATCAGCGCGGAACGCACCTGCATTTCACTCTCCAGTTCCGCAAAGCTTTTGCCTGAACCGTCGCTGGGCACATTGCCGTCCGCATCGAAGGTTATTGGTGTCATTTTCCGGGTCAGGTTCCCATACGGCATGACCCGAACCGGACCGGTCCGCGTGCCTTGGTGAACAACATTGCCGTTCACGCCAAAACGCCCATCAATCAAATCACCGCCGGTAATAAAGATATCGGTGTTTCCATCCGTGTAGGTCGGCAGCGGATCGCCTTTGATCACAATACCGACGCTGTAACCGCTGTTAATCGTCACATCTCCGGCCACCGCCAGCCGCGCGTCGGTATCTCCCCCGCTCGCATTCAGATCACCAAAAATGAGTGCATTGAACTGGGCACCGACTCCGAGCGGTTGGCAGCCTCCGGCACCCGAAACATAGGTGCCCGTTTTGCTGAGCGAAAGCGCAGGTAACTGAACTGCGGTAGCAATCGCATCGTCTTGATCCGAGACCTTGTCCGCGGTTCTCGGATCCGTGCCGCTAACGGTCGCCGTGTTGGGCACCTGGCCCGCGTTCAATTCTGCAAGTCCAATGCTGTAGCTGCCGGTGAATGTCGTGGCATCGACTTCGCCCACGGCCAGACTGACCGGACCGCCAGCAACTGGAAGCAGCGGGTCGGTGACAATAACGTCGGTAAGGGGAACGTTGCCGGTGTTGGTGACCACGAAAGTATAAACCAAGCTCTCGCCGTCGGTATCATAAGTGAGCGGTGACACCGACTTTTCCAGTTGAATGGCGGGGTTGGCGGGAATCAGCCCGGCATCTATCCGTGGGTTGTGCTCATCACTCCCCAGGTTCACCAACTGGGAAAGGCCGCTAGTTTCATCGGCATCGGAATTCTCCGTACCATTGATCCCGCTGCCATCCGCGTTCTGCGGGGAGAAAATATAAGTCGTCGGCACAACAAACTCCACCCGGTAACTGCCCGGCAATAGATTGTTGAAGGCATAGTTGCCGCTGGAATCTGTCGTCGTGGTCGCAGGATTTCCAAAGCTGTCAAAAGCGGGTGCCCCACTGGCATCCAGTAAATGAACCACGATCCCGTCCACGCCGGGTTCGCCCGGTCCCTGTAGGCCATCGCCGTCCAGATCCAACCAGACCAGGTCACCCAACGAGGAGGGCTTCCAGAGTCCGGCATCCCAGGTCCGGTCGATTTCCGAGGAAACCAGCGTCGTTAATACGGTGCGGCCCGTGTCTTGGTCCGCGTCGCTGTCCTTGGCCTCGTTGCTCCCTTGATCGGGTGCACTGAACAAGTAACCAGCGGGCAGTGCAAAGCCCAGGGAGTAATCACCCGGCAGCAAACTGTCGAAGAAATAACGACCGGATCCGTTGGTCGTATCCGTCGCAATCGGGTTGCCCGAGCCATCGTAGAGACTGACTGCGACACCCGGCACCGGGCTTTCGCCGGTGTCGAAGATTCCATTCAGGTTCACATCATACCAAACGAAATCTCCAATTGCGGCATAGACCATGACCGTTGCCGGATCGTCGGCGCTCACCGGCGGTGCGCCGGCAATTTCGTCACCAGCCAGGCTGGCAGGATGCCCGACGACTTCTCCGATGTTGACGACGTCATTGGTGACCGAAGCCGCCGTCTTACTGACCGTCGTGCTCGCACCCGGCGCAAGCGGTCCGTCAATGAACGCAACATGTCCCAATACGTCATCGGTCACTTGCAGGCGAACAAGCGGCAGATCACCAGTGTTCGTGATGGTGTAGTTATACGTAACCGACGAGCCAGAGTTCACCCAGAGATCGGTTCCATCGGCTGCGGGGCCGGCGGTCTTCACGATGTTCACACTGGTAGGCGGCAGCCAGAGGCCGAGGTCCCAGCTGCGGTCGTGCTCAGCTGCTTCGATGTCAGTGATCGGCATGAAGGCCTTGATCCGGTTTCCATCGACCAGTTGGTAGTCTGCGTCCGAGTCAACCAAATCATCCGAACCGACATCCGAGGTAGTAATTCCGTAACTGTCCGGCACCGAAAACACTGCGTAATAATCGCCACGGTCCAGGTCCGGGAATAAGTAGTAGCCTGGCTCACCCAGGAAGTTGTCAGAGGTGACACTGAAGCCGACATGCCGATCTGTCGCCGGATCACGCACCCCATCGGGGAAGCCGCCAGTAAGCGCATCGCGGTCCCCATCTTCGTAAAAATCAACGCGGATGCCATTCAGACCCGGCTCGCCCGGATCCTGGATCCCGTCTTTGTTGTAATCCAGCCAAACGAAGTCGCCGTAAGAGGCGTTGTTGTCCGGCATCACTTTAATCCCCACTTTGTTGGGTTAGGAAGCCAGCAGGGTGGATCCGGTATCCACACGGGTGCCGAAATAACCAAAGGAGTTCCAGGCGATTCGACCGTCGGTGGGGGTGCCCACCGGCGCACGCATCGGCCAGCTGAGTTCAAACAATTCGCCGGGTTGAATGGTGACCCCATCAAAGGCAAAGTAGAGCGATCGGGCTTCGGTAATCGTTGCCGGTGGCGTAGTGCTCCAGCTGGGATCGGTGGCGCCGGGCACATTGGCTTTGAATTCCGTCCGCTGCGGGTTCACTTCCCGACTGTAATATACGGTGACGCCAGCAGGTGCCGTAACAGGACCCGCCAGCGCAGCCACCCACTGCGTGTCGCGTGGACTCAAATCCACTACCCCAGTGTCGCCAACAATCGGCAGAATGTCGAGCACCCTGGCATCCTCAATCGGAACATTACCCGAATTTTCAACTACCAGCCGGTAATCGGCTAAACCGCCAGGCACGGTCTCTCCAGAGTCCGGGAAGCGGCTTTCCGCACTATCCAGCTGACCCTTGACCCATTTGATCGAGTCCATGGAGGCTCTACCGTTAACATAGGTATTGGCCCGGTTGGAGTAAATGGTTTCAGCCGCATCCGAGTCGCTATCCAGATCATTGGCATCGTTGCGGGTGCTGACACCGTTATATGGATCCAGCTCGGCATTCCCCCAATCCACCAAATAGGCATCGTTGTTGATGGTGCCAAAGATTGTGCCGAAAGGCACTTCCACCTGAAAGGAAACTTCAACCGACTCGTTGATCCCCAGATCATAGGCTGACGCACCTGTCCATGACCAGCGCAGCAGTTGCTGTCCACTGCCCTGGTAATCCTCGATCAACTCAAACAAGGGATCCGGCGCACCCGCAGGCTTGTTGACGACCTGCCAGCTACCGGGGACATACGCAAACTTCCCGTCCAGCAAATCAGCCAATACCGGATCGGTCAGGTCACGCGCCGCCAAGCTATGGTTCAACAGCTTGATCTTGAAGGTCACCAGGCCACCGTCGTTTACATTTCCAGACGATGCCGTCTTATCGAGATCGGCAACCGGTCGCGGGGTCTTGATCAGCAAGGAGCTCGCTTTTGTTTGGCTCTGCGCACCGTTAAAATCCGTGTAGTTTACCGTCGCGTCGTTGACAATTACATCCCCCGCCAGCACAGGATTTCCGTTGCGGTCCACCGTCAGCACGGTACTTTGCAACTCCATATCGCGCTCCTGATAACCGACCGGGATGGTGCCAAAATCCCATTTGACTGCGGTAATATAATCAGCGGCACCCAGGCCCAGCACCGAAACATTCACCCAGGAGGAGTTGACTCCATCGTAAGGGTTGCCGGGCAGGGCCTGCCAGGCAGCCCCACCGGAAGCGGTCTGATAATAGACCGAGATGGGATCGTTCACTCCCGCAGGAGTCCCCACCAGCTTCGGGACCCGTATGGCGGTTATGTCCAGCGTATCCGGGATAAAGTCGGCCACCACGACATTATGCAGCGGGACATTTCCATCGTTTCGCAGATCGAATCTCCACTTCTTCTGCGCTGTTTTCCTTCATAGGTGAAGCGGTTGACGTCCACTGATTTGCGAAAAAAGAGCTTACTGCTGGGCACGACAATTTCATGCGCAACAGAGTCATGCAACGTCGTCGGGCTGCCGCCAAAAGCTGTCACAGTGGCCGATAGCGCGTTGGTCACCATATCTCCCACCGCGAAATTTGCTGCGGGGTAAACAACGGTCACCGACTCGTTGAAGCGTTTGCCAACGGCCAAGGCAGCGGTGGTCCATGTGACGGTGTGCGTGGCAGCGTCGTAGCTCCCACCACCGGTTGCGGCAACGAAAATGGATCCAGCCGGCAGCTGGTCCACTACAGTAACGTTTTCGAGATTGAGCGCACCCTCTGTCTCGGTATTCATCAAGCGGACCTGATAGGTTACATCCTGATCCAGGGGAATGCTGGACCCAGCAAAATCTTATCCAGCACCGCAAGATTTTCCGCGCGGGCCGTGATCGATACCTGCCCGGAAGTGTCCGCCGGTGAATTGTCGGCGTCAATCGTTGCCGTATTCAATGCAACCGTTCCGTCAGGCGTGACACCAGGCTTGAATGCCGTGCGCACTTCCAGCTCCCCGGTTTTGCCATCTTCGAGCGGATTGTTGAAATAAATCGTAAGTGTATGCGAAGCACTGTCGTAATTGACTGAATTAACGTCCGCCGTGCCCTCGAATCCCCGATACTCCAGCTCCGGCGGCAGCGGATCCGTGATGGTCACATTGTAAAATTCCGGTATCGTCGTGCTGGGATTACGGTATTGCAGCACATAGCTAAAGGTTTTTCCACTCTCGACCTCGGACAGGCCGCCCAGAATTGATTTGGTGACTTCTACGTTAGCCTGACCAGTTGATGCCCCAGCCAGCATTAACGCGAATAATAGACCCGACTGATTTAATTTTTTGTTCATGGTAAGCTAGTTGGGATAAACCTTAGCAGTGAATTATGATAATAAATGATTTAAACTGAAATGTATGCTAATATTTGTAAAAATTTTACTAAAAAATCAACGCTTAGTTTCATACTCAGGGACTGCGAGGTCCAGTAATGAACACCCACAAGGTAGCCGCAAACTGGGAGCGATGCCCACAGCGTCGGATGCGGGAGCGGCAAAACTTGCATTCCTCTGAAATTCATTACAGCATGCACTGCTCATGAAAATTCTGGCATCGATCTTATTCCTGGCGCTAACCGCGAGCAGCTCAGCGACCAACATTCTCTTTATTTTGGCTGACGACCTTGGGGTTATGGACGTGGGCTTTAATAATCCGGGCACCTTCTACGAAACGCCCCACTTGAATCAACTGGCGCAAGATGCCATGATCTTTAGCTCCGCTTATGCCGCCAGCCCCGTGTGCTCTCCCACCCGCTCCTCGATCATAACCGGCCAGTATCCAGCCCGCACACGCAACACCGACTTCTTCGGTTCCGCCAATGGCCACCCGAGGCTGCCGGAGGATCTGACGGATATCCGCGGCATCGACTTCAATCGGCACAGTAAAAAACCCATACTGCCCGCATTTTACCTGAATGTGCTTGCGCAAGAGCATGTGACGCTGGCCGAGTATTTCAAAGCCCGTGGCTATGCGACCCTGTTTGCCGGCAAGTGGCATCTGGGCGGGGAAGGTTCCCTCCCGACAGATCATGGCTTCGACATCAACCTGGGCGGATTGCATGCCGGGGGGCCCTACACCGGCGACAAGTATTTCTCACCCTATGATAATCCCCACCTTCCGAACGGCCCCACAGGCGAGCACCTGCCCGACCGCTTGGGCAGAGAAGTAGCCGGTTTTATTACCCAGCACCGGGACCAGCCGTTTTTTGCCTTCCTCTCCTTCTATTCGGTCCATACCCCATTGATGGCGCCTGAGGCGCTGGTCAAAAAATATGAAGCCAAGCGTCAGCGGCTCGGCTTAAAGCCGGCATTCGAGCCCGAACACCCGCGGAAAAACCGGACCGTGCAGGAACACGCCATCTACGCCGGGATGGTCGAGGCGATGGACAGCGCCATCGGCCAGGTCTTGCAAGCGATCGAGGACAATGACCTGAAGAACGACACCATCATTGTTTTTTTCTCGGACAACGGCGGCCTCTCCACTTCGGAGGGTTCGCCTACCAGTAACCTTCCCTTCCGCGCAGGTAAAGGCTGGGCCTACGAGGGCGGCATCCGTGAGCCGATGCTGGTCAGCTGGCCCGGCCGGATTCAAGCCGGCAAAACCGACCAGGCAGTTATTTCCACTGACTTCTACCCTACCCTGCTGGAACTGTGCGGCTTCGACCTGCTCCCCTGGCAGCACATAGACGGCACCAGCTTTGCCCAACTACTCAAAGACCCGGCTGCCGAGCTCAGGCGAGAGCCGCTTTTCTGGCACTACCCGCACTGGGGCAACCAGGGCGGCATCCCCCACAGCGCCATCCGTGAGGGCAACTGGAAGCTGATCCAATTCTACTATCAAAAAGGGGTCGAACTCTACAATCTGGCCCAGGACCCCGGTGAACGCCAGAATATCGCTGGTAAATATCCGCCCAAAGTGAAGGAGCTCACAGCCAAGCTGGAGGCCAAGCTGAAAGCGACTGATGCGCTACTGCCGATTGAGAACCCCAACCCGAAGAAGCCGTTTGAAAAGTGGTAAGTGCAATCGCCGGTCGAAGCGTGACACACATCCTCCGCAAACAAGCAGGAGAGGCTTTACGCCTCGACCGATACTTGCGGGGCGTCATGACAACCAACCCGATGCCGATGCGCCTAAATGCCAGGCAGGGATTTTTCGTTTTCGCGGCTGCTTGCCCCCACAACCCAACATGTGAAATAATCCCGCGCAGAAACGAATCAAACCATCTATCAAGCGCCGTCAGCAGTTTATCTGGACGACGACTTTTGGTTGTCACATACAGATCAATATGAAAATTCCAATCAGGCTTATTATCGCAGCTTTTTTTTCGCAGGTTGGCCTTTCCGCAGTGGTGGAGGATGCACAAGCGGGCCTCATGCCCGAACATGCGGTGCTGCAAGGCGACGACCTGCAGCACCTGAGCCTACGTCCCGGCGGGCGTTGCGGCCTCAGCCTGCACGAGCTGCGGTTCGTCCAGACAGACATTGAATTTTACACTCCGGAGCGCGACCAATATGCCGTCCAGCCAATGGAAGCCAAAACCGGAGACACTATGCCCAAAGTCCTGTTGATCGGCGACTCCATCATGAGCGGCTACTTTCAGCAGACTCAGCAACTGTTGGAAGGCGAGGCCCGGGTGTTGCGTCACCCCGGCAACGCGGGCGACACACGTAACGCCCTGGATAAGCTCAATGACTGGCTGGGCGACACGCACTGGGACGTCATCCACTTCAACTGGGGCCTGCACGACCTGTGCTACCGTCATCCGGAGGCGACGGTCTATGGCAAGCGAGACAAGGTTCGTGGCAGCCTCTCGGTGCCACTGGACGAGTATGCGAAAAACCTGGAAGCGCTGGTCCAGCGACTGAAACAGACCAAGGCCAAACTCGTCTTTGCCACCACCACCTGCATCCCGGAAGGTGAAGCCGGGCGCTTCGTGGGCGACGATGTGAAATACAACCAGGCCGCGCTGGAAGTGATGCAGCGGCACGACATTGCGGTAAACGACCTCCACGCAGTCAGCAGCGGATTCGGCCCGGAGATGTATGTCGCCGCAGGTGACGTGCACCACGCGAAGGCTGGAAATATGCTGCTGGCCCGGCAGGTGGCCGAGGCCATCCGGCAACATGCGGGCTTGAAGTAGCGCATAGTTTTCAGTGCACGTTGCAACGTGGCGTGTCCGCTTGCCGGACGCCCTCCCCGGGTGCGTGCAGCACTCGCGGCACGATCAAAGCCACAACGGCGCCCGACAAGCGGGCACACCACGCCGTCGCACTGGGGCAACCAGGGCGGCATTCCCCACAGCGCCATCCGTGAGGGCAACTGGAAGCTGATCCAATTCTACTATAAGAAGGGAATTGAACTCTATAATCTATCCGACGACCCCGGTGAACAGAACAACCTGGCCGAAGTGAAGCCCGAGTTGGTCAAAAAATTATCCACTCAACTTGAAGCGAAACTCAAAGATACCAATGCCCTGCTACCCATCGTGAATCCAAATCCAAAGGCGAACTTCGAGAAGTGGTAAGCTCGCCAAAGCCGAAAGACTTTGACGACAAAGAGAACTCTTATATAATAGCATCTTTCCACGTGTAATCAAGCGACAAGGCAGAGACTCCCGATCCAAATGGAACTCGGTTTTTATATACCGGTCATAAGTGGTTTACCGCTACGCGACGATGAGTCCAAGTAAATAAATCTATGACAAAACGACCCAAACACCACGGACAGCGGCTGATGCTGTCGCTCTCACTCACAGCAGGCCTGTTCTTGGGCTATGCAGCCAGCGCCAAAGAAGTGCCGGTCAAAGTTTACATTCTCTCCGGCCAGTCCAATATGGTCGGCATCGGCCAGGTGGATGGCGGCGGCTCCCGCTGGGGCAAGGAGATGATCGGCCCCGTCCTCTCGGTCTATCCCGGCAGCTACAATGCATCGGTGGACTATGACAAAATGGAGCCGCGCGAGACGCTGAAACTCGAAAGCTTTGGCGGCGTTCACCCAAGCCCTTACCCCAACACCGGTGTGCAAGTTGTGCGCGGACAAGTCCAGATGCGGGAAACCGGGCTCTATGAATTCCGCCCGGGCCATGGCAGCTCGAAAGAAAACATTATGGTGGTCAACGGGCAGGAAGTTTACCGCAAGGAACCTGGAGGCGAGGCCAATTACACCCCCATCAAGCTGGAGTCCGGTAAGGCCGTGCCTTTCAAAATCACTTATTTGAACAACAATGCCAACGGCCTCGGCTGGGTAGCCCGCCTCGATATTCCCGGCACCTTGAAAAGTGTCGTCCACCACGAAGGGAAGTTTCCCTATCTGTCAGATGGAGAGGGTAATTTCGTCTCCCGTGACGACGTGTACTACAAGAGTGTTGTGACCGATGTCGGCAGCGACTGGCTGGGTGTAATCGACGGCAACATCGGCCCGGAGCTCGGCTTCGGCCACATGGTGGGCAACTTCCACGAAGAACCGGTGCTGATCCTCAAAACCAGCCAGGGCAACCGTTCGCTCTCATGGGACTTCCTGCCGCCGGGCTCCGAACGCTACGAACACACCGACGAAGACGGCACCACCTGGGTCTATGCCGGCTACCAGGACTCACCCAATCGCTGGGAAAAAGG
>Ga0100391_1005474_pt1 | contig 11820 bp, 13 predicted proteins | sample CryGeymeta201515_FD_81541 | JGI IMG/M metagenome (GOLD analysis project Ga0100391, IMG submission 81541) | Groundwater microbial communities from Crystal Geyser aquifers in Utah, USA - Crystal Geyser metaG 2015-15 | ecosystem: Environmental > Aquatic > Deep subsurface > Groundwater | place: USA...
TCAATTTCATTGATGGCGGGCAGGCCGCTATATTCGGCCCGGGTGCGGGCAATGCCCAACTCGACATTCTCGAAATGGGCAACAAGATCGTCGGGCCATGCGCTGCCCTCGTGCTTTTCCAATGCGGCAAGCGGCTTGCCACCTGCCCTTTGCCAACGCGCCTCGCCCAGTTCGCCCAATGCCCCTGCGATCTCTCCTTCGACCATCATGGTAACATCATGCCACGGGCCAAAGTCCTCTCCGCCTGGCCCCTGGCGGCGCTCGTCATGCTCTAAATGATCTCTGGTATCCCAGCGGCCACCGGTCATGTCGATCCCGCCGCATACCGCAAATTCGCCGTCGATGATCACCAGCTTCTGGTGATGGCTGCATGCCACCGGATGTGCTGTATCAAACTTGAAATCAATCCGCCGATGGGGAAACCAGCGCACCAGATCGAGCAGCATGGAACCGCGCGAGAGGAATTTGAGGAAGCCGAAACTCCATTTCAGGATGCGGATTTCCAGCTCTCGATGGTGGCGATTGAGCCAGAGGATGAAGCTGCCCAGCCGAACAGGATGCTCCCGCCGGAACGGACGCTGCCACCAGCGTCGGCCGCGGGTGAGGTGAATGCGCGTGTCAAAATCCCAACCGATCAGCAAGATGCGCTGGCGTGCTTTCAGCATCGCCCGCTGGATCAGATCGAAATAGGCCTCGCCATCGATCACCACACGAACGCGCCGGGCGTGGACATAACGCCACACGCCCGGTTCTACACTGCTGTCATCCAGCTCGCCGTCCCGATTGCTCATATGGGCAAGATTCCCCGCATTTGTGGCCGATTATTCCTTGGCATCACCTCTGGCTTCAGGAGTGACTTGTGCATCGGCTTTTTCCGCCTGTTTGCGCATTTCGAAAATCGCACCCATCTCTTTTCGCTCGTCTTCAGTCAGATTTTCTTTGAAGTCGGGGAAGTGATCCTCTTCTTCCTCATTGATATGATGGCGATAATCATGGTCGATATTCTTGAACTTCGCCATCCATGCCGATGAAGACATGTCAGTCGCGGCAAGATCGTTCAATGCCTCTTCAAGCTCTTGATGTTCGGCCACCGAATGACGGGTGTCGTCGGTCAATTCGGGCTTGCGCATCATGGTCGAATAAAGCGCCTGCTCTTCTGCGGCGGCATGGCTCTTCACTTCCTTGGTGAACTCGGCGAGCAATTGCTTGCGCCTCTCGGTTTCCCCGCTGGTGTCTGCCATCTTGTCGAGCAGGTTGCGATGTGTTTCGTGCTCTGTTTCCAACGTGACGAATATGTCTTGAGACATGGTAAGCTCCTTATAATTGTTCAGGTAATTGTTCAGCTTATCAATGAACAAGATTGGAACAGGTTCCGTTTCATTGCGCCGATCCGCCGCGCCGGCCGACATCTGTCCACCAGCAGTTCAACCTGACAGCAATACCGGCGATGGGTGCCAAACAAAAATTGCCCAAAGCATCGCGCCGCCGGCCACAGCGCGGGCGACGAGAAAAACAGCGATGATAAAGAAAATGGCGCACCCGGAAGGATTCGAACCTCCGGCCCCCTGATTCGTAGTCAGGTACTCTATCCAGCTGAGCTACGGGTGCGCATCGGAGGGCGGCTCTTATAAGCAGCGCATGCGCTTGGCAAGGCCTAACCCGGCAATTGGCGCAGCAGATGGCGGTCCATTGGTGCCAACTGCAACGCTGCGGCTTCCTCGCAGGTGAACCAGCCCCAGAGCTGCCCGTCATGCGGAACCACCCGGCCGATTTCCGCATCCGTGGTGTAAAGAAGCAGGACAATGCTCTGAGCGCCTTCGTCATCGGCCAGGCCAGCCGGGCACAGCTGCGCCGGTTCAAGCCAAATTCCCAACTCCTCGTTTACCTCGCGCACCAACGCTTCCCGGGGCGTTTCGCCGGTCTCCACCTTGCCACCGGGAAACTCCCACAGCCCTCCATGATGCTTTCCCGCAGGCCTTTGCTGCAACAAAATCCGCCCGGCGCGATCATAAATTGCAGCGGCAACGACTGGCAGCCATGTCGGGAAATTTTCCATGTTCGCCGCCACCGTCAACCTTTCGTTAGGAACTTCATGAGAAATCTGAGGCTGTCAGACCGCGACTAGGGGACTTCCCGTGAACATCCATATTTTGCTTAGCGCTCTGCTGCGCGACGAGAAAGCCGCAACAGCTGTTGAATATGGTCTGATCCTCGCGATGATCGTTATCGCCATGATCACCTCTTTGCAGAGCCTGGCAACAGCAATCATCGACATGTGGGGCACCGTTGAAACTCAGGTGACAACGGTTTGAGTGGTCTTAGGAGTTTATCAAGAAATATCCCCTAGACCAAATATCGTTCGCTTCGATGAGATCGGATCGGACCGGGTACCGAAGACTGAAACCAGGAGACTACAATGACCATTTTCAAGAACATGATCCGTGACGAAGAAGGCGCAACCGCCATCGAGTATGGCCTGATTGCTGCTCTTATCGCCGTCGCCGCCATCACCGCCATGCAGGCGCTGGGCAACGAGCTGAGCACCACCTTCACCACGGTGTCAAGCGAACTTAAGAAGAACAACACGGTCTGATAGGCCAAGCTGATCTGTTAACAGAGAGAGCGGCGAGGCAACTCGCCGCTCTCTTTGTTTGTGCCTGGAGTTTGTTCCTCTTGTGTGGAAAGCGGCACCAGCCCGATCCCCAACCAGGCCACCCACAAGAATATCCTGGATCGGTGGCCGGGTGGGGGAGCGGGCTGGTGCCGGAGCTGTTTCAGTTTAACTGGAACAGAATCTAGCGCAGGGATGTTCAGTTGGCGCGGATGACGATCTTGTATTTGCCTCCGGGCACGATGCGGTCATTCGACGACAGCCCGTTAAGCACTCGGAAGCGCGTTTCCTGCGCATCGTCATAAGCCATGCGCCGAGCCAGCGTCTGCACAGTATCGCTGCGACCGGCAGTAACAACATCAATCCGGCGCGGCACCACGGACCCCGCCTCGCTGGCGCTGAGCCTGCGCATGGATTGATACATTGCGTTGAAATTGCCCGCTTGCCCGGCCGGTGTGATAGTCTGGAAGTGATAGGCTTGATTAGGGGCAAACTCGTAAGCAAACACAGTCACATCGATCTGCTGCTGCCCATTGTTAACCTGCGCCGTGCCGTAAGCGGCTGGCAGACCGTTGATCGTCGTGCGCTCGATGCGCGAGGGCTGCAGGGTTTGCTGTTTCCCGCCAATCGCCTGAAATGCAGCGCGAACATAGGCATTGAGGTCCTTGTTGTATGGCCCCAGGGTCAATTGCGCGCGGCCTTGATCGCCATTGATCGACACCGCCCGGGCCGAATTGACCATAAAGGTGCCTTGCGGGGCGGTGAAGGTGAGGCGCATCACGGGATGTATGAACTGGCGCCCCTCAATCACGCCCTGCTCGGGATCATCGCCATAGATCAAGCCGTCAATGCGGGTCAGGAACAGATCGCGATTGGTCATCCCCGTGCCGCCTGCTGCCAGTTGCAGCGCATTTTGCACGCGGCTGGCGGGATCGGGGTGCGTTGAGGCCCATTCGGGAATCGAGGCATCACTGCGGCCCTGCAATTGTGCATCGAGCTGATTTTGCGAAGCGAGGCTGGCAAGCAGGCTCGCCATCGCCTTGGGATCATATCCGGCGCTGGTAAGATATTGCACGCCCAACTGGTCGGCCTCCAGCTCCTGACTGCGCGAATAGCTCAGCGTCAGCAATTGCGAGCCTTGCTGGCTGAGCCGCGCCAGTTCCGGGCTATCGAGCAGCACACCGCCAACAATGGTTCCCAGCAGGCCGAGCAGCTGGTTGCGCTGCGCGGTCTGTTGACGGCGCGCGGAGTGGCGCGCGGCGACGTGGCCGACTTCATGCCCAAGAACAGCGGCCAGTTCCGCTTCGTTGTTCATCAAGGTGACCAATTGCCTGGTGGCATAGACATAGCCGCCCGGCACGGCAAAAGCATTGTTCACGCTGGAGTTGAGCAGCGTAACTTCGAATGCATCCCGGCTGTTGGCCAGCCCGGACTGAAGGGCGATGTTTGAGCCCACCTGCTCGACATATTGGGCATAACGCCCGGTCATTGCTCCGCCAAATTCAGCCACGAATTGCGGATGATATTGCGCGCCCTGCTGTGCTTCGGCTGGCGTGATGGGGGTGCCGGGGGCGAGATTTGCGCCCGGGATTGATGCGCATGCGCCAAGCCCGCCGGCGGCCGCTCCGACAAGGGCGAGGCGGATAAAGCGGGTCGCGAGCAGCTTGGCCATGGGCAAAATCTCCAAATCAGGCGCTTTGGCACAATCCGTGCCCCACCCTTGTGATACCAACAAGACTAGAGGGTGCACAAAGTTCCCGCAAGCCGATCATCCTGCCCGGCCATGGAACGCGATAATTGAAGCCGCGCTTAACGCGGCACATTCGGCCCGATCGCAAGAAAACGGTCTTCTCGCTGCTTTCGCAACTGCTCCGGTGACAACCCCGACAAGGAATTCAGCTCCTCATCGATAGCCCTCGTCAATGCCGCGATCGCTTTCTTGCTGTCCCGCTGCGCACCGCCCATGGGTTCAGGCACGATCCGGTCAATTACGCCGAGCTCTTTCAATTCCTGTGCCGTCATCCGCATCGCCTGCGCGGCATCGGGGGCCTTTTCCGCCGTGCGCCACAAGATCGAGGCGCAGCCTTCGGGCGATATCACCGAATAGACCGCATGTTCGAACATCAGCACACGCTCTGCACTGGCCAAAGCGACCGCGCCGCCCGAACCACCTTCGCCCACAATCGCCGCCACCATCGGCACGCCAAGGCCAAGACAAGCCTCTGTTGCCCGCGCAATCGCTTCAGCCTGGCCCCGTTCCTCGGCTTCAATGCCTGGAAATGCGCCCGATGTGTCGATCAAGGTCACCACCGGCAAGCCAAACCGGTCAGCCAGTTCCATCAAGCGGATCGCCTTGCGATACCCCTCGGGTTTGCCCATGCCGAAATTATGCGCGATACGCATTTCGGTATCATTGCCCTTTTCATGGCCAATGAGCACAATCTTGCGGCCATGGAGCCTGGCCAGACCACCCATGATGGCCAGATCATCAGAATACAGCCGGTCCCCCCCCAGCGGCACAAATTCGTCAAAGCCTTGCGCCACATAATCGCAAAAGTGCGGCCGTTGCGGATGACGGGCAACTTGCGTTTTCTGCCATGGCGAAAGCCCGGCATAAGTCGCCTTGAGCAAATCGGCGCTCTTCTTCTCAAGCCGCGCCAGTTCGGCCGAGATATCGACATCGGCGCCGTCTCCGGCCGCTTCGCGCAAATCCGCGATCCTGGCTTCGAGCGCGGCCACTGGCTTTTCAAATTCGAGATAGGATACCATTATGCAAGAGCGCTAGCTGGCTGAATGCCGCGCGGCAAGAGGATGACGCGCATTGACCAGCGCGACAAGCCGAGCGGCATCGACATGCGTATAGATCTGCGTCGTCGCAATATCGGCATGGCCAAGCAGGGTTTGCAACACCCGCAAATCCGCTCCGCCTTCCAGCAAGTGAGTCGCAAAGGCGTGGCGCAGCACGTGCGGGCTTACTTTGCCGGGGTCCAGATCGGCGCGCACGGCCAGCTCCTTGAGCATCTGATACAGCCGAATGCGGCTGATATGGCTCCCGCGTGAAGGAAACAGGAACGGCGATGTTCCAGGTTCCACTGCAAGCCAGCGGCCAAGAGCCAGGCTCGCCCGGCGCGAAATGGGGACCATGCGATCCTTGCCGCCCTTGCCCGTTACCGTCAGCAAGGGCGCATCGCGCGGCACCGCCATGCGCGGCAAGGACACCAGTTCGGTCGCGCGCAGACCCGATCCATAAAGCAATTCCAGCAGAGCCAGCAGCCGCACGCTGGCGCGCTTCCCGCTGTGCGCCTCGGTCTCGGCCTGATGAAACAGCGCTGCGATTTCGGCATGGCTGAGAATTTTTGGCAAGGGACGCCGCGCCTGCGGGCGCACGAGAAGCGCGGAGGGATCATCGCCGCGCAAGCCTTCGTCCTGCGCAAATCCATAGAATTGGCGCAGCGCGGAAATCCGCCGGGCGACAGTTGCCGGGGCCAGATTGATCCACCCGTGCGCGAGCGTGCCCAGCTGTTCCGGCGTAGCGTTGAGCAGATCGCCGACCAGCTCCTGACAGGCTTCCAGATCGCGGCGATAAGCAGCCAGCGTATTTGCCGCCGCGCCGCGCTCTGCCGCCAGCATGATCAGAAAATCCTCGATCGCGCAGGACATCTCAGCCGCGTGCAACCGCCTCCGCGGCAATCATGCGTGCCTCGGCAGAAAGCCCGGCATCATTGAGCGCGCGGGTAATGAAATACAGATGGCGCGGCGTCATCCGCTCCCAGCTTGTTCCCTGCATCCCCAGCCCTGCCAGCAAGGCCACCAGCCCTTGATTGCGCAATTGACCGGCGCGTGAGATCTTGTTGCTCCACGGGCTGGCGCGCGTCAGGTCAAGATCGAGCCGGTCGGAAAATTGCTCCAGATCGCCTGCATCCATCCGGCCAAGACCCGCAAGCCCTGCAACCAGAAAGGCCGATTTGGCGGCGCTGGCATCGTCAATGAAGCTATCCACCGCTCCTTCATCAACCGCCCCGCCTGCCGGATTGGCCAAAGCGAGCAAGGCCCATGCCTTGCTCCCTTGCTCGACACTGCTGGCCCAGCGCAGCGCATTGCGATCAAGCCCGGCAGCCAGCATCGAGGCAATCAGATTGGCCGCATCCTCACCCGCTGCTTCGCCCACAGGAAAGCGCGCGGCAGCATAGGCAGTGAGCACAAGGTAGCCATAAGAGCCTGCATCCTGTGCACTCCACAAGGCCTGCATCGCTGCCAGCCGCGCTGCAGGCGAGCTGGCAACATAGGCTTCGCGCAATCGCGCGGCCATCTGCCGGTCCTGGCTGCTCGCGTTATCGCTGGCAAAAAGCTGCGAATGCAGGCCGATCATCGCCTGCGACGATAACACCCCGCGCTCACCGGCAAGCATTCCGGCTTCAACCCTGCGCAACAAGGGAACGGCAGGAATACCGGCATCGGCAAGCGTGTAGCGGCGGGTCAAAGTAAGAGTGTCGGGTATCGGCTCACCCAGAGCGCGGGCAAGCGCATGACGCCATGGCGTGAGCTGGGAAACATCGTCCCATTCGATATTGACCGCGCGCCGCCCCTCTGCGGCCGCGCCAGCGAAACGTTGGGCCAGCCGCACATCGATTTCCTCGGCAAGTCCTGTGCCAAGCGCGCGCTGCAATTGGCGTTCGGCTCCGCGCGCTTCCCCGGTATTGGCAGCGCACAAGGCCTGCACCATCTCCCATTCGCCATCGTCGCGAATGGTCGGCTGCAACCGGGCGACCGGGCACATGCCCAGAATATCCGCAGTTGCCAGATAGGCGCTCATGGCGGCATCGGTGAGCGCAAGGTCATAATTGTTGCCATCCACATCCTGCACCAGTGCGCGCGCAACAGCGCCCTCACCCATGGCGATCAGGGCGCGCGTGCGCAGCGTCGCGAATTCAACCGCGCTCATGCCAACCGGCGCGTCCATCCTGCTCGCAAGTGCGCGGCGCATCACAATATGCCCCCAGCGCGAGATGACCGGCCCTTCGCTCGCCTCCAGAGCGGCCCGGATCAGCCTGGCAGATTGCCCGGAAACGGAATTGACCGCAAAGCCGCCTTCGCTCCGCGCCAGGACACCCACTTGCCGCATGGCACGCCGGGCAGCAGGGGGAATATCGAATTTTGGCTTGAGACCAAGCAGCGCATTGATCTCGTCTTCCTCCATCGCCTCGATCTCTTCGAGTGATGGAAAATTGCTCGGCAGACCGGAACCGTCAATTGCGCTGCCGCGCGCCGTCCCTTCATCGGGCAATGGCTGCACAACCGGCGCGGAACCCGATACCTGCCCCGGCGAGGGAGCCACCGGACGCGGCGTGGCGGGCATACCGGGCGACGGCGTGGGCGCATTGGGGCGCGGGCTGGACGCAGGAACCGGTGCCGGAGCAGGAGCAGGTGCAGGTGGCGTTGACCCGAACCCAGGCGGCAGCAGATCTTCGGGAGCGGCGAGCGCAAGGCTTGCCGTGCCCAGCGCGATCAGCGCGCCGCCAATCATCAAGCCGCCAGGTCGTGCCCGCCGCATCATGCCTCAATCTCCGCCAAATTCACCTCTTGCTCAATCAATCGCGGCGTTTCCCGCCCGCCATCGTACCAGGCAACCGCCAACACTGCGAATAGCAGCAAGCCAAGGACAACAGCGATTTTCACCAAGGGATTGGTCATCAAACCATCTGCAACCCATACACCGCAAACCGCGCGGCAAACTTGCAAGCGCGATTAGCGCAACTATAGGCCTTGCGGCAATGCGTAACACGGTTTCCCCCCCCAGCGAAGCGAGCCTTGCGGCTTTGCGCGGTCGCATCACCCGGCCTTTGGTGCTGGTCGGCATGATGGGGGTGGGCAAATCCACTGTCGGGCGAAAACTGGCCCAGATGCTCGAACTGGCTTTCTTCGATGCCGATGACGAGATCGTCAAAGCCGCCAACATGCCTATTTCTGATATTTTTGACACCTTTGGCGAGGAGCATTTCCGCGATGGGGAACGCCGCGTCATTGCACGATTGCTTGAGCAAAGCGGTTGCATCATTGCCACAGGCGGCGGCGCGTTCGTGCAGGAAGAGACGCGCAGACTGATCCTTGCGCAAGGAACGGCAGTCTGGCTCGATAGCGATGTGCGCACGCTGGTCGAGCGCGTCGGTCGCAATGACAAGCGCCCGCTGCTGCGCGGCGGGGACACCAGGGCAATCTTGCACAAGATGAAAGTGGACCGCGAGCCGTTCTACCGACAGGCTCCGATCCATGTGAAAAGCGATAACGGACCGCATTCGCAAACAGTGCTGCGGATAGTGAGGGAACTCGACAAATGGCTGTGACACGCGTTGAACTGGCCGGGCGCAGCTATGATGTGCATGTGGGCCATGGCTTGCTGGACAATTTGCCCAGCCTGTGCGGACCTTTGCTGCGCAAGACGACAGTCCCGATCATCACCGATGCCAATGTCGCGGCAAACTGGCGCGCCAGTGTCAGCAACGCGCTTGAAGCGGCCGGACATGCGCCTGATTTCCTCGTGCTTGATCCGGGCGAAGGCGCAAAAAGCTGGGCGGTGCTGGAGCAGGTCGTCGACTGGCTGCTGGCGCATGAAGTGGAGCGCGGCGATCATATCGTGGCGCTGGGCGGCGGCGTGATCGGCGATCTCACCGGATTTGCCGCAGCGATCCTGAAGCGCGGATGCGGATTTGTGCAGGTGCCGACAAGTTTGCTGGCCCAGGTCGATAGCTCGGTCGGCGGCAAGACCGCGATCAATGCGTGCGCGGGCAAGAATTTGATCGGCGCCTTTCATCAACCCTCGCTGGTGCTTGCAGATACAGGCGCGCTGGCCACCCTGCCCCGGCGCGAAATGCTCGCCGGTTATGCCGAGGTGATCAAATACGGCATCCTTGGCGATGCCGGCTTCTTCGATTGGTGCGAACAAAACGGTGCGAAGGTCATCGCGCATGATCGCGAGGCGATCGAATATGCCGTGACCCGCAGCGTGCAGGCCAAGGCGCGCATCGTTGCCGAGGACGAGCGCGAGACCACCGGAGCACGCGCGCTGCTCAATCTGGGGCACACTTTCGGGCACGCGCTGGAAGCGCAGACCGGTTATTCCGACCGCTTGCTGCACGGCGAGGCTGTCGCGATGGGCATGGTGCTGGCGGCGCGTTTCTCGGCCCGGCGCGGGACGATCAGCGCAGCCGATGCGCAGCGCGTGGCAGCTGCCATCGCGGCATCGGGCTTGCGCACTGAAATCGGTGCCTTGGGCCTCAATTGTTCGGGCGAGGCGCTTGCCGCCCACATGCTGCATGACAAGAAAATGGATGCAGGCACCCTGCCCTTCGTCTTGCTGCGGGCAATTGGCGAGGCCTATCTGGACCGGGACGTTGCGCTCAAGGATGTCGCCCAATTTCTCGAGGAAGAGCTTTCCTAAAGCGCAAAGCTCAGCGCCACGACAGCCGATGATACAATCAGAATAACGATCGCAATTCCGGCAAGCGGCCAATTGTGGAAGCGCAGTTTCTTGCTGTAGGCATCGATGTGCCAGTTATCCGGGTCGCGCCAGGTCTTGCGCAGGAGCAAAGCGGCATAGACCGCAAATCCGGCACAAGTGAGGCCGAAAATCACAGCGACACGGTGAGATCAATGCGCTCGAACCCGCCCAGGGCCGCATCCGCCAGAAGCGAACGGTGGCATTTGTCGGCATCACGGCAATAACACAGCAGACAGGTCCGCCTTGCTTCGACCAAGGCGCGCAATTGCGCCATTGCGGCCAGTGCTTCGGGCAGTTCGAGTTGCCCGGCATAGACCTTGGCCAGTGTCTCTGTATCCCCGCGACGCGCGGCTGCGCGGCCATCGGGCGGAGTCCCCAGATCGCGGAAATGGCGATACCCGATCCCCACCTCTTCGAGCGAGGAGGCAAAATTGCTCTTGGAAAAGCCGGGTTTGCGCGATTGCGCCCGCGCCCGCACATCGGCGAGGACTTCGATCCCGCGGTCCTGCAACAAGGCGATCAGCGAGGCTTGCGCGGCCTGTTGGTAACCGATGGTGTAGAAACGGTTCATTCGCCCTTGAATACCGGCTTTCTCTTCTCCGCGAAAGCGGCAACCGCCTCGGCGAAGTCAGCCGTAAATCCGGCCTTGCGCTGGTTCACGGCCTCTTCGCGCAGCACCGCATCAAAATCATTGTCGAGCGCGAAGGCGACTTGCTTGCGGATCAGGCTGAGCGCTTTGGTTGGCCCGGCCGCAAGCCGCGCGGCAAGCGCCTGCGCCTCAGCGAGCAGCGCGTCATCTTCGGCAACCTTGTTCACCAGCCCCATCGCCAGCGCATCATCCGCCGTGATCTTCTCGCCCAGCATGGCGAGTTCGAGCGCCTTTGCCCGGCCCACCGCGCGCGCCACCAGCCATGTCGTCCCGGCATCGGGCACCAGCCCGATATTGACAAAGGCGAGCATCAGGACAGCCGATTTCGCCATCACCGCGATATCGCCCGCCAGCGCAAAGCCCATGCCAGCGCCCACCGCGGGGCCATTGATCGCCATGACCACCGGCACCGGGCAATCCGCGAGGCGGCGGATCATCGGGTTGTAATGGCTCTCCAGCGTTATGCTCAGATCAGGATCGAGCCGGTCGTGTGGCCCATCGCCGCCGGTAAGATCGGCACCTGCGCAAAAGCCCTTGCCCGCGCCGGTCATGACAATCGCCCGCGCGCCATCGGCCAGCGCCTTGTCCAGCTGCGCCTGCCACTCGCCAAACAGCGAAGGCGTGAGCGCATTGAGACGGTCCGGGCGGTTGAGCGTAAGCGTCGCGACTGCGCCGCTGACTTGATATGTGACAAGATCAGCCATGCTCAATGCGCTCCCTTGGGCGTTTCGAGAATTTCGGTGAGGATCCCGCCCATGTCCTTGGGATGGACGAAGAAGATCGGCGTCCCATGCGCTCCGATGCGCGTGGGGCCAAGGACGCGCTTGCCTTGCGCCTCGAAGGCGGCGCGCGCGGCTGCGATATCGGGGACTTCGAAGCAGACATGATGCTGCCCGCCCGCCGGGTTCCTGGTGAGGAAGGGGCTGACGGCGGTATCATCGCGCAAGGGCTGGATCAGCTCGATCTGCGTGCCGTTCATGCCGTTATCGCTGGGCGTATCGACGAAGATGATGCTGAGCCCATCCTGCGGCACATCCGCCTCATGGAAAGAGGTCGCGCCCATGA
>Ga0100391_1005475_pt1 | contig 11820 bp, 7 predicted proteins | sample CryGeymeta201515_FD_81541 | JGI IMG/M metagenome (GOLD analysis project Ga0100391, IMG submission 81541) | Groundwater microbial communities from Crystal Geyser aquifers in Utah, USA - Crystal Geyser metaG 2015-15 | ecosystem: Environmental > Aquatic > Deep subsurface > Groundwater | place: USA...
ACATCAGTCGTTCCTCCAATCGTACGTCCTGTAGCAGTAGCGACAGGGGCAGTCGTATCGTCGTTCGTTCCGGTACGAGCTGTCGTTCCGGTACGACTCTGCGAACGAGTCTTGATGATAGACAAAGTCTTGGTACGGGCCATGGTGGAATGGTTTTGAAGTAAAGGGGAGATATTCCTGTGGAATATAGGCAACAAGGTAAAGGAAAAGGATATTCAGTAGTTTGGGGTATATTGCAAAAAACAATGAATACAGACTGAATTAGAAGTACAATACTTCCATGATATTGGCAGACCGGTGTAGTTTGGTTGCCAAGTTCTTGCTTCGCATCGATTGGCATGAGGAACCACCGAGAGTACTGGGATGTACATGAATGGGAGTAGACGAGTTGGTTGCCAAATGGGATATACCGTAGAATGTGATGGGTTGGTAGGTAGATGGGTTCCCATTTGGTAGTCTTGCCAAGAAGTAGTCGGTGGTTAATGTTGGTGGTTGGTAGTCTTGATGACCGGCGTAGTCCTGAATGTCCAGGTGCGATGCGAAGACTCGATGCGAAGTCTGTCTCCTGCAGGTGTCGGTTTGCAAGCCGTGGTTGGTCGTCGTTCCTGCAGGAGCAGGAGTAGTAGTAGTAGTAGCCTCAATGGAGTGTAGCCAACAAGGCATGTCGATGATAGCATCGATCTCCTTGTCCAGTAGTGGGAGTGTCCTGCTAAGGGTGTATCTCCAGTAGTTCCAGTAGCTGAAGCGTCCCTCAGCTTTTCCGGTCCTGCCGGTCCATGGCTTGCTGGAACAAGACCAAAGTCCATGTGGCAGGGGTTCCATTGTCGTCTATAAGAATAGACTGTAGGCTTGTCGGTCCTTTCGGTTGCGACGTTGTAGTAGCAGTAGATGGAAAGGCACAAGTTGTGCTTCTCCGGTTGAGCGAGTTTGCGATTGAACGAGTCTCTCACAGTGGTGTGCCTCGTCTCCAGCGTGGAAGCGAGGAAGTCCCCTTGCTCCTGTAGTAGGAGAAGGGCAAGTTAACTTGGTGTACGGCCGGTGTAGTTGTGGCCATGGGCAAAGTCTCCAAAGCTTTGTGGTTGATCAATTTTTGATGATGAATCAAATTGATCTGTCTTCCGGTTGCGACACCGGCTTCAGCTCCGGCTGTCGTCTCCGGTAACTCGCATGAGAGCCTACAGGGGGTGTCTGTAGTCCTGTAGTGCTTCTTAACCAGTGGTAAGCCGGCTGTAGCCGGCTAGAAGAGCGCCATGGTGCTGATAACACGTAAAAAGCTAGTGTGGAGACTACATGAATATTAGATAAATATTATTATGACTAGACTAGTGTGTGGATACAGAGCAAGCATAGGCACACGACCTAATAGAGTATGACCTAACTCCCGAGTCCCACAGTCCACCTGGGCTTAATTTGGGATAGTAAACTTGTATAAAAATTTCACGATTATTCTAATTAAACTAAAGGATCGCATTCTTTAAATACGAAATTGTTCATTTAAACCACCCTTGATAGCGACCTCAACCAAGCTAAGCAATCGTTTCTAGACATTCATGATTTTTTCTTTGGGGTAAGGAAGGGCTTCTTCGACGGGTGGAAGGACTGCACTGAAAGAGCAATTCAAAGATCCTTCCGATCTAGCTAGTTCCAAAAGCTCAAGCGTTTTGTTCTCGGCTGTCTTGCGAGCCTCATTGATAGTCTGCGATTTTGCCGGGGACCCAATAGAGACGTCCAATTCCATTAGAAGTGTCACTTCCGAGACGGCCAGTGCAGCCATCATCGGTGCAACATAGTAAACCCAATAAAATCCACCACCAATAACCTGTTCACAATTTCCTCCTGCCATGCACACAACCATGGAGGGACCAAAGGTTCTCGCTGGGTTCACGCCACATCCAGTAAACGCTGTGCAAAAAAATAATCATTTGTGAGCATTAACATCAATCTCATTTTCAGGCCAGCTGCTTGATGACTTACGAATCAAGCATATATGAACTACAATGAGAGAGAATCCAATTGGGATGGCAGGGAAGAAAGAGTCAGCGATACCTTTTGTGTCAAGAGCTGTCTGGGCAATGACAAAAAAGAAAAAGAAGGACCCCATAAACTCAAGAAGGAACCCATTTTCCCAACTTATAGAGGAGTCCAAGGTGGTGGAACCAAGGTTAAAAGGTGGGCGTTCATAAACCCCTGCTTTACCAGATAAGGAACTGGTACAACCCCAGAGCAGGGCCGATCCCAACAGCGACCCAATAATTTGGGCTCCCCAGTAACATATCATCTTCCAAAAGGACATTTGACGGCGCAAAAACATGAGGAAGCTCACTGCTGGATTCATATGTCCACCGGTAATGTGCCCAATAGCATACGCCAACGTCATAATAGAGATACCGAACGTGAAAGCGATGGGCAGAATTCGTGCGACATCTTCTGTGGCACCTTGTCCAACAAGCTTGCGGCCCGTCGAAACAGCAGACAAACATCCGTTGAAGACAAAGAGAGTAGTGGCAACAAATTCAATCACTGATAAAAAAGAGGCATGGAGAACACCGTGAGAGAAGCCACAAACAAGAGAACAACCAAGATTCAACCTCAGCAATTTCTGTGCACCCCAGACAAAAAACAGCAGCTCCATGCAAGGTACAGTTCATCATAAATCGCCAAACCTACCGGTATCACGTGCAAGACGAAGGTAGTTGGTGGTATCATCAGGTGATCCATATTTGCGAAAGCCATTGATCGTGAGAAACATTGTTGTAATATTGCTTTTTGATTGATCGCAAAAAAAGTCTTGAAAACGATTTTGCAATCACTCAGAAATTGTGAGGAAAATGTGAGTTGGAAGAAATGAGTGTGTCGAACGACTCCGAAGTAAAAAATGAAGCTGGATGTTTCTAGAGTCATTGATGAATAGTCAATGACTATCATCTGAAAAGTGCTGTCCTTGGGTATTTTCTAAGTAAGACCATTTTTTAATCCACTCATCAGTTACTAGTACCTGGTACAAAACGAAGGAAACATATCAGTGGGGTAGTGAATAAAAATTGCTACCAGTACAGTTGTGTAAAACGTACGTACTGTACCAGTAGTTGCAACTGGCCAACTTCAAACATGAAGTTAGTATACGGGCACTCATGCTGGGTCTGATGTCGTCGCTGGCTACCAGGTACCAGGTAGATGGCTACTGTACTACTACTACTGTAGCTACCGTAGTACGTTACGAGGTACCACTATCATTATTTTGAAACAGAGTCATCGATGACTACTGGTAGTATGAAGACAAGTTCAACATGACTAGTATTGTTGCTGCCGGTAACAGTCCTGCTCCGAGCAAGAGGCAAGATCCATCCATGCTGTTTTTCTCCTCAAAGAATTTTCAAACAATGCTTTGAGTGGCTCATAAGTCATCACGTGGCGTCCGATGACCACGTACCGTACCATAGTATTCCCCCGCTGACGTAATCTTGGCTCGCTCAAAGCCAACCCGTGATGATCTTCTCTTATAATTTTACAAGGGCAAACAACAAGTGTTGGATCGAGCGCCATGAACACTACTATAAAATCTAGCACATCTCACTAATAATAATGACATCATGCTTGTGATGATTACCTGGTAGTTGACTCATTATTGAGACTGGCTCATTAGAAACAAGGTGAACAATTCTGGTGGCTGTCATCCGAAAATAGTACTGGTGTAGACGACTACCGGTACTTCTTACACTTTTTTGAAATACCACTGTAGAGCAAAATTTTTATTATTGAGTACCCAGGAGGCCGGAAAAGAGCACCGCCTATTAACGTCTGTCAGTGTTGATCGATGTGCAAAGATAGTTTAGTTGGATGCATCGAAAACAGACAGTGGTGCACATTGCTAGACAGTGTTACGAAGTGGTACTAGAAACGTTGTTAAAACAGTCAAGTGACACTGGTCCGCAGCTTTAGCCAACGCACACGGAAATGACACTGTCAAACAATGCATTTTTCATGCCTCCATGACTAACCAGGACAAGGAATCCTCCCAAAAATCTTGCTCGCAGAGACTTATGATGATAGAAGTACTTCTACTCCTCCTCCTCCTACTACTACTACTACTACTAGCTAGCTCTAGCTAGCTAGACTACTGCTCCGAGTAGCTACTAGAGTACTAGTAGTCGTAGCTACAAACCCGCCCGCCCGGCATGTGAATGTGTAGTTTTACTTTGACAAGGATCGGTTTGAGTGCGTCAAGTACCTTTATTTTTGCGGGTTTATCTCAACTTTCCAATATGTTTCCATGTTTTCGGTTCGACCTTCCCTTTTGCCACTCCACAATACTATGAATTATGATAACCTATTATTTTAAGACTCCAGCAGATTTACTACCCGATTCGTAACCAATTAAAGCAAAACAAAGATAGGGAAGGCGCCTATGTCTAGTAAGCCACGAAAGGAACCTCTGTCCGATACGAATCTGAGCAACAGCAAGAGGAAGAAAACGAGGAAAAAGAAGGTATTCATACCTCCTCCACCACCAGAAGCTCCCCGACCAGAACCAGTGCCTACGGAAGCACCTGCGTCTCTATTGACACTACTACAAAATAACAAAAAAGTACACAACTACTTTCTAGCTTTGCAAGCAAACTTAGATGCAGATGTCAGAAAATACAAAGAGCGTGCTCGATACTATCAGAAGCTGTTGGAAGAGCATCTGCAGCAGCAACAACAACAACATCACGACGATGACGGCGGCGATAGCGATGAAGGTAGACTAGTAGCAGAGTCAGAAGAAGAGGAAGAAATTGGGCCAAGCAGGAAGCGACAGCACAAGAATCTTATCTTGGACAACCAGAAGAAGAAATCAAAACCAAATGCTGACCATAAGAATCCAACAGAAAAGCAGAAGGACGCACCACAGACTGTCGCTACTGTCAATTCAAATATCAACGCGACATCTAGATTCGCCAAGAATTTCCCAGCAAAGACACTCGATGAGGGACTTCCCAGAACGATTCACATGTCCACTTCAATAGCAGCAGTAGGGGAAACCGACAAGTTGATTGACGATTCAATGTTTGACTTTCAATCCTCGGATGATGATGAGGAAGAAAATCGCGCGCACATCCACGAGAGAAACGAAAAAAAGACGGACCACAATGGCTCAAAGGATTTTGGAACTGATGATGATGAACCAGAAGCGGAAACAGCTGTTGATGATTCTATGTTTGAATTAAGATCCTCAGATGATGATGATGATGACAACGACGACGATGACGATGACGATGGGGCTAATCCAAGCACCTTCATGACTGATCCAGCTGATAAAAAGAAGAAAAATGCAATCAACAGTACTCTTGACAAAGATGCAAAGGATAATTGGAAATTCTTACGCAGCATTGCCTCTGAGCTTCTGGATGCGTACCGTTGCCTCGAATATTTAGGGGTTGAACTGGTAGATGAGAAGGTTTGCCAGACAAAGGAAGGCAAAGTGGCAGAAAGTGATGGTATGATGCACAGCGTCGATGGCGTCACATCAAAAGCAAAAATCAGCATTGACTCTGAAAAAGAGCAAGATGGCGAAGAAGAGGACTTTTCTTTTCTTCCGACTGCTTCCGATGCCGTCACACTCAGAAGAGAAAAAATGACCAAGCAGCAGCAAGGAGAAGACAAGCAAGTAGCAAATGTTAAACAAACAACAGTTACTCTTGACGTGACAATGGAACGCCGATCGGATGAGGATGTAATCACAGATATTCTAAATGCAATTCAATGTATGACTCGAGTTAATGTTCATACACACGGTGGGCTGCCGTCTGAGTATCATGCTTTCCGTGTTGCACCGCACTGGTTTCCGTGTGGCGATAGAGTGTCTCCAGAATTTCATGCGAAGGATGATGACCCGCCACTACAAAACCATCCAGCTCTCTTGGGGAAAATATGCGTGTTTCGGGCACTTTCTGTGATGCATTGTTACGCATCGACAGATTCCTTAAAGTCAGTTTTGTTTGGCAGTTACAAGGATCCATGGGAGGAACTTTGCAGCAGCTTGGAGGGAAATTCATCGATAAAACAAGCAATCAGGGTCGGAATGATGAATCGCAAGACTATGGTAAACGATCTGATGGAATCTTTGGCAGGGGAATTCGCAGGGGCTTGGGCCATTACGGATCGATCTGTGCGAACACAGATTGCAGCCTTAATCTATGACGAATCAGATGGAAATGTTGGAGACTCCATGTCATCTGACAAAAGCGAGGAAATGGAAATAGAAGAGTCAGAACGTCACAGTATGTCGTCCAAAGTGCCGCACTTGCATCTTCCAGCGGGTGCAAAGAGCCAAGTCCGTTTGGCATTCTTAGCAGAACGACGAATACTAGCTCAGATATTGGTGAGCTTCTATTTGGTTCGCAAGGACCCAAGAGAGGCATTTCGTTGCATTTGCGACTACATTCTATCATCCGCGCCGTCTTTAAATGTGGAAGAGTACCCAAAGATGCAGCCTGCATTAAGCATGGTCGTTCTCGAAGGAATGATCGTGAAAGACACGGACTTGGTCAATATGCTTGATAATGTAAATGGGCCGAATCGAAGCCGGTCAGAAGAGAGCGAGATTTTTTGGTTCGGGAAGGCCGTGAATCGCTTTTGTAACGGCAAAATGATAAACAGATTCTCCAGGAAGACAACAGCGCTGGCAATCCACGTTGCAGGTAATATTTGGGGCAGACGCTTGCAGAGCCAGGACAGCAGAACAACCGATATTGCTAGAGTAGAATGGGCGGCTTATCTGCGCCTTTTAAAGTCTCAAGCCTCGTGGATTACAACCGATCTTGGACCTGTCACGGCAAGCGCGAATAGCATCGGAGCAGCAATACAGCTTCCTGGGGCGCTTCAAACCTATCAAGATCATTTATACAAGGGATTCCAATTCTTTTTTGCTCAAAATAACGGAGACACGGACGATAGTGACTTTTTATCGACAGGTGGGTCCACTAGTTTGAAAGGGTTTTTTGCTGGCAACCAGAATAGATTCGCTCTCAGTCTCGCGCTCATTCTTCTCGGCGACACGGAAAAATTGGAGCATTTGGTTGACCAGACTGTCCATCGACTGCAAGCATCCAAAACAAAATCTGAATTGACTGATGGAAACGTCCATGTCTTGAGCATTGCTTGCGTAGAAGCCTACCGCCAAATCCAGCTTCGTCAAGTGGACGTCTTGCAAATGCAGAGATCGGATTACTTTCCGAATGACGCCAATACACGCCCTGTCGCGAGACGACATAAGAGCAATGCCCTTCTTTCTGCTTTACTGGAATACGTGAAAGCAAAGGTACAAAGTGCTAAGGACGTCCCGATAGCAGTGTTTGACCCCAGCATGGTTTGGGATATTTCAGCGACGCTGCTGCAGTGCTGCATTCTGGTTTCGAACGGGGAAGTGGCGTACGAGGTTTTTCAAATGCTACTAGAATATGACCGTGTCCTTTCGAATCATTTTCATTCTGGGGGTACAAAAACTATGCCGCGGTTGCCTAAAGTCCTTTTGGAATCCATCGGTCAAACTCTTGCAATTCCATTTGTTAGGGTAATCAATCTGGAACGTCGCAAAGATAGATGGAGGAGTTTTAAAGCTCAAAGCATGGAATCTAGCGTGCTTATTTCACGCGGAATAACGTTAGCGGACGAAGGTCGCGCTGAATCTGCTGAATCGAGCGCTCTTCAAAATACGCACCTCTTGTATGGTGGTTTTGCTCTTGATGGCTCACATGATATCGAAGAAGTGACAAAACAGGCCTTTGGCAGTGCAGAAGGAACGAAACAACAAAGCTCACTCGAGGCGTACGTGTCACTGAAGTGGCGGCCACACGACTTGAAACCATTTGACACCAAAGCAACCAACGACGAACATCTTTTGGTGAGAATAAGTGACACAGAACGAGCTTGTGCCCTATCGCATATCTCTACGTGGAGAGGCATAACACGTTCGTTGACGTTGAAAGCAGAGGAGACACCTTGGAAATCATCTTTTCAGCACACAGAACATCTGCGGCGTTTGTTCCTCTCCAGTGGATTTGCGCGCGGACAGCCACTGGAGCGCAAGAATATTGGAATGCCGCCCGCGCTTGTCTGTGTAGTTCTTGAAGACGATGCTATCCTCTGCGATCGTTTTGCCGAGCGCCTGGACTCTCTCCTGGAGGAATTACCTAGAGATTTTCATTTTTGCTCTCTTGGCTATGGTCGACCTGCCACTGCTCCTCTGGTAAAATTTTCATCTCAGCTATGTGTCCCAACTTGTATCTGGTATCTGACGGGGTACGTTGTTTCCCTTGAAGGAGCTGAGCATCTGCTGGGAAGCCTTCCTGTACGTGGTCCCGTGGACAGCTGGATCGGTTTAAAAATGTGTGCCAACTGGGACAACAGCTTTGGCGAAAGTGTGGGAGTGGGAGTCCAATCCAAGCCCAAGGTGGAGGGACCATCTCGTAAAGATTTTGCAACGATTATGAAATTCCGAGCTTTTGCCGCGTGTGATCCACTATGTTCGCAAAAGGTCATGAATGCTGGAAGAAGTGCCACAACGAACGCGGCGGGAAGAAATTGGCGACAGCGTGATACCGATATTACATACAGCGGCAGCGAGAACTATATCGGCTAGCTTCTGTTCGTCGAGATGACAGATGACTCCACCAGTGAGATTTTTCACTAAATACCCTAGATTATTTGCCTCTCCATCTGAAATGCATGTGGTCGCATTCGCAAATAACCAAATTAGTCTTTAAGATGTACTAGTAGCTAGCTGGCAGAGCTCTTGCCTTCTCTGGCTAAGAATGGAATTATCTCTACACCCGGGAAGCCGCTGAATGCCGAATGGACCTAACTGTGCTGGTCTTTTTTCGTGTTAATTTGTTGGCGCCTCCGAGCAGCTCTCTTTAGTGCGCACCTGTTGCTTTCCTTATCAGCTCGAGATGCAGCAGACTATGTAAATGGTTTCTGCTGGCGATGTATTTGTCATTGGCTGTTACTTGCTTTATTGTAGCTGCTGTGATGTGCAAGCAAGCGCAAGAAAGCTGCGCACTGTTTCGTGCACCTGGAGAAAATTAAAGAAGTTATGAGCAGCGTTGAGAGATCGGCTGGCTCGCAACAACAATAAAAATGGAACAGATCACTATTTCATAAAAAATCTTCGCTAGTAGGTAATCACAATAACTTAGCGATATTTATTCTGTCGCTGTTTTTGAACATTTGTAAGTACCAAAGTGCTGTAGTGATGACGGGTCGCAATCCCATCCATGATACTTGTCATATCTAGTGTAATGGCTCATACGTGCTGCCGTTGTTGAATTCGCTAGCTAGAAATACATACCAGACAAGAATCTGTCAAGATGGGATGCAAGCAATCGAAATACGCTGGAGGCGCTGCCATGCTAGATACGGATGACTACGAAAACGACGATATTGTAGCTTTCGATACAGAAATAAGAGCGACTCACCAATACATGGATGGTGCATTTCCCAACACGCAGTCCAGTAGTATGGCTGTCCAAGCTTCGGAGCAGCAACTTGGCATGCCCAACCACGCCATGTGCTCAGATGCTCACTTTGCCAAGATTGCAGAAGGATGCAGCTCAGGATTTTTGGAAATGTTTTCTTTCGGCAACGACGACAAGAGGCTTATCACCAACGGACCAGCCATGGAGAATGCCTACCAACAACCTGCGTACAACTACCAACAGCCCGAGTCAGATCGCAGTGTCGGCGCCAACAGTGCAACACGTAGTCAACGCAGCGCTAACAGCCAGAACAGTGGACGAAGAGGCAAACTTGTGCAGAGTGAATCCTTCACTTTGTAAAAACCTGATTTTTGGCTGTCAAAAGCTGGGCAGTGCCAAATGTAAAGAACAAATCACTGGCTAACAAAAGTTGGCAATGTCAACCAACCTTAGCTGAGATTAGGTGAACCGGTTTTCTAGATTCAACTGTTTTGTTGCTGTTGCATGCATGGGGGATAGTGCACGCCATTTCACAATTGGGATAGTCGAGTCAGTCAGCTTTTTGTTAGGACACGATACTTTGGAGAAAGGGCTTATTTATTTGGTGAACAGTAAGCAAACATAAAGACGACATGGCTGGCTGTCTCCTTCATCCTCATCATGGTATCACCTACCAATAAGCTTTAAGTGATGTATTCATATTTCCTAAACCTCATTCATAGCTAGCCCTGGATAAATAGCTATTAGCTTGAGTCCAGAACATGCCTCCAACAGCCCAGCGCTATGCTCGCTTTCGACAAAGCAGTCTGATATGTAAACAAATTAATTTGAAATATACTTGATGGTTTTGTATCAAGCCCTGTTACGGTGCCCTCCATCTCCAGAATCTGCTCCCGTGTGGGTAGGTTTCGATTTCTCAGTTTCTCTAAGACTGAGAACCTGTGCTCTCGTCATCTGGGTCCTTCTCTGGATCTCCTTCATTAATAGGAATGACCTCGCCAGACGGTGCGGCTGGCCTTTTAATCGCGAACTCGTCAATTTCTGACGTGCCTGCCTCCGATTCCTCAAAGCATTCCAGGCAAAGGTAGCGTGTGATACGCCTCCTAGATGCTGGTCGATCCTGCAAAAAGATTAATAAATACCAAAGGCCGCCGATTGGCACAAGCAAGGCAGAGGCAAGGTCTACCCAGAAATTGCCTCCGTCAGCCGTCCAATGCAGGACCGACCACGTTGTCGATGGGGCCCAAGTGATGAAAAACGCCAAAGTATAAAAGAGGGATTGGCGAGCAAACCAAGTCGCTTCCACATCATCATCAAGCTTCATATAGATGCTAATGTTGAACACAATGATTAGGCAGATGCAACACAAAATAAGACCTGGAATTGTAAACAGAAAAAATGATCAGTATTGGCGTCTTATTATAGGCGGCGCTAGTTGTGAAATTGAATTGAAAGAAGGGTTCCCGCATGAGATGAAACATACCTTCGAACATGGCCACTCCGTATGCCCAAGCCCAATTTCCTCTATCGCAGGGAGTAGTAAGGTCTTCGTGAAAGGCGCTATTCTCACAGCCAGCCGGCGAGCCCATCACCCAGCAGACTGCCCCAACGTGATTGTACTGATCAAGTCCCAGCAAAAGGAATGCCGAGATAAAGGAATATAACACAATCAATGGACTAACAATTTTTTCGTAACGATAGAGATCATCCGTTGTTTTACCAAAGACAACAACAAGCCAGAAATACCAAGCCATTGCAACGGAAAACAAAGGCGCTCCAATTGCAACTTGCAACAAGAAACCTTGGAATGCACAGCTAGCAACGTTACCAGTGGCAAAGGTAAACTGCCCCTCGGGGACTGCCCAGGTACTCAAAAACCATCCTAAGGAGGTCATGGAGAGAAAGAAGGCCACTCCGGCCAACGATCGCAAGATGGGATTACCATTGCCTTCTCCTTGGTTATTTGCCAGGTAAATCTCTCGCATCAATAAACAGCAGGCGGGAAATCCAATCGCACCCGTGAACTTTGGGACAATCGCCAAGAGCTGCTCTTCGTAAATTGGTTGGAGACCCATGGTACTGATGGAATCAGGTGTGCAGCGTTACAGAAGAGCTACTCAGTACTGGATACCAAAGGTAAGTTTTTGTGTTTTTTTGTGATTGTTTTTACATTGAATGTCGCTCGGTGGTCAAAGATGACAAAAAGAAGGAAGAAGTCCATGAAAGCTTTAAAAGGGTCATCCTTCTTAACTTAGTACTTGAAAAGCACTGAGTGGGCTGAAAAGCACAAATGCATAAACACACTGCTACAGACTGCAGGAGATGGGTATTAAAAGTCTGCTAAATGTAATTTATGAGGCAGGAG
>Ga0100391_1005476_pt1 | contig 11819 bp, 8 predicted proteins | sample CryGeymeta201515_FD_81541 | JGI IMG/M metagenome (GOLD analysis project Ga0100391, IMG submission 81541) | Groundwater microbial communities from Crystal Geyser aquifers in Utah, USA - Crystal Geyser metaG 2015-15 | ecosystem: Environmental > Aquatic > Deep subsurface > Groundwater | place: USA...
CGGACCAGGTGTCGCGCTGGTTGCGCGACGAGAGCGCGCTGGTACCGCGTCCGGGCGAATGGCGCGACTTCCGTGACGGCGTCGATCGGCTGCGCGAAGCAGTCGACCGACTCGAGCGCAAGGCCCGGAGCATCGACAGCGCATGATCCGCCGCACCCTGCGCCTGTTCGGCATTGCCGCGGTGCTGGCGCGCTACCGGCTCGATGATCTGATCGTTGATCTACCGCCGCTGAAACTGGCGCGGATCGTGCGCCTGCTGCCTTGGGGCCGTCGCGGCGTGCGTGAGCTCGGACGCGGTGCCCGGCTGCGCCTGGCGCTCCAGGAGCTCGGTCCGATCTACGTCAAGTTCGGCCAGATCCTGTCGACCCGGCGTGACCTGCTGCCGCACGATATTGCCGACGAACTGGCCGAACTGCAGGACAACGTGCCGCCGTTCCCGGGCGCGGAGGCACGCGCGATCATCGAGCGCGAATTGGGCAAGCCGGTCGAGCAATTATTCCGCGCCTTCGACGAGCAACCGCTGGCCTCGGCCTCGATCGCACAGGTGCATGCTGCGGTGCTGCACGATGGCAGCGAGGTGGTGGCCAAGGTGGTACGGCCGGGCATCGAGGCCCGCATTCGTGAAGACCTCGAACTGCTGGATTCACTGGCTGGTCTGGTGCGTCGCTACCACCCCGAGGGCGACCGAATCCGGCCCAACGAGGTTGTTGCCGAGTTTCGTCGCTTCATTCTCGATGAAACCGACATGCAGCGCGAAGGTGCCAACGCCAGCCTGCTACGGCGGAACTGGGAAGATTCCGACGAACTTTACATTCCGAAGATTCACTGGTCGCATACCGCCGACCGGGTGCTGGTGATGGAGCGGGTCGGTGGTGTGCCGGTGCGTGACATCGACGAGCTCAAGCGCCAGGGCGTGGATCTCGAACGGCTGGCGCGGCGCGGGATCCGGGTGTTCTACAACCAGGTGTTCCGCGACAATCTGTTCCACGCCGACATGCATCCAGGCAACATCCGGGTCGACACCACCGATCCGGCGGACGCGAGTTTCATTGCGCTCGATTTCGGCATCGTCGCCAGTCTGACGCCGCGCGATCTGTATTACATCGGCGAAAATTTTCTCGCGATCTTCAATCGCGATTATCGCCGTGTGGCCGAACTGCACGTCGAGGCCGAGTGGGTGCCGGCCGATACCCGGATCGACGAGATGGAGGCCGCAGCGCGCACGGTCTGCGAGCCGAGCTTCACCCGCCCGCTGGAAGAAGTCTCGTTCGGCGAAATGGTGGTCAGCCTGTTCGAGGTCGCAAGGCGCTTCAAGCTGACCCTGCAGCCGCAGCTGATCATGCTGCAGAAGACCCTGCTGAATATCGAGGGCATGGGCCGCCAGCTCTATCCGAAGATCAACATCTGGGATGTGGCCAAGCCGGAGCTGGAGCGGATCTTCCGTGAGCGCTACGGCTTCCGCCGCACCGCCGCGAAGGTCACGCGCGAGTTGCCTTCGTGGCTGGCGCGTGGGCCGGAACTGCCCAACCTGGTGCTCGAGACGCTCAAGCTGGCGGCCCGCGGACGGATCAACGCCCACATCGCAAGCGACGATCTGGCGCGGATCGAACAGCACATCGGAACCCACAACCGGCGCGTGCCGGGCGCGATTCTGAGCGCCGGTCTGCTGGTTGCCTCATCCGTGCTTGCCGCCTACCAGGTCGGCCCATGGCTGGCGGGTCATTCCGTACCCGCGATCATCGGTTTTGCAGCGGCGCTGATCATCGCAATTCGTTCGGTTCGGGAGTAGCTCTGGTCGGCTGGTTGTTTTGTTGTTTTGACGGCTGGTTGGTTGCAAAAGCCGCTGCAGGGTGACTACGCGCAGCGCATCCAACATCGAGTTCGGTCGGTGGATGCGCAGCACTCATCCAACCTGGGACGGGCAAAAACCAATCGGTTCGTTGTCAGGGTGCCTGAACCCTGAAACCCTGCGCCGTATCAACGGCCGAACATCCCCGACCACCAGCGCTGCGACTTTTGCGCGGGCAGGGTGTTGCCGAAGCGTTCCAGGTCCGGATTCTCGCCGGCGCCGATGGCGTTCGGAATATTGCGCACCAGCAATTCTGCGAACGCCGCGCTGGTCCACCGTTCGAGAACCGCCAGCGCCGGGGTGATCTGCGGTACGCGGCGGGCGTCGCGATGAGCGTCGGAGGCGACGATGTGGATCGAGCCGGCACAGACCATGGTTCGCGCCGCGCCACGTACCGCGTCGCCGAACTTTCCGGTGCAGGACTGGGCAGTGACCTGACCGAGGCAGCCGTAGCGCACCCATTCGGCCAGCAGCTCGGGCCTGTGTCGCAGTTCGCTGTTACGCTCCGGGTGGGCAATGATCGGCGTAATGTTCATCGCCAGCAGGGTCTCCAGCAACTGCCCGGCGCCGATCGGCACCGTGTGTACCGGCAGTTCCACCAGTGCACAGCGGCCGTGGTCACCGACGGTCAGGGCGTCGCCGGATCGAAGCTGCTCGGGCAGCTCCGGTGTCAGGTGCAACTCCGAGCCTGGCAGCACCAGCAGGGCGATTTCGGCGCGTTCCAGCTCGAGCCGGAATTCTGCCACGGCCGAGCGCACCGCTTCGGCCGGATTACCATAGACACCATTGAGATGATGTGGCGTGAGTACCGCAGTCGTGATCCCGTCAGCCTGAGCGATCCGCGCCATCGCCAGCGCCTGGTCCAGGTCGCGCGCGCCATCATCGATGCCCGGCAGCATGTGGCAGTGCAAGTCGGTCAGCATGTTCCGGGGTCCGCCAGATCTCGTTCGCCAGTCTACTGCAAGCACGTTGGTTTCCGGCAAGTGGGCCATGCAGATCGTTCGGTAACGCTCCGAGCCACTGTGCCGGACAGACACTGGCTCGCGCCGCGCCGCCGGGCATTGCATAATCCGGATTCCGTGCTTGCGCCTGCCTGCAGAGCCATCAATGTCCGATTCGATTCAAGCCATCATCAGATCCACCCGCTGCTCCGCGTGGCGAGTCTGCCCGTGAGTTCCATGAGGTTCTCGAAGCTCGGTCGGTCCGGCTCGGCCCGGCGCGGACGGCTGGATTTTCCACGTGGCGCGGTCGAGACCCCGGCATTCATGCCGGTCGGCACCTACGGTACGGTCAAGGGCATGACGCCGGAGGAGTTGCACCAGATCGGTGCCCAGATCATCCTCGGCAACACCTTCCACCTGATGCTGCGACCGGGCACCGAGGTCATCGCCGCGCATGGCGACCTGCACGACTTCACCCACTGGGACGGCCCAATCCTGAGCGACTCCGGCGGCTTCCAGGTCTGGAGCCTGGCCGAGCTGCGCAAGCTCGACGAGCGTGGCGTCACATTCGCCTCGCCGGTCGACGGCAGCAGGATCTTTCTTGGCCCGGAGGAATCGATGCAGGTTCAGCGCGCGCTGGGCTCGGATATCGTGATGATCTTCGACGAGTGCACACCATACCCGGCCACGCTCGACGAGGCGCGGGTGTCGATGGAGCGCTCGCTGCGCTGGGCCGTGCGCTCGAAGCAGGCCCACGGCGATTCGCTGGCGGCGCTGTTCGGTATCGTCCAGGGTGGCATGTACCCGGAGTTGCGGCGGCAATCTGCCGCCGGTCTGATCGAGATCGGCTTCGACGGCTACGCCATCGGCGGTCTGAGTGTCGGCGAGCCGGAGGATGAGCGTCTGGCAATGCTTGAATCGACCTGCCCGGTGCTACCCGAGGATCACCCGCGCTACCTGATGGGCGTGGGGCGGCCCGAGGATATCGTCAAGGCCGTGGCGCGCGGGGTCGACATGTTCGACTGCGTCATGCCGACCCGAAACGCGCGCAATGGCCACCTGTTCACCCGCTACGGTGACCTGAAGATCCGCAATGCGCGCTGGAAACTCGATACCCGGCCGATCGACCCGAGCTGCGATTGTTACACCTGCAGCCACTACTCGCTGGCCTACATCAAGCACCTGCAGCGCTGCAACGAGATCCAGGGTGCACGCCTGGCCACGATCCACAACCTGTACTACTACCAGCAGCTGATGCGCGAGATTCGCGTGGCGATCGAAGCCGGCGAGTTTGAAGCGTTTGCCCGCAGGTTTGCCGAAGATCGGGCGCGCGGGGTGGAGTAATCGGCTGCAGGAGCCCTGCTTTCATGGGGAGGTCGAAAAGCCCTGAACCGATGCAGGAGCCTGCCTGCAGGCGATTGAACCCGGCACCTTCGCTTCGACATGATCGCCTGCAGGCAGGTTTCTGCAAAAACCGGCCCATGTGGGGGGTGCTATGGGCCGCTGTTCCTGAAAACTTTCCTCAATCCAATCCGGCCATGCCGACGATGTTGTAGCCGGCATCGACGTAGGTGATCTCGCCAGTAATGCCTGCCGCCAGGTCGGAGCACAGGAACGCGGCAGTATTACCAACGTCCTCGATCGTCACCGAGCGCCGCAGCGGCGCGGTGGTTTCGACGTGGTCAAGCATGGCGCGAAACTTGGCGATGCCGGCCGCGGCCAGGGTCTTGATCGGACCGGCCGAGATGCCATTGACACGGATGCCTTCGGGCCCCAGACCGTGCGCCAGGTAGCGCACCGAGGCTTCCAGTGAGGCCTTGGCCAGCCCCATCACGTTGTAGCTCGGCATGGCGCGGACCGCGCCCAGGTAGGTCAGTGTGAGGAGCGCGCCATTACGTCCCTGCATCAGTGGTCGGGCACCCTTGGCCAGCGCGGCAAAGCTGTAGCTGGAGATATCGTGGGCGATGCGGAAGCCCTCGCGGGTAACCGCATCGGCGAACTCGCCCTCGATCTGGTCACGCGGGGCGAAGCCGACGGCGTGCACCACGATATCGAGCTGGCCCCATTCGCACTTGAGCCGGTCGAATACCGCATCGATCTGCTCATCCTCGGCCACGTCCAGCGGCATTACCAGCTTCGAGCCGGTTTGTTCGGCAATCTTGTCGACCCTCGACTTCAGCTTTTCGTTCTGGTAAGTGAACGCCAGTTCAGCGCCCTCTCGGTGCATCGCCTCGGCAATGCCCCACGCGATCGAGCGCGGACTCGCAACACCAACGATCAGGGCGCGTTTACCGGCAAGCAGGGCCATGGTTCGATCCTTGTGTTCATGAATGAATGACGATAGCAAATGCCGAGCATCAGAAACCGTGGTCTCTTGATCCCGGCATGATAGTAAAGAAAAAGGCGGCCCGCGGGCCGCCTTTTTCAGGTACTGCTTTCAGGCTTGCGGTCGCGATCAGCTCAGGCGACGCACGGCGACGAAGCCGAGGCCAGCCAGGATCAGCGCCAGCAGCGCCAGGGCCCACGGGTTGTTGACCGGCACCGGCTGGGTTTCCGGAATTGCCGGACCACCGGCCCCAAGTGCTTCATTGCAGGCTGCCTGGTCGGAGCAGACCAGCGCCAGACCGGGGCAGGTCGCCGGGGCGGCGGCATTACGGTAATTGGCATCGACCGCGTCGGCTTCATCATCGAAGCTTTCGAACAGCTGCAGACGCAGAATGCCATCGGGGCCGGCAACGATGTCGTTCAGCGGAACGCTGGAAAACAGCAGCACGCCGCCCGAGCTGAAGTCCATGTCGCCGCCGGCATCATTGCCAACGCCTACAGTAAGGTTGATGGCGTTCGGATCGGCTGAACCGTTGGAGTCGGAGTGCTGGATTACCGCTTCACTCAACCAGCTGCCAAAGCCGGGGGTGAGAGTGTCGATACCGATGTCCCAGGCCACACCGATCAACGCATTGCCAGCGCCGATGTTCAGGTCGATGATGATGTTGTCTGTATCATCGAGGCCGTCCCAGCTGTCCAGACCGGTGAAATCGACACAGGCCGGGGCAATGCCCTGAGGCAACGGCGAGGGCTGAAACGACTGGATCGAGACCGAACCATCGGCCGAAGACAGCAGCGCGTTACCGCCCTTGGTGGCCTGGCCCCAGCTGGCACCGGCCGACAGGGTCAGGGCCGCGGCGGCGGCGATTGTGAAAGCATTTTTCTTTAAATTCATTGAGCAGGTCCCTTTGGTTCTATTTTGGATTCGGAAGCGGGTGCGACTCGAGTAACGAGATCGACATCGAATAGTAACCGTCCAGCCGGCTGCATGCAAGTCCACCCCGGACCCAGGCCCTGAAATGCTCCTGCGCATTGGTGCCCCGGGCAGGAGTCGAACCTGCGACCTGCCGCTTAGGAGGCGGCCGCTCTATCCGCTGAGCTACCGGGGCGTCCGGACGGTTGCGATGGTAGCAGAACGGCTTCGGCGCATTGATCAGTGCGGAAAGGCATTGCGCTCAGAGCGGAATGCCGGCGAGGATCTGCCCACGCCAACCGCGCAGGCAGTCGCTTTCGGCGCCCTGCACCAGACGGGTCAGATCGCGTCGACTGGCCAGCACAGCAGGCTCGAGCCGCAATTCCTCGGCGCGCCTGCGCACCCAGCCCTGCAGAGCCTTGATTCGTGCCCGTTGATCCGGTGTCAGCGGCACCAGTTCGGATGGTCGTTTGAATTCGGTCGGGTCAGCACGCACGATATCCAGCATCTCGGCGCGAAGCGCAGCGCCGGGGATGCGGTGCGGTGGGGTGGTGCGCGAGAACTCGACGATGTTGGTCGCGGGGCGGCGGGCCAGTTCCAGCAGCAGCGCATCGCCGGCGATGAAGCCGCGCGGCAGGTCACGCTCGCGAGCCCGCGCTTCGCGCCAGATTGCCAGGCGTGCGGCCCGTTCCAGCGAATCGTCGTCCAGCGCTGCGGCACCCTTGATGCGAAGCACCGGGGGCTCCTCGCTGCCAAATCGGGCCATGGCGCGTTCGCAGTCCTGGGCGAGCCAGTCCAGCCGTTCGAGCCGCTCCAGCCCTTCGGTCAGGGCGTCGAACATTGCCGGTAGGCCGATCACGTCGTTGCAGGCGTATTCGATCCAGGGCTCCGGCAAGGGTCGCCGGGTCCAGTCGTTGCGGCCGAGCCCCCCGGGGAACTCCAGCCCCAGCAGCTCCTCGGCCAGTGTTTCGTACCGCATTTGCAGCGGATGACCGAGCAGGGCCGCCGCGATCTGTGTGTCGAACAGCGGTCGCGGCAGTGCGCCGCCGAGTCGCTGCAGCACTTCGAAGTCCTCCCCGGCGCTATGCAGGATCTTGGTCAGGCCGGGTTGCAGCAGCAGGTCCCGAACCAGATTCCGTGCCAGGCTGGAATCGGCCAGCGTGATCGGGTCCAGCAACCAGACGGTTTCACCGTTGCCGATCTGGAGCAGGCCCGGAATCGGCCAATAGGTGCGTTCACGCACGAACTCGGTATCCAGTCCGAGCAGCGGCGCGGACAGCAGGGCGTCAGCATGGCGTTCAATGTGCGACTCATCCTGTAAAAACACAATTTTTGAGGAATGCATAAAGCTTTAACTCTTTGGCGCTCCGCGACGGGAGCGAAATATCGGCCTTGTTTGCCGGAGAATACGACGGTCTGTGCTTGTTCCGTGCTTGTAGGGTCCGGAGCGATCAGTTATGTTTACACGAAAGGGAGGGAGCGACGACTGTCCGGCAAAGGGCCACACGCCTCAGTCTTCGCATCCGAATTCACTCAGCATAAGGAAACGCCGCTTCATGAAACTCTGGTTCAGTGCTCTTCTGATCGTTTGGATCGGGTCGTTTTGGGGGGAAGTTGTCGCCCAGGATGCATCCGCGGATGCGCCCGAAGAACGTCGTGAAGTTCGCCGTCTGCAGGATCTGATCAGCGACGAAGGTACGGATTTCTCGATGGATCTGCCGAATTTCGATCTCCCGCAGACGCCGATCGAGCAACAGCCGAATGTCGCACTTCCCGATCAGGATCTCGATGACCGTCTGCAGAACATCCTCGCGCAGCGAGCATTCAACCCCGGCAACGAGCAAATTGAGGCCGAATTGACCGGTCTGCTTGACGAAGTCGAAGATCGAGCGCAAGTTGCGCTTGATGCTGGCGATTTCGATCTCGCGAGCCGCTACAGCAGCGTCATCGCTGAGCTTGATCCGGATCGGGCAATCGTGGCAGAAGTCGGACAACGCCGTGCCCGGGCCGACGAGATCCAGCGGCTGCTGGGCCAGGCCGACCAGGCGCTGGCATCAGATAACCTGATCGAGCCCGCCAATGCATCCGCGTTGGCGCTGTATCGCCGTGTGCTGGACATCGACTCGGGGCAGGCGCGGGCAGTCGCCGGGATTGGCGCGGTTCACCAGCGCAGTCTCGAGCGCTTCGACATCCTGCTCGATGACAGCGATTTCGAGGCTGCCGAGGCGCTGCTCGACGCGCTCCAGGAATTGGAGATCGAGCCCGCCGAGCTTGCTTCGCGTCGTGATCAGTTGGCCGAGGCGCGCGCCGACCAGCAACGATCGATGATCAGCGCGGCCCGTAGCGCCGTCGATGGCGGCGAATTCGATGTTGCAGAACAGGCGATCAACGATCTCATTGCCTTCGGCGCGGATGCCGAGACCATCGCCCAGCTGCGCCGGTCGCTTGAGGATGCGGAGCGTTACGCCGGCTTCGAACCGGGGCAACTGTTTCAGGACGGCATCGGTTCGGATGCATTTGGCCCGGTCATGATCGTGGTGCCCTCGGGCAGTTACCTGATGGGTTCGCCGGACAATGAAGATGATCGGGTCGACAACGAGGGGCCGCGCTACCGGGTCAGTTTCGATCGTGGTTTCGCCCTGGCTCGTAACGAGATCACGGTTGGAGAGTTCCGCGACTTCGTCGACCAGACCGGCTATGTCACCGATGCCGAACGGCGAGGCTCGTCGCGCGTGTACATATCAAACACCGGAAGCATCGCGTCGCGCGACGGCGTGACCTGGCGCAATGACTTCGAGGGTGAGCGGGCTGACGCTTCACTGCCCGTGATTCACGTCTCCTGGAATGATGCCTCGGCTTACGTGCGCTGGTTGTCGGGCCGGACCGATCGTGATTACAGACTACCGAGCGAGGCGGAGTTCGAGTACGCCCTGCGTGCCGGAACCCAGACCCGGTACTGGTGGGGCGAAGACCGTCCCGGCAACGCGGTGGAGAACGTGACCGGCGATGGCGATCGTTTTAACGGCGGACGCAGCTGGGAGGTGGCGTTTCGGCGTTACCAGGACGGCTTCTGGGGCCCGGCACCGGTCGGCAGCCTTCAGCCGAACCCGTTCGGCCTGTACGACATGGGCGGCAACGTCATGGAATGGGTCGAGGACTGTTGGCACGACAGCTATGTGCGCGCGCCGACTGATGGATCCTCATGGGTCAATCCTGGTTGCGACCGTCGTGTAATCCGCGGTGCGCAGTGGAGCAGCACGCCGGCGATGAGCCGTTCGGCGTTCCGGTTATCGGCCGGACCGACCACGGCCGACGCTCGAGTCGGCTTCCGCGTGGCTCGGGACTTGTAGCAGGCGACGCTGTCATGGCAACCTGTATCAAGCCGCGACGCTGCGCTCGGCCGGTCAGGTGGGAGCGCTGAAGCGGGCCGCAGTTGGCCCGTCGGCCGCTGTAGCGCGGCCTGCGGATTCCGTCCGTGGGCGCTGGTTGTTCCTTCAAAGGCGCCGGCAATGGGCGTTGGCTATTCTCTGCGTCGGTATGGTCGCCTGGCTGGCGGTGCATTGGAGTGTCAGCCTGGATGCGGCCGATGCACGCCATCTGCTGGCCTCGGCCAACGCCGAGAATGTTCAGACGCTGGAATCCGCATTTGATGAATTCACGCAGCTGCGGCGCGAGATCGAAAGCCGGGCCGCCTCGGGCTGCAGTCAGGAAACTCTCGAATATTTTCGACGCTACCTGTTCACCCTCAAACACTTGCGCGATGTCGGCCTGGTGCGCGACCGACATCTGTTGTGTTCGACGGCTCTTGGGATAATCGACAAGCCGGTGCGAAGTAGCCCGCCGGATTTCATTCTGCCCCAAGGTCTTGAGGTCTATGCCTATCGCCCGGTCCGGGTCTCGGCACGTCGGCCGACCATGGTCATTCAGGCCGAGATCATCAATGCCCTGGTCGATCCAGGTCTGATCGCGTCGCTTTCCCGTCGTTTTCCGATCGGAAAAACGTGGATTCATGCCACTGGCGCCATCGACGAATTCGAGCTGTTCGGCGGTGCGGAGCCCCCCCGGAAAATGGCTCGCGACCGTCGTTGCAGCGAGATTTACGGTTTTTGTCTTGTTGCCGCGATCGAATCGGGCATGCCGAGCAAGCCCTTGCGCAAAGCGGCTATGGCCCTGCTGGGTGGGGGCACCGGTCTGGCGGTATTCCTGTTCGGGCAGCTGCTGCTGTGGCGAAGCCGCAGTTCACTGGTGCGCCTGCGACGCGCGATCCACAATGGCGAGATCGCTGCGGCCTATCAGCCGATCCTCTCTGTGCCGGGCTCGCGCCTGGTGGGTTTCGAGCTGCTGGCGCGCTGGCCCGGCGCACCCGAGACGCTGCAAGGGCCCGAACGTTTCATCGCCGAGGCCGAATCGCTGGGCTTGATCCACGACCTGACGGAAATGATGATCCGTACCGCGGTCGCCGAGATCGGCGAAATCCTGCGCGGGTGCCCGGAGCTTCGCCTGGCGATCAACATCTCCGCCTTGGAACTCGAGGACCGGAAGCTGGAAGCGGTGCTGAGCGAGACGTTCCTGGCCCGTGGTATCGGCTGCGGCCAGATCGTGCTCGAAATCACCGAGCGCAGCGTTGCCAGTCCGCACCGAGAGCGTATCAATGGCCTGGCCGAGCGGGGTTTTCGGATCTATATCGACGATCTCGGCGAGGGCTACAGCAGCCTGTCCTACCTGCATGATCTGCCCCTTGCCGGGGTCAAGATCAGTCGTTCGTTCTCGTCCGGCCTCGGCACGGATTCACCGAAGGCCGAACTGGTCAAGGCAATGGTCGAGCTGGGGCGAAAGCTGGGTCTGGATGTGGTCGTCGAAGGGATCGAGTCCGAGCCGGGCCACGCTGCGGTACTCGAACTCGGCCCGATTGCCTGTCAGGGCTTTTACTACGCGCGACCGATGCGCATCGAGCAGCTACGTGAGTGGATGGCCGGCGATGCCGGTCCGACTGCATAGGCCCTACACGTAAGTTTCGAGCGGCTCGCATTGGAGATTCTCGAACGGCTGTAAGCTATTGATATTATTATGGTGCCGGGGGCGGGAATCGAACCCGCACTCTGTTTCCAGAACCGGATTTTGAGTCCGGCGCGTCTACCTGTTCCGCCACCCCGGCAGGAGTGCTTGTCTATTGTCGTTGAATTTTCCCTGGAATGGGCCGTGCTGTAAAGCCGGATGAGAAGTCGCGTGGCGCTGTCGGCTGCCTTCAGGCGGCATCCAGGTGCAGTTCGCGCCGTTCGCGTCGATGCCAGTCGCCTTGCTCGGGGCAGAAGATCGAGCACTGGCACATCTCGCCGGAATAGATGTGGATCGTCACGGCGGCGCGATCGCCCAGCGGGTTGCGGATGGTGTGGTACTCGTGCGGCGGGATCAGGGTGCCCGCGCTGCCGATGCCGGCGCGCATCGTGGTGCGCGGTTCGAGGCAGTACAACTCGCCGCGGGTTCGTGTCAGCTCGTATTGGGTCACCTCGATCTGGCCATCCCAGACCGCCTCGACGCACCACATCCCGCAGTGATCGTGCACTGGCGTGGCCTGCCCGGGGCCCCAGGTCATGGCCATGATGGTGTAGCCCCGATTCGGATCCTTGTGGATCAGGCGGCGTGCGTAATGATCCGGCGGACATTGGTAGACGCATTCAGGCAGGTCGAGCAGATGCTCCTGCATCAGGTCGCAAAGCACGTCTCGAATGCACTGGGTGGTGGTCTTGGCGCATTCGCCGTCGACCACAGCGTCGATGCGTCGGATCAGTTC
>Ga0100391_1005478_pt1 | contig 11816 bp, 10 predicted proteins | sample CryGeymeta201515_FD_81541 | JGI IMG/M metagenome (GOLD analysis project Ga0100391, IMG submission 81541) | Groundwater microbial communities from Crystal Geyser aquifers in Utah, USA - Crystal Geyser metaG 2015-15 | ecosystem: Environmental > Aquatic > Deep subsurface > Groundwater | place: USA...
ATAATAATAATAATATAATCTAACAAATCAGAAAGAGAGTCATTTTATGAACGTGCACAACTTTTGCCATTTCATATTTCTTACTTCATTCCCCTCATAATAAATCAGTGCCCCCAAGAAGAACGCAAAAAGACGGCTGCAATCATGACAAGCTTAGCTCGACTTGAGCAACAGATTGAATTGGCCTCTGCCGCTGTAGCGAAAGTTCAGGTGAAGAACGGAGGCGATAGAGTGCCAAGTGGAGAGATTGAGCATGAAATGCAATCCTTTCAACTAGTTCTGGAAAAGAGCAAAGCTCAGCTTGAGGATCTTAAAAATCGATTGAAAGAGCGGACGAGAGAGAAAGGAACTGCACGCCGCAACAAAGATGAGGAGCAAGAGATCGTGGCTGAAGTATCTGCCGAAAGGGTATGCATGATGTTGAACAGCTTTGAAATATGGAATAGCACAAATTCACTTTGGTTGGCTCACTGTTCATCTCGTGTTTTTCTTCTTGTCCACAGGAAGCTATCGCTATCAAAAACACTGAAGATCTTGCTGAAAAATATTCCTACTTCAAACCCATTGTGGTTTCGCAAAAGAAGGATGAAGGCCGGCAAGATGAGTCCACGCCAGAAGAACAAGCGAAAGAGGAACAGCTTGTCCCCAGAGACGATACAAACGAGACTGGACTAGAAAAACAAGCCAACAAGGAACACCCTCCTTCCCAGAGTGACTTGAACGATGGTTCAAAGACAAATAATGCACGTGATACAAAGCTAGAGGTGGATGCTTTTGACGTAACAATAAAAGACGCCAAGCCGGAGGCGCATGCGTCTTCGACAACTAAATCTCCTTCGTGGTTTGGATGTACCACCCCTATTTGGAACAATGAAGATGCAATGTCAGAAATTGAAGTCACTTTACAAGAAGTCCTGGAATGCAGGGCACCAAAGAAAGAAGCTGATACTCCAGACAAAACTGAACCAAGTCGACAGCTAGAGGCAGATGTGACAACAGTGACAGTCAAGGAAGCCAAGCCGGAGGCGCAAGCTTCTGCAACAACCCAATCTCTGTCATGGTTTGGATGCACTGTCCCCATTTGGAATACTGAAGCTGCATCGCCAGAAATTGAAATAACTCTACAAGAAATCCTGGAATGCATAGCAACAAAGCAAGAAGCTGATACTACTGTCAAAAATAAATCATGTCGACAAGAGCCAATCGACGTAAGTGCTGAAGAGAACAAGGCACGAGAGAATTTTCTTATTTGTATGAAAAGGCACGGATCACTCGTCAACAAAGGTATCAGTACCCAATCGGAGCAGTTTGTCAAATCTGAAGCAACGTTACGTGAATCGTTGACCAGACTTCAGTACTGGGAGCGTCGCCGCGCAACCGCAGATTCTTCCTGCACTTTGAAGTAAATACAATCTATACGGCTGAGAATCCCGTTGCGCTATGGTTGAGTTGGATTCTTCTTTTAGTAGACGTGAAAAGAATTACATGTTATATTTCAGCCAAAGTACATACAGTCATGTCCTTTCTTCGTGATTTATCAGTTTTTCATTAACAATTTTAGAATGCTGCTTTATTCTGGTATTGTTGTGGTTTTCGAGCCCATTCCTGGGTAATAGGTTATTCAATTCATTATGCTGCTTTAGGCCACCACCTCGCTAACTGACCAACTTAGAGGTCAAACTGAGCCAAAGCGTACCCGAATGCCTGGAAAGAGCTCATGGTGGAGGACGCAAAATCGAGAGAATACTCGTCGGTTGTCCACATGGCCATCTGGAGATTAACCTTGCCACTACCGTTGTTGGGAGAATAATCGGCCAACTGCATATTGAGCTGATCGGCGGCCTTGCAACGACCTCCAAAATTGGCCGTGAACGAACCCGTCTTTTTGTTGTACTTTGGGAGTTTGGTAGTGGTGACACGAGTCTCCTCCGATAGGCTCGCAAAGGAAGACATGGTCGGTTTTTTGCCAAGGATTGCCTTGACGTCCTTCTGAAAGCCGTTGTCGACCGTTTCAGAGGAACCAAAAATGCCTTCACTTTTGAATATGGAATTCTTAGAAGAAAAGACGACGTGACACTCACGCAAACTTTCGCCTTTCATCCAAGTCAAAGTCTTGGGAATTTGGTACAGAACGGACTGGACTTGGACCTTACAATTTCCACGACCTTCGAAAAGACTGTACCCGACGTAGTTTGAGGGAGTGCGAATGCGGCAAATTTTACCAACAAAGCGATTGTCAATCTTGGAGGTGAAGGATTCGTCGCGGAAACTTCCATCACTATCGATATCGATCGTCTCCGAGACGTCGTAGATATAGTACTTCGAAAAGACTTGACGTTGGGCAACAAAGAGAACCATGCGCTGCTCACGTTCGTTGGTTTCTCCTGTTTGGAGGTAGAACACGAAACGATTTTTGTTGCCGGGAGTAGCACGGCAAACAATACCATTAGTCAAACCATTGTTGCAATTGACTATCGTAGGAACGAGAGTCATTTCGACTTCATCGGCGACGTCTGTTGAGACGGAGGTGTTGAGCAGCGGGGTATCCATTGTTGATTTATGTAGGGCGAATGAGAACGGCAGAACCCTTTCGGAGGCAAGGGAAGCAAAAAGATAGAAGCGCAGTGAGAGCATGGACTCCAAGCAAGGCAAAGAACAACAGGAAGGCATTCAGGAAAAGGATAGATCTCTGAAGGTAACACACACTTGGGAAAATATTTTAGTTCGGAGAAAAATGAAAATTGTGATGAGAAAGAATGGAAGTCGTTTCTTTTTTTCAGGGGTATTCAAATAAGGCGCGCATTTGATCTCATGAAAAGTATCGCACATTTTCCTTGACTACGTCAGGTTACGTAGCCAAAAAATGAACGAAAGATACTTCCAAACAGGAAACGTCCGACTTCAATTTCAGTTTTGTTCTGAGAAGATGCCGCTGCCTGCCCTCCTGCCTTACAAAAAATCCAGAGCAAATTTTCGGAATTTCGTAGTGATGGCAAAGCTGTTGTTGCTTTGGGGTATCGTTGCTTTGCCGACTGCATCGGCGTTGGTCCCTCTTCTGGATGGCGGCAAGCAAATGCCCAAGCTTTACGATGGTTGGATGAACGACCAAATTGCCAAGCAAGCAAGCACAGGGATTTCCAATGCTCTTGCTGCAGGATACGAAAAAATTGAGGTCAACTTTCCTCCGGTACCAAATCTGGACGAGGTGTGTTCTACTCGTGGAATTGGTGTTGCATATTTGGTTGATTAATCCATCCAGATTCTCCTCGTACTAAAAACACACTCACCACCCCAATTTTCCCAAAATTCACAGGTCAAGTTTGGCACTTCCCTTAACAAAAAGTTTGGAACAAATTGTGTGGGCAAAGATCTCAAGATCCCAGGTGGATACGCCCCCGGATCAGATTTGAGCCGAGAACTCGTAGCTTTTGGTAATGTTTATTGGGCCAAGAAAGTTGCCTCGGCGGTCAAGGGAGGACTCATCAGCAACAAGTGTGTGGCATGCCTGACAACGGAGAATGTGAATTTTAATCAGGTCAAAGCAAAAGGAGACATCACACGCGTCGGAGCCGTCATGTCGCCCAAGGCACGCCAAGAAGGACGCAACAACGAGGCTATCATATGTATCAATCCAGGTGGAGAAGAAAACTGGGAGCGTATTTATTCGGCTCACACTCAACCAGGAAATCCATTTGTAGTTTTGAACAATGCCTACTCGACCACATACAATCTAGGTAATCAAAGAGGGTTTGAGGAGGCCTATTATTTGAAGAGAATTTCCAAGGGTTGGGTTTTTCGTCAATTTCGTAAGTTTGTCCTGACTGCTATCATTCGAAGTGTGAGTGTTGATCATTTTGATGTTCATCTTTTTCTAAAATTTCCCTTCTTTGCCTCCTCATACACAAATTCATGAAATTTGTTATGCTTCTAGCTGGGCCATGGCAAGCGTATATTGAAAAGCCAGATGGTAGTGTCGAGCTGTTGGAATCGTACAAACAAAAACCTGCCCTTGGAGAGGTGGCAAAGTATGTCCGCGAAGAGAGTTTCAAACGATACGCAATCAACAATGATCGATATGCCAAGGGCTTTGGAGCTCGTTTGTAGGCAGAAGAAAATTACGTGTCGGGGATGGCTAATTCTCAGCAGCGAAGCCACCTCATAGTGACTGCTTGAATATTTCCTTCTACTTTGAGAGCTTTTCCTAGTTGAAGCAAACTTTTATATACACCTTTCTAGCTACGGGCTGGCAATAACTAAAGAATTGTTCAAGCGCACTAGTAGCTGCACCTAGGTAGGCTACTTCAGAGGGAATAGCACTTAAGGATGATAAAAAAGCAAACATTTCGCTCTCTTACAAACGAATGATTCAAAGCTGCAAGTCCAACCAAGATTAAATATGGAAATAAGCTCGAGCATTGTTTATCGTTCATTTCTGCATTGTTCTCATGATTTCCGAGAGATGGCAATACTTGTTGGTTGTTGCGTGTATGCCCACAGAGGGGTAATATTTGTCCCCGTTGAAAAAAAAGATGGCGGTTGCACCGTATAACAGATACCCATCCTCGTTCTATAAAGTGTTATGATCCTGTTGTTTCAGTGTTGTTGGTCTCTTTAGAACCTTTTTGCTATCCGCTCTTAAATATCAAAATTGCCACTTGTCCCAAATAAAAGTAGATGAAATAGTTGGATTCGTGTGTAACATAACTTCCGAAATTTCTACCAACAATCACGTGCCTGAAACATTACAAAGAGGAGAAGGAGGGATAATGAGTATTTCGTTGGGAGGTGGACGAGGTGCATGTACGCCCATAAGGCAACCAAGCAGTGAGATGTTCATGACTTCTCCGGTGTGCAAATACTACATCTTGTAGGGTATGTCTTTTATCTCGTCTCCCTGCGATAGTATTTTCCCGTGGCTCTCGTTGGGCCTGCTTGCTCTGGCTATATTTATGCATACCTCCTTCCGGTCCAATAAATTTTGTCTTCTGCATGCTATGACTGACTCACCATGTAGGATTGTATCTTCGATCAAATTCCTTCTTGATATAAGCTGCAACATCCTGAACCACAAAAAGACAATTAAAAAAGCATGAGAGAAGATGATTGCCGAAAACCTGGTGCCAAACTACAGAGTGTCTTCACGGCCGCACTCACCTTTTCAATGTTGTACTCAGAGAGTGCCTTGGATGCAATGTCCACGGCATCTTGTTGCATCTTATCCTCCATATCAGCATTTTTGATAACGGCTTTTCTTTGGTCACTCATGGTTGTGGGTATGTTTGATTGTAACAATAAAGGTTTCTGACTTAATCTTGGTTGTGACGAGTTAATAAATAATGAAGTCAACTTCAGCTGAGCACGACGATGTTCATCACAGTTTGATTTTGTTTTAGTTTGTTGGGCAAGTTGGAAGCTATCTTGTGTGTTCGTCGCAGGTTTAAGGACGTTTCTTGCTTAACAGTAAAGCGAGCCTAACGGATTGAAATAATCATCGTCATCCAATCAAATCACTCCGGTCGGCCGACCACATCATGGCGCCCTAGTCTGGCGCAAACACCCCCATACTGGTAACCATTCTTATCGTAGTTTTGGTTCATTACTTTTAGCTACGAGTAGCTAGACTCTAGCTCCTCACAATTCTTCTCGACAAGGATAGTCACCTGTAGTATTAGTAGGCTGCAGCTTCACAGAACTTTAGGACTGCGGCCAAAATGCTTACCGCAATAATGAAACCGGCGTATTTGGGAATCACTTTCCTTGGTGGGGCGAAGGCAACCCTTGAGAGAAGCTACCAAGAGAGGACGATCGTACTGCGTACTCGGAGTACTAGTCTACTACCAGGTAGGAAACGAGAAATAGCAGAGACATTTCTTTCAATATTAATCCCGGAGCCCGGATTACATTCTAGCATAAATCACCGAATCTATGACCGCAGACTGGCTTCTTTCATTTACTGGAAGAAGAATGTAGACTTTTTGACTTCCCTCAAATCCAAGTTGCCCTTCTCAGGCAGGTCGGGAAAGGTAATGTCTGGATACCTCAGCTCAAAAGATTGCTTCAATTTCTCCAATAAAGGTTGAGAGTAAAGTTCTACGAACATATCTCGTAATGCATCGTTCATTTCGTCGATGTCGCAGGGATGTGTCCAAAATGAGTCATGTACAGCCGAAAAGCTCAATCCGCGACGATCCATTTCCATTGCCGTCATGAGCATGTGAGTTGAGTCTAGAGAATGAATGTAGTTCGGTGGAAACGCAGACACAGACCTAGACTTGTGAATGGGCAAGTCGTCGCTGTAGTCGGCAACCAAAACGGAGCTCAACGCTGTTGTGATCCTAGAAGATCGCTTCTGCCGGTATGGTTGAATGGCGGGTAGACCAAGCGGTGTCATCCAGGCTACCGGGTAGCCTTTTGCAGACAGTAGACGAGCGCATTGAGTTAGCCAATTCATGGTCTCTTTGGCACCAGTGAACAAATCCCCAATCACATTCATCGTCACTTCTGCCAAGTATCCGCTGCTTCTAAAAACTTCATAATTGATTTCGTCCAAATCCCGGCCCTGCTCTTCCAATTTTTCTTCAATCTTTTCTTGGATCTGCTGCCGCGCTCCAATGTAGGTAACGCCGTAGACACTAGTCATGACAGTTCTCTTGACAACACCACGATCGATCAAGCCGTTCACCAGCTTTGCCGAACGATTATGCGCCAAGGCTTTGCGTTGCTCTTTCGAAAGCTCGTCCTTTTCGTTCAAGGACTCCTCGTCGAAGTCCAAGTCTAGAGCTGCCTCCTCGGCAACACGACGGATCACTTCTTCCATAACACCAATGTAGACATCCTGTGGTTCATCGTAGTCGCAGAGGTTGACAGCCGTTCCACCCACAACGTCCCGTCCGAGCGCTGCATAATGCTGCAGACCATTGCATGACCCGTCCATGTGAACTGGAAGGCTACACATATATGTCTCTGGATTGCCTGAATCGATAGCATTGATGATCTCGTGACACGTTGCTAAACCCTGAAAAGGATCGTCTAGACCCATCCACCACGGACGCTCGTCGGAATCTTCATTCTGACGTCCGAACGGATCTTCTACTGCCTTGCGAACGTTGTCAATGTTATCTCTCGAATATTGCGCTCTGTCCTCAAATGTCATCTTGTCTTTTCCTGCCAGATTGGCTAGATGAACCTCCAACCAAAACAAACCCCTTTTACCAAGAGGTTTCGCTTTTGCAAATTTCAACAGTCCACGAGACAAATCGGAGCCGACATTCGACAAATGCGGAGGTACAGGATACGCTCTGCCACGAAAATCCATGTTGTAAGGGAAATAGATTTTCTCGTAGTCCTTAAATTGTTCTGCTTGACCGAGTTTCAATTTGGCAGAGCACCGAAGTGAAAACATATCTCTGTTCTTCTGAAGGACTCGTTGGAAGCGGTTACGAGCTTCCTTAAAAGACTTGAACTCTTTCGACCACTGCTGCTTTTGTTCCTTGACAACTTCGTCGTCAACTTCTATATTGTTGGCCGATTGAAAGATCGTGCGTTCCGGTGGTATTGGCTCTGGTGGTACTGCCAAATCAGTGCGACTAGGAATGTCTCCGAGAGGAATATTTTTTTTCCAGCACTCTTGTGCAATGTTCAAAATCGTCTTATTAATGATCCATGCTTCGCGGCTCAACGAGTTCAAACCATCTAATACTGTTGTGAGGTCTGCCCCATCCAACGCTTCTCGTTGCATTTGAGAACCATGAAATCGAATTAAATCTGTCTTGAGCCAAATATATCCACCGTGTTCAGGAGAGGTCCAAGGAGACGGCGGTATCACCATTGGCCTGTACCGCGTGGTTGTTGCCGCAATGCTTTCGAATTCATCGGCGACTGCTAACTTGACAAGAGCATCGTTAACCATAATCATATTTGAGGCATTGTAGCGCGTCCTCTTCTTTCCGTTCTCTTCGTTTGCATTTGCTCGATTGTTCGATGGATTCCAGCGTCGCTCCATTCGAAAAGCAGGCTGTACAGTCCCGTCCGGCAAGCGAATGGTTGCATTGTCAAGCACTATTTTAAGCAAAACAGAGCCAACCTGAACTCGATCAAACGACGTCCACTCCTTGGTATCCAGCGCCAGTCGCGCCCGTCTAACAGCGTAGGCAATGCTGCGGCGATTCTTAGGACTTACGTTGCCCCCGCCGTCGCCCGCAAGTTGCTTGAGGTAAGCATTGAGTCTCGATTCGGAGTAATTAAATGGCGTTTCCATAAGTTGGGCGTCTCCATCTGGTCTTAGAGTTTCGTCAGCAAACTGGGCGACAGCATCGTTCGTGACAGCAGTCTTTTTCGTGTCACCTTGCGATTCTTTCAGTTGTTCTTCTTCCATATGTTTCTTGAGAACACGCTGCATCAGAACTTCCACCTCGACTGCCTGTCCAAGCTTTTGTGCCAAAAATACAACAGAACATCCCCCCTTGTGATTTTTGGAATCTTGACTGACCAAAATGCTAGTGGTCAATGCTTCATGCGTGGCAATGACAGCTAGTTTTTCGGGATCAATGGTTGAAATCAGAGGACCATGTCGATGTAATCCCGGCAAAAGTCCATCGTCGTCGTTCTCCTTCTCTTCCTGCTCCACGAAAACATCGTCCGCGTCTTCTTCCATTATTTGTTGTTTGGCTTGTTTCTTCAATTTCTTTTCCTTTTTTCTTTTCTGCCTAGCAGTTTTGAAGATATACTGACGCTGAACCTCATCAATTTCATTTCTCACGGGTTGATACCAGTGCAATATCAATTTTTGCAGGGAATTTAAACTGGCGTAATCCTTGCGAGAACGAGCCTGAGATGCCAGGGCTTGGTATTTTTCCACGGCCTCTCGTTGGGCTTCGCATTCCAACTGAAGCTGCAACTGCTGTAGATCCTGTGGCGATTGCCGTCGCGCATCAGTTTTGTTGCTTGGGCTGTGGAGTGGCCTGGTATATGACAGAGAATCTTCCAAAGAGTTGTCTTTGGTCGACAATTGATCCAAAATATCGAGTGGCGACAAGGAAGGAGCATGTCTTCTGGCATTGTAATTGGGATTTTGCATATCTTGTCGTAGCAATTCTGCTGCAGCCGTGCCTTCGGGAAATTCGGGGAACTCTTGCTGGGGAAGGCTGCTGCTCTTTGTGTCTGTACTAACATTCACTGTTTGTGTGTCGCAAACCACAGAACCTTCGGGTGAACCCCAGACAGATGTTTCTCCAAGTTCCAAATCTAAAGACGAATGTTCCAACCGCAGCCGCTGCTGTTTGTCTGATAGAGCTGGATCAACGTGGCTTTGACTGGCTGTGTAATAATCCTCGTCCACAAGATCCACGAAGTCATTCATGGAAGACGCGGCTAATTTTTCAATTTCCTCGTCCATGGAAAAGACGACATCGTCCTGTTCCTCTTCTTCGGGGTCTTCTTCGGATAGCAGAACTGATAAGGGACGACTCTGGTGGTTACCATGAGTCTTGGTGGAATTTCTCCAGCGGGCTGGGAAAGGTCGCTTGAAGCCAGCTGGTCCCTGACGCCGCAAGGCGTTGAAGGGTGGTTCGGTTACCGTAATAAAATTTCGACTGCCGATTGATTGGGGGGCATCGTTCGGGATGGCTCCCGAATGGTATTGCGACCGTCGTCGATGGGGTCGGCTGGATAATCTATGCCGCAGTAGAATTTGAATTCGGCAGCAGGACTGCTTGGATTTCGACAGGAACATATTGAAGACGCTGATAAAAAGATAAAATATCCAACCTGGGCCTTTGGAAACTCGTCACCGTAGTGAGATATATATATTCTCGATTCTCAATTAAATAGTGATGGATATGGATAAGCTTTAATGAAGTTTAACAATATTAAGTTCGCTTGTATTGAATATAGGAGTTTGTAGTTTGTTTCGTAGAACGGTTATGTTAATTTTTTTTTCACAAGTGAGTGGTGAGAGATGAGTGGACTGGGGCTGTGCTTGGCAGCTAACCCAATTAATTCTGGATTGTTATTATTATTTATTTCTTAATAGTAAATCCAAAGATTGCTTGTGATGATGATTGGTTCATAAAAATTGAATCAGAGAAAAACGAGCTAATGTGCGTCTACTAAATAAATGAAATCAGCGAATACTTTTTATTTCCACACTCTACACTCTAGTACACCAGTACCTGGTACTCCTTCCTCCTTCCTCCTTCACATGATATTCATATTGTTCGAGTATGCCTAACTACTTTTGTTTGCCAGAAGCCACAGCAGTACCCGTTTTGACGGAAGAGTAATCTACTAGTTATCTTTGTTCATTCAGCCATTCATCCGTTCATTAAGTTTTGAATCTGATCCAGTATGGAGCCAATCAGTCCGACGTTGCAGGCCAAGAAACAAGAACGAGATGCCAAGCGAAAACAGCTCGAAAAAATGTTTCAACAACACCAACAGACCGAACACAAACAATTGGGGCTTCCTTTGGGAACAGGTGCAGAACAAATGATGGCAGTAACAGACGATTCAAGTGCGGGTTCGGAGGTTCCCTCCTATCTAAAGGCTAGTTATCAAAATAAAGAAAAAATGTCTGGAAATTCAGCAAAAGTCGCAGCCAGAGATATTGAACAAGGTGATCAAACTGGGGACAACAACGACAAGCCTGTAATATCAAATTCCTACGGAGGTATATCCTCTACGGATGACAAACGAGAAGAAAATGCTGATTTATCTATGCGAACCGAAATTCAGTCTCTGATTCACAACGATTCAGATGACGATCCAAATACTATCTCCACTACTACTAGCACAGTTCTGGAAAAGATTGAATCCAATCCACAACGTTTCCTCGGTGCCTTTTTGTTGATTCTTTTCATGCTATGGTGGTTATAATTATTGCAGCAACGCAATGCTGTGACAACATAATTTGGCGTCGAGGGTGGAGAGTTTGAGAGCCGTTACATGTTACATCTACGACCAAAGTTGCCATAGACGGACTTGGAGTCCATACTTTTTTTTTTCGACAACACGGACATAATGTATCCAGGTACGGAAGATAAACAAAAATTGTTAAGGAATGAGCCCTTGAGACTGCCCCCAACCATTGGTTTTGTTCCAGGTGTGGTTTCCTCATTACCTCCTCGCTCCTCTAAGATTCCAATTCAAAAAATGATTCCTACACAATAGAATGAGAGTTACAGGACTTTATTTGTCACATAATATCAACGACGCAAAAGAAAGAATCTTTCTCTACTAGCTCAAGCCGTGGAGAAATCAAATTCAGAGCTGAATAGGGCTATTACAGGTTCGTTTGGCACGAATGCTGGCTTCAATTAAATGCTAGAGTTTCTTATTTAGCTATCACTGCGGCTCGCAAGCTGTAGACTAGTTGTAGTCAGGGTATAATCTGGGTGCAAGTCTAATGAGGCATTTCACACGAGTAGAGTAAGGCTGACTGTTACCGTTGGCTGACTGTTACCATTTAAGGGATTCTAAATTTTCACTAGTACTTATGCAGTAAAACTTGAATAGTTTTTACCATGTTAACTACTGTTAATCGCTATGTTAACTACTCTCAATCACCATGAGATAAGGGATTGAATCAGTCATTTATGGTTTACTAGTGTTTTCACTGTATAAACGTTAGGGTCGGCCATTTGCTTATTGGCCCCAGGATATATGATTTTGATTATGTCCTCTAGCTCATTAAGTGGTTGTCCAAATTCAATAAATAGATTATGAATGAAAAGCCCTCATCAAGAGCTGTCCATTTAACTACTCAAAAAGTGATTTGAGACCTTAATGCTTCCAAACTAATTTTTCCTGTGGAAATGATA
>Ga0100391_1005495_pt1 | contig 11798 bp, 8 predicted proteins | sample CryGeymeta201515_FD_81541 | JGI IMG/M metagenome (GOLD analysis project Ga0100391, IMG submission 81541) | Groundwater microbial communities from Crystal Geyser aquifers in Utah, USA - Crystal Geyser metaG 2015-15 | ecosystem: Environmental > Aquatic > Deep subsurface > Groundwater | place: USA...
ATTTATCTCTTCTAATTGGTACTCATAATCAAACAATCCACGCATCACTTCTCTCTTTTTTATATTTATTTTACTGAAATCTTGGTTTTAACAAAATTAAGGGTGGTTTTTAGAGGTGCCCTACTGTAAATCAATTGAATATCACTTAAAACAGTTATTTTTAATTCTATCTACATCCTATCCCACACATCATTTGAACCGTCTTATGCCAAAGATTTCCACATGCCAAAGATTAGATTAGTTCAGTGTTATTTTCTCATTCAATAAAACTCTTTGCTTTTGTGTTATCGTATCTTCATTTTGGACGATTATTTTCAACTTTTTATAAAGTTTGTACTCTATTATGATTGCAAATAAACCTAATATTCCAAGGGTGTATAACATAGTAATTAACTTAACATCGAAGTAGTCAAGAACCATAGCAGTCACAGCTCCTCCAATAATAGCCACCGATACTACAAAGGAGCGTAACATCAGATAGTCTTTAATCTCTATCTCATCTTTCATAAAATCTATTGTATGAATTCTTGATATTTCAAATGTGATTGCCTGAAATGTAAATATAGTTAAAATGACATAAGTAAAAAGTACCATGTTCACCTCAGACAAAAGGTAGCTTAGCATCTGAATAATGTCTAAAATAATAACAAAGAGATATATCTTATAAATTTTTACTTTTTTAAACAGTGGTTGGATTAAACCATCCGTTGCACCAATAAGCATATAAAAACTTATGGCTAGAACTGGCAGATGCAGACCTTCTAGTTTAGTGATGTAGGGCATTAAAACCCAGTCAATATATGTTGTTAAGAACAGAACAAGTACTTGAAGTTTGAGAAGTTTAGAGTGTTCAAGTGATTTATAAAGATGCGTGTAGTTTTTTATCGGCATAGTTCAACTCCATAAGATAGTTTGCTTTAACATCTATTATCTTATACATGAGTAGAACTATATCTGAATGTGGAAAATGGAAGTACTAAGAGTTGTAACTTTCACTAGCAGAGAGAAAGATTTCCACATGCCAAAGATTGCTATTTAAGAGTCTCTCAACCTCTCCTGAACCTCATTAAATATCTCTTCGACATCCTCAGAGTTTTGCGCACCTATTTTACTAAACACCAATATAGCAATCCATGCGGCTGCGAAGCCTGGGAGGAGTTCGTAGAGGTCGAAGATTCCGCCTTCTAGTTGCTTGTAGATGATGACGGTTAAGGCACCGACGACCATTCCTGCTATGGCTCCATTTTTTGTGATGGAGTGGTTGTAGAGGGAGAGGATGACAAGTGGACCAAACGCCGCGCCGAAACCTGCCCATGCGTAGGCTACAAGTTTTAAAACGCTGGAGTTCTCATCGGTGGAGATGTACCAAGCGATGAGTGCGATGGCTATCACTGTAAATCGCCCTACCCATACAAGCTCTTTGTCCGTTGCATCTTTTCTGAGTAGTACGTGGTAAATATCTCTTGTTAAAACCGAGGAGGAGACGAGAAGTTGCGAGTCGATTGTACTCATGATAGCCGCTAAGATTGCGGCTAGTAAAAAGCCTGCTATCCATGGGTTGAAAAGGAGTTGAGAGAGTGTGATAAAGATTTTTTCACTATCTTGAAGATCTACTCCATGTGACACAACATAAGCAAGTCCGAAAAATCCAACTGCCAAGGAGCCAACAACGGAGACAATCATCCATGTCATCCCGATGGTTTTTGCACGATGCATCTCATCTTCATGGCGAATAGACATAAAACGAACCAAAATATGTGGCTGACCAAAGTATCCAAGTCCCCAAGCAAGCAAAGAGAGTATGCCAACTATGGAAGTACCGCTGAAGATGTCAAGATTTGAAGGGTTTACAGACTCGATGAGCCTAAGCCCCTCACTCACTCCGCCGATGTCATAAAGAACCACAAAAGGAACAACCGCAAGAGCCAACATCATAAGGATTCCCTGAATAAAATCCGTCCAACTCACAGCATTGTAACCACCTAAAAAAGTGTAAGAGACAATAATAAAACTCCCAACTATCAATGCAGTATCATAATCAAGATGGAAAGTCGCTTCAAAAAGTTTCGCACCGCCGACCAGTCCTGAAGAGGTGTAAAGCGTATAAAAGAGCAAAATTACTACAGCGGTAACAACACGAAGAGAATTTCCATTGTCATTAAAACGGTTTGAAAAGTAGTCAGGGATGGTAATCGCATCTTGGAGATGATGCGTATAAACACGAAGAGGTTTTGCCACATAGTGCCAGTTAAGATAAGCTCCGATGATAAGCCCCACCGCTATCCAACTCCCAACGATTCCCTGCGAGTACATCATGCCAGGAAGCCCTAAAAGGAGCCAGCCACTCATGTCCGAAGCACCAGCACTGAGTGCGGTCACACCTGGACCTAAGCTTCTTCCGCCTAAGACAAAATCACTTAAGTCATCCGTTTTAAAATAGAAATAAAATCCTATTCCAAGCATCACTGCCATATAGGCTAGAAATGATATTAGTAGTGGTAACTCCATTAGTTTTCTCCTTTTTCAACTAGACCACGAAGTCCAAGATTCCCATATCTATGGTAACTATCAGATATACTCTGCTCAATAAAATAGTGCATAAGTTCTATACGTCCATGTTCTATAAATGGCTCCGTTGCGATGTAGAGCGTATGCTCTGCCACAGCTTCATAGAGTGAAACATCGGGAGGCTGTAAAAAGCGGATGCGCTCTACACTCTGCATCGCTTTACACAGAGCCGTTGCATCTTCTAAAGCGAAACTATCCTCACGCTCTAGCAAGAAAGATTTTTTCTCTTGCAAATAGAGTAACGCTTCACTTTGAGGGTTGTGAGGAATAGATACATAGACTCTTGCACCTACCATTTTTACAGCGGCGATAGAGGCTAACATCTCATATAAAATATCCTCTTCTTCAAAGCGTAGAAGTACACTTTTTACTCCAATATAGCGTATAACATTACTCTCCCCTCGGATGTTCGAGTAGTCATGCTCTTTGTTAAAATGCTCCGCTAACCAATGGCTAAAATCAGCCGTTAATCGCAATGTTTTTTCAAGAGAGTGAGCAACTTTGTCCTCCTCATCTAAAAGTGGTTTGAGTTTTTTGGCATAGAGGTTAGTAGAACTCTTATCTTCAAAACGCAGATTCATAAATTGCGAGATATAGTTAAAACCACCCGCTTTTTTACCACTTCCTATGGCAGATTTTCCCATGCCACCAAAGGGCTGTCGAATCACTATGGCACCTGTTGTCATGCGGTTTATGTACAAGTTTCCTGCGCGAAGTCGCTCTTTAAATATCTTCTGCTCTCTCGCATCTAAACTCTCCAAGCCTGAGGTGAGTCCATAACCTGTCTCATTGACGATGTCGATTGCATCTTCGAGATTTTTAGCACACATTACACTCAGAACTGGACCAAAAAGTTCATTCATGTGGCAAAAATCACCACGCGAAGTTCCCCATCGGATAGCTGGCTTTAACATGTATGGATTTTTATCTGCATAGGATGGTTCAAGCGCCCATTCCTCTCCCTCATCTAAACTCCCAAGCGCTTTTTTCAAGTTCCCTGAAGGAAAATCCACAAGAGAACCTATACGGTTTTGAAGTTCCCAAACGGAGCCAACATTAAGAGATGAAGCGGCATCCACCAACATCTTTTTAAAGTTTTTATCTTCATACACTTCACGCTCAAGAACTACAAGTGAGGTCGCAGAACACTTCTGCCCAGAGTTGTTAAAAGCGGAAGCGACAATATTTTTAACCGCTTGGTCGCGGTCAGCTAAAGCCGTAACAATCGTTGCATCTTTACCGCCTGTCTCAGCGCTGAGATGAATATCAGGACGGCTTAGTATCATCTCTTTTGCCGTTGTCTCTCCCCCTGTAAAAATCACAAAATCTATATCGCTGTTTGTGATAAGGTGCTTTCCTGCCATCGCTCCGCTACATGGAACAAACTGCAAGGTGTTTTTACTCACACCCGCATCCCAAAAACATTGACAAACTCTATAGGCACAAAGAACAGCATCCGAAGAGGGTTTGATGAGAACTGTGTTCCCTGCCGCTAATGCCGCAGCGATGCCACCTGTTGGAATGGCAATAGGAAAGTTCCAAGGACTCACAACAAGACCAACACCTTTGCCCTCAGCGCAAACTCCTTCAAGTGCTTCAAGCTTTTGCACACTGTAGGGGTAGAAGTTTAAAAAATCTATCGCTTCTGAGACCTCAACGTCTGTCTCTGAAAAGACTTTGCCCACTTCTGCTGCGGCAATGCCGATTAAATCACCCCTACTCTTTTGAAACTCTTGTGCCACAGCCATTAAGACTTTTTGTCTCTGACTTGTCGTGCGTTTACGCCAGCCATCCACATCCGCTTTTGCAACTGCTACGGCTTCGTTTAAATCTGAAGAGGAAGCTTTGACATACGTTCCTACAATCACTTTTTCATTGTATTGGGATTTATCTCTTACCTCTACATTCTCACTTGTTCTAATCAGCTCTCCACCAATCACAACGGATGCATGATAACCACCACTATGTGAAATATTTTTCCACTTGTCACGTAGAGCCTCTGCCCACTCTCTATTTTGTGGCAATGCGAAGTCCGTATCACTCTCATTTTTAAAGATGTAGTTTTCTGTCTCTACCTCAGCTGGGAAGAGTTCCGTTTTTCTATCTTGTGTACGAAATGGTGTTAGGGAGATTTGAGGGAGAACTTCTATGGAAGCATCATAACTCTCTAACACTGTTTTCCATGCAGGCGAATTTACACTTAGTCCAAAACTATGACGTAAAAAGTTCTCCTCAGCAGTGTTCTCATCAAAACGTCTCACAAGATAAGCGATGGCATTTGTAAATGTCTCCTTCGTTGCTATGGGCGCATACAAGATAACATTTAACCCCTCTTTTTTAAGTACGTGGTACGCTGTCTCACTCATGCCTTCGAGCATCTCAGCACTACAATACTTCTCAACACATCTCTCACGGGCAAGCAACATCGCCACAGCATGCTCAAAGAGATTGTGTGAAGCTATTCCAACATGTACATAGGGTGCGACATCCTCTGCTATGAGATAATCCATCAAGATTTTAAAGTTTGCATCGGTTTCACGCTTACTCAGGTAAGTTACACATGGCCAGTTACGAAGACTCGACTCTGTAAGTTCCATCTCCTGATTTGCACCTTTAACCAAGCGGATTTTAATCGGTACGCCACCTTTGTTGATTCTTTTCTTTGCCCATGTCACAAGCTTTTTGAGATTTTCAAGTGTATCTGGGAGATAGGCTTGTAAAACGATTCCCGCTTCAAGTGAATAGAACTTCTTTTGAGAGAGCGTCTGCATAAAAGCATCTATAGTTATATTAATGTCACGGTACTCTTCCATGTCAAGGTTTACAAACTTATACTCCTCTTTGCCATTATGTATAAAAGTGTTTTGCATCGCTGCGGAGTAGATACGCTCTAATCTCGTTGAAATCTCTCCAACACTCCAAGTATGTGCTACAGGAGTAACTTGTGAGAAGATGGTGGAGATTTTTATGGAGATATAGTCTATGTGTGGGTTTTGGAGCGCCTTGATGTACTTCTCTATTCTAGCCTCTGCTTCACCCTCACCTAAGACCATCTCTCCGATGATGTTAATGTTCACTCGCGTATGCTCTTTACGTCTCTTTTTGAGATGTTTGTTGAGTGCATAATCCTCACCTTTTATCACTATGTCACTTATATCTTGACGCAGATATTTTATAAAAAGCTCAACGGAGGTATCGGGCATATATATCCCAATATGTCGAAACGACCAGACAAGCAACTCTTCAAAGTCGCTAAAGATATCGGTACCTTTATACTTTGAAAATATATACTCTAACTGATTTGCGATTCGCTTAGAGTTGTGAGCGCGGAAGCTTTGGTCGAGTAACTCAATGAGAAAAATCTTATTCATAGGATTTTTGAGCATTCTTTTCATAATCTCATGAAATTTCTTCTCACTGCTCTCTCTGCTTTTGTCTATCTCACTTTGCCATGAAGCGGCTACATCTTTTGCCGATTCAAATATTGTTTTACTTATTTGCATTTTAGATCCCTTCGCTTTTCATGGTATCAAGATACTTTTAAATCCAACTTATTTTTCTAAATTTTTTTACTGAGACTTAGAAATTAAAACGTATTTCCACATGCCAAACATCTAAAGTTCTCACAGAGTTATAGTAGCAAGTTTATATGAAGCTTAATAGGAATAAAATGAGTGATATACCTTTATAGAGTCTCACTCTATCTTGTTAGAAAAACTAAAATTGGAGAGAACATGACTATTATTAACTTAATAATATTTTTAGCAGTAGGTGCCTTGGCTGGATGGCTTGCGGGCATCCTCATAAAAGGACGAGGTTTTGGCATTCTAGGTAATATTGTTGTTGGGATTGTTGGTGCTCTTTTAGGTGGCTTTGTATTTGGTCTGCTTGGTATCACAACGGGTGGTTTGATTGGCGCTATTGTTATGGCTACTATCGGCGCTATTATTTTGCTATATTCAATCACTTTAATCAAGAGAGTATAACTCTATAGCATCTCAAAATAAAGCATGTAATGTTGTCCAACAAACCATCAAGACAATTCATCGGAATACGCATGAGAGCTAAACTATTATTTTTACTTTTATCTTCCTCTGTTTTGTATGCGCAAACTCTTCCCCTTCTGTTTCAAGGAAACAGAGCTTTAGGGGAGAGAGAGCTTTATGAAACAGTACACCTCTATAAACCCTATTTTTATGAATTTTACAAAGATGAACCAGCAGTAGATACAAGAACGCTCCCTATTCTCAGACAAACACTTCAAAACTTTTACAAAACAAAAGGTTTTTACCATACAGAGATTAGCTACGCAAAAAATGAAAAAACAATCACGATAAGTATCAAAGAGAATGCCCCTATACGAGTGAACGATATTACTACGCTCTCCAAGCTAGATATTGCTTCTAAAATTTTTCTTGAAAAAAATGATATTTTTGATGCAGAAAAATTCACGCAAAGTAAGAAAGAGATAGAACTCTTTTATGCAAATAATCATTACTGTAACATAGAACTTGATGCAAAGGCGTGGATTGACATAAACACAAACTCCGCTTACCTGACTTATAGCGTAACTCCAAATGCTCTTTGCCACTTTGCCAACGTAACCGTTCATAGTTCTGAGACAATAGATGCAGATATTATAAAATCACTTTTATACATAGAAGAGGGAGATAGTTTCTCTTTAGAAAAAATAAAAAAAAGCTATCAAAGCCTCTACTCTCACGATGGAATATCTAAAGCTTTAATCGATACAAAAACAGATGAAAACAACAGCGTCGATGCAATAGTCACTATTACAGAAAATGAAAAACCAATTCGCATGCAGATTGGCTTGGGTGCAAGTAGTAACGAAGGTTTTATGGCATCCTTTGGAGTAAAACATAGAAACCTTTTTGGTAATTTAAAAACTTTAAGCCTCAACACAAGAGTGACACAGATTCAACAGAGTCTCAAAATAAATTATGAGATGCCACTTGTCAATAAAAACTCTTTTGGAGCAGAGAGTGGTCTTGAAAATGAGATTTTTGAAGGCTTTAAAGAGAAGAGAGTTTTTACAACGCTCTCCATAAACCAAAGGTTTACCCCTACGTCATTTAAAGAGAGTCTCTTTTTTGACAATGTTGATACCTATGAGAGTGATGATAAGCTTTTGTTTCCTGAGGGTTCACTCTTTGTCTTGTCTCCAAAACTTGAATGGAACTATGATACCAGAGATAAGATTTTAGAGCCAAGTAAAGGCTACTTCTTAGGCGCTGAAGTGATGGGTTCTGCGATGAGTGAAATCTCGGATGCGACCTATTATAAATTTAAACTCTCAGGCGGTTATATTTTACCTCTGGCTTCAACTATCTTAGCAGCAAGAGTAAAGTTTGGCTCTTTGCATCTTTATCAAGGAGAGATTCCAGCATCGTACCGTTTTTATGCAGGTGGTATGGATAGTAATCGTGCCTATGGTTACCGTAAACTAGGAGCTGTCGATGCGCTCTTAAATCCGATTGGCTTTGACTCTGTTGTTGAGACAAAAATTGAGGAGCGTTTTCCTCTTTATGGTGCGATTAGGGGTGTTGTGTTTAATGACAACACTTTTATAGGAGATAATTTTACTCCCAATTTTACGAGAGGATATTATAGTGCAGGCGTTGGACTTCGCTATAGGACTCCCATTGGAGGGCTTGCCATTGATTTTGGATTTGACATAGCAGACCCAACTGCGCAACATGCGCTTCACTTTCACATTGGAGAGTCGTTTTGATAAAAAAAATCTATCTTCTTTTTTATTACTTTGCTCTTTTTCTAGTAGCTATTGGCATAGCTTCTCTATTTGTATTCTCACAAAAGCATCTGCTTAACACTTTTGCAGATAAATATTTAAAAGAGTCAGGAGTCAAATACTCTCACATTGAATGGAGTTTATTTAATGGAATTATTGTACATGACCTAAAATATGGAGAGGCGATTAGTATCAAGAGAGTTCAAGTGCACTACAACCTTTTATATCTCTTTCGAGCGACTCCGAAAATCAGTAAAATAGAAGCGGATGCATTCACTTTGGATGTAAGTAAACTTGCACCCTCAGATGAGAACCAAACGCAAACTTCGCTCATCGCCTTTGCAGTTTCAAATCTTGAACTAAAGCATACAAAACTCATTCTAAAAGATGAGACTTATTTATTTGATGTAAAAGCAAAAGAGTTCTCTTTTGATGAGAAGATTGATGTAGGCAGCGTTACTATGGAGTTAAACTCCACTTACGTAAATGCAATCATAGAAGGTACTATAAAATCCAATAAATTTGATGGAAACGCTTCGGTTGAGGTAAAAGAGAGTCTTACTATCAAGGATGCAAAGATAGAGTTTAGTTACTCTGTTAATACTAACTACTATCAATCCACACTCCATGCAACACTCGAAGAGGAGCCACTAAAATTTCCCGCTCAGACATTGAGTGCGGAACTCTTTGGAGATGAGAGCGGTATGGGGGCAAATATTAAAACTGACTTATTTGATCTGAATATAAGCTCAAAAGATTATGAGATTTACGAAGCTACACTCTACCCTAAACTTGAAGATGCATTTTATAAACCCTACCCAATGAAGTTGTTTTTACCAATAAAGATGAGATATGAAAATATCTCAAAAAATCAAAAATTAACTCTAGATGCAAATCTACTCCATGCAACACTCACCCAAAAAGAGAAGCGTATCAAGGGCTATGGCACGCTTGCATCGGCTCAATTCACCCTCTCTACTCAAGAGAACAACTCTAAAGTATTGCTTCATACAAAAGTGCTCTCTATAAAAAAACTATTAGCCCAGCTTCATCTGCGTGCACAAGAGGAGAGTATGGTTCATGATGGTGAAGCCGAGATTGATTCCACTTTTGATTTTGCTGAAAACTTTTCCATGAAGAATGATTTCCACATGCCATGGTACACAATCACTTTAGACGATAAGAAGAGTTATTTACTCAAAGATATTTTTCTCTCATCCACCTACAGCAACGATAATTTTGTTATTGAGAGTTATAAAGCAAACTATCTTGAACAAAAGTTTTATTCAGATAAACCCTCAACCATCTTCACAGATGAGAATAAAAATATCGTGATTAAAGAGTTTTGGCTCTATGACAACCTACTTGCAACAGGTTTTATTGACACTACGAAAAGAGAGGTAAATATAGCTCTAAAAAGTGATAAGTTTAGCTATTACAATAAAGATATAAACATAAGTGCTAAGGCTGATTTGCATGCGAGTATGGACGCTTTGGGAAAACAAAAAATAGAGGGAACTGTTACACTGCTTGATGGAGTTGTCAGTTACGAGCCAAGGGATGATTTTACTGTTAGAGACAGAGATATAATCGTTATACAAGAGATGAAAAAAGCTCGTAATTCAAATTTATCTATGCGTATAAACATAAACGCGTTCAAACCAATCACTTATAAAACCAAAGAGATTACGCTTCATTTCAGCCCCGATATGAGTATCTCCCAAGAGCCAAATGCACCGCTCAAACTTTTAGGTATGGTAACCATCCATGATGGAGAGATTACAAATAGCGATAAGAGCTTTGTATTTGACAAGAGTGAGATATATTTTACAGCTAAAGAGCCTATAGACCCACAACTTAATCTCAATCTGCACTACTACACTGCAGATGATATGGATATAGAAATTTTTATTACAAACAGGCTTAGTTCGCCTGTCGTTATCTTCTCTTCAAAGCCTGCTATGAGTCAAAATGACATTATCTCTTACATACTCTTTGGTGAGCCTGCTAGCGCTTTGTTTGAGAGTTCAGATGGAGATACAAAAATATCTGCGAGTTCCTTGCTTCTAGGAACTGGTTTAAAGCAGATGTTCAGTCAAAGCGCAGGAATAAAGATAGATACGCTCAATATTTTGACAAACAAAGAGGGAACACTGGGGTATGAAATAGGAAGCCGTTATAATAAAGATATTCGCATACTCTATAGAAATGACACAGCGTCAAGCGTTGTAGTGCAATATAGCCTCAGCAAATCTCTAAGAGTGGATGTCGATGTTGTACAAACAGGACAAGGGATTAATATCATCTATGTAAAAGATTTTTAAAAATGAGCATAAGGAAAAAATCATGAAATATATTAAAATTATCGCCAATAAAGAGAGTGCTGACACTGTTTTGGCAATAGCGAAAAAGGAAGAGGTAGGACTTTCGTCTTGGTATTGTCGAAGAAGATGGCATGCAACAAATGCGAATGCTTGTAAGCGATGACAAACTCCAGTTAGTACTTGATGCCTTACAAAAGCTCTTGGTCGAACAACCAACTGCTCACGTTGCAGTCCTTCCAGTAGAGGTATCCTTGCCTAAACCCCAAGAAGAGGAACGTAAGCAAGAAGATGCTGCAACTGAAGCACGAGAAGCCCTCTATGAAGGGGTTGAAAAAGGTGTACGTATTGATTTAAATTTTGTTGTGCTTGTTATACTCTCTTCACTAGTAGCTGCGATAGGTCTTATTACGAACAATGTTGCTGTCATCATCGGAGCCATGGTTATTGCACCCCTACTCGGACCAAACCTTGCCCTGAGTCTCGGAACGGCGATGGGTGACCTCTCGTTGATTAAAAATTCGGTAAAAACTCTCGTTGTGGGAATACTCCTAGCCATAGCGGCACCTGCTAGTTTGGGAATATTTTGGTCTTTTGATGTCACAAACCATGAGCTAATGTTGCGTACCGCTGTGGGCATGGACTCCATTGCTCTCGCTCTTGCATCTGGTGCCGCAGCAGCACTCTCTCTTACCACAGGACTCTCAAGCGTGTTGGTAGGTGTCATGGTTGCCGTAGCTCTCCTTCCACCTGCAGCGGCACTTGGATTGATGCTAGGTGCTGGATATAGCAATCTTGCTATTGGTGCAGGATTATTACTGATGGTCAACATTGTATGTGTCAACTTGGCAAGCAAGATTATTTTTGATATTAAAGGCATTCGTCCAGCTGGTTGGAGAGAGGAGAAAAAAGCAAAACGCTCCATAGTTGTTTATATTGTAGGCTGGCTTGTGACACTACTTTTACTTATAGCGCTCATCTATCTGCGCAGTTCATTAACAAGCTAAGCCTAATGTGATAAAGCTATAATACCCCAAGAAAACAACACAAGAAAAATCAATTTCTAATTCCAAAAGAGTTAAGATACATAGATTATTTTAAGGGGTAGATGATGAGTCGAAAGATGACTAAATATAGCA